>Ga0049082_10000667_pt1 | contig 10210 bp, 9 predicted proteins | sample GreLakmeHU45MSRF_FD_66718 | JGI IMG/M metagenome (GOLD analysis project Ga0049082, IMG submission 66718) | Freshwater lentic microbial communities from great Laurentian Lakes, MI, USA - Great Lakes metaG HU45MSRF | ecosystem: Environmental > Aquatic > Freshwater > Lake | place: Great Lakes... | reverse complement strand
GCCGAGAATTGCCACGGGAACGATGGCAAGCAGCGAGGTGGCCTCGGCCACCACTTGGCTGAGGCCCAGTACCAGGACGAGTGCCGGTACGAAGAGGATGCCCCCACCCACCCCTGCCAGGGCAGCGACGAAGCCCCCTGCCACGCCGAGGATGGCGGCGATCACGTATGCGGTCATGGGTTCACCACCAGAAGAACAGCGGCAGCCACCAACACCACGGCGAAGGCCCGCGAGATGACGACGGCCGACACGCGGCCCCGCACCCGCACACCCACAACCACGCCGAGGAGCGCGGGGATGCCGATGAGTGCACCGAGCACCCAGTTGACATCTCCCATAACGCCGTACGCGATCACGCCCCACAGGGCGACGATGCCGATGGCCGCCAGTGACGTTGCGGTGGCGGCCCGCGATCCATATCCGCACAGGAAGATGAGTAGCGGCACCATCACGACGCCACCCCCCACGCCGAACAGCGCGGAGAACGCACCGCCCGCTGCCCCCACCAGCATCAGGCGCCAGAGGCGATCACGCGTAAACGTGCTGTTAGCCTCGCCCCACATGACCGCCTCCTCCCAACATTCGATCGCCGACATCGCTGGAGCACTTCGTGACAACGCCGATGGAGCCGCGCTGCTGTTCGACGTTGATGGCGTGCTCGCCCCTATCGTGCCCCATGCCGGTGATGCCCGCGTGCCCGACGAGGTACTCGATGTGCTGGCACGTCTCTGCGACCGGTACCTGGTGGTGGGCCTTGTAAGCGGACGGGCGCTGGCTGATGTGGACCGAATGGTGCCGGTACCCGGCCTCACCCGGGGCGGCAACCACGGGCTGGAGGTGGCGCTCCCGAGCGGTGACGCCGAGGTGGTGCCGGAGGCCCAGCCCCATGCCCGTGCCATGCGCGCCTTTGTGGCTGCTCACCCGCCCAGTGTGCTGGGGCCCCACGGCGTGTGGCTGGAGGACAAGGGCGTCTCAGTGAGCCTGCACCATCGGGAGGCCCCCGATCAGGCGGGGGCGGAGGCGTTTCTCGCCGGGCCGGTGGCAGGCGCAGCAGTAAGCGCAGGCCTTCGCGTACGTCACGGGCGAATGGTCGTGGAGGTACTGCCCGACGTTGATGTGGACAAGGGCACTGTTGTGCGCCAGATCATCCAGGTGTGCGGCGCACGCACGGCGCTGTACGTGGGCGACGACCGCACCGACATGGATGCCTGGCGGGCCCTGCACGACCTGCAGACCATTGGGGTCCTCGACCACGCCCACTGCGTGGTGGCCGACCAGCCCGAGGTGGAATCAGCAGTGCGCGCGGCTGCCGACGTGGCCGTTTCGGGCACCGGCGGTGTGCTGCGACTCCTTCACCAACTGGCCTCCTGACAGCCCCGCGGGGCCGGTATTCCGCCGGGACTTTATGCGCCGTGATCCTGTTCCCGAAGGGGCTGGACGCCCGGAGGCCACTGGTAGTGTGTGCCCCGTCAGAGGCCTGAATCGGGGAACATGCGCGGGCTCGGAACACGGGGCGGTTTTATCGCGATGATCGCGGCCGGCGTGCTCGCCGTCGCGGGCATTGCAGTGTTCGCTTTTTCGCTGGTCGGCACCCGCCCCACGGTTGATCCATTGCAGCCCCCGGCCGGCGGAGTGATCAATCCCGGCAAGCGCCTTATCGTGGTGGGCACCACGTCGGCGCCCATGAAAGACCTACGTGTGACCCTCGATGGCAAGGATGTGACCGCAGCGGTGCGAGGTGCGAGCGAGGGAATCGCCCTCAATGCACCGAAGCTCCGCGATGGTGCGCACGCCATGGCCGTGTCGTACTCGACCGGCAGCGGTCTGATGGGTGGCAGCACGTCGAAGTCGTGGGGCTTCACCGTTGATCGCACCCCGCCCCGTCTCGTGATCTCCAAGCCCTCCGGAGACGGTGCCAACACGCACGCAGTGGCGTTGGCTGGTACCGCCACGCAGGGCAGCTCCCTCCGCATCACCTGGCCCGGTGACGGGCTTGCGGGTGCCGAGGCCACGGGGACCGGCGGCGCCTGGTCCACCTCCACAAACCTGCCCGAGGGCCGCTCGACGGTGAAGGTGACCGCCACCGACCCGGCGGGTAACACCACCACGAAGGCCAGGGTGGTGGTGGTAGATACCAAGGCCCCCACGTTGCAGCTTTCCGGCACCAACAAACTGGCCAAGCTCACCACCACCCCGCAGCCGATCATCTACGGAACAGTGGGTGGCGAGAACGCGGCGCGGCTCACCTACGGCGCCAGCATCAATGGCGTGGGCGTGGTGCGGATCAAGGGCACTGACGCATCCGCCCCGAGTGCATCGGGTCCGGCGTCCGGCACCGTCAACGGCACGGGACTGTCGCTTTCGGGCAATCGGTTCGCACTGGCCATTGGCCGCCTGCCCGAGGGCAAGAACACCATCACCATTTGGGTGCGTGACCGCGGCGGCAATACCGTGAAGAAGTCGTTCACATCGTTTGTCGACACGCAGTCGGTGTTTGGCACCTCGCAACTCACGGTGGGTGCGATCGGTGGCGACGTGAAGCAACTGCAGGAGCGCCTTGGGACGTTGCGTCTGTGGAAGGGCGCGACCACCCGCACGTACAACGAGAAAACCGCCAAAGCCGTCATGCGGTACCAGAAGCGCTACCGCCTGACGCAGACCGGCAACGTTGACGCCGCGACTCTCCGCAAGATGGTTGGCCGTATTGACATCTCACTGAACAGGCGCACGCTCACGCTCTACCGCGATGGGCGCCCATTTAAAACCTTCCGTGTGGCCATTGGCATGCCCGCCTACCCGACCCCCACCGGCAACTTCCGCATCGTGAACATGCAGAAGAACCCCACGTGGCTGCCGCCCGACTCGCCGTGGGCCAAGGGCCTCGGCCCCGTTCCGCCCGGCCCTGGGAACCCGCTGGGCACCCGCTGGATCGGCACCTCGGCACCTGCTGTGGGCATCCACGGCTCCCCAGCCGCCTCGAGCATCGGCACCGCCGCCAGCCACGGCTGCCTGCGCATGCACATCTCCGAAAGCGAGAAGTTGTACGAGCTGGTCGTTGTGGGCATGCCTGTGGATATCCACAACTGACCGACGCACCGCATGTGCCCGCGCTCTCTGCCGCAGACTTCGACGCCGAGGCCTTGGCCACCGGGCGCCTGACGCTGGTGGACTTCTGGGCGCCGTGGTGCGTTCCGTGCGCCAAGATCGCGCCGCTGGTTGAGGAACTCGCACGTACGCACGAGGGCCGGCTGACCGTGTACGGCCTCGACGTGGACGCGTACCCCGCCCCTGCGGCCCGTCACGACGTACTCTCCCTCCCGACGCTGATTCTGTTTCGCAGCGGAACCGAGGTGGCCCGACTCACTGGCACGCCGTCGGCCAAGAAGATCAACCGAGCGCTTGCGCCCCATCTGGAGTTGCCATGACCCAAAGGCCCACACCCCCGATGTACTTCAGCCTCCGCACTGTGCAGCCCTTCGCGAAGATGGAACTTCGCGCAGTGGAGGGTGAGCCCGGCGTTGACCTCACCATTGCCGATGGCACGGTCGTGGGCCTTCTGCTGCCCGACGTGCGCATGCTTTCGCGTCTTGATGAGATCTGCGAGAAGGTTGGCATCGACCCATACGAGTGCTGGCGGCGGGTGCGCGGCGATGTGGACCTGTCGGTGAAGATCCGGGAGAAGATCAAGAAGTAGGGCCGTGCCCGGCGGGGGCCCGCCAGTTACCCGAGGGCGCTGACCAGTTCCCGGGCCTCATTCGCTCCGATTACCCCGGTCTTTACCAGGCCCACGTTGCCCGACGGTTCAACGATGACCCCTGCAGGAACGCTCCAGATGGGCAGCGCACCGGCTTCGGGGTGCTCGCTGAGGTCAACGCTCACGATGTGGTGTGATGGCCCGGCGGCGTCTTGGATGGCGCGTGTGGCCGGGCCACAGCGGGGACAGTTGGGGGCCGTCACGACCAGCAGCCATGGGCCCTCGCCCGTCAGCGCAAACGCCTTCTTCAGGTCGTGGGCCGATCCGCCCCTGCGCACCAACTGCTTCCAGGCGATGCACCCGATGCAGATGCCGCTGATTGCCGAGAACAGGGCAACCGCAGCCACCACGCCGGTGATGATCCAACCAGCCGTTGACGCCCCCGCATACAGCAGCGCGATTGCCACCACCAACATGGAGATGGCCATCAGCTGCGCAAAGCGCACCGGGCGCGATGGCTCGAGCTCTGCCGGGCGCGCCGGCAGCAGGGTGAACAGGTAGGCCACGGGGGACCAGCGCGGGCCGATGAGCGCAAGCGCGATAAACACTGCGGCGACCACCACCACGGCCTGCGTCTGAAAGATGATTGCCTCGAGGCACAGCATGCCGGTGATGGCCTGCGAGAACCGCGGCGCGGCCGGATGCACTGCCGCTGGGGTGCGGGCGGGGAGCGGAAAGATGCTCATGCCACGCGCCTCATCATGGAAGGGCCAACGCGATTGACACCGGCTCGCCGTCGATCTCGCCGTCCTCGCGGTACTTGGGCGTAAATGGCAGGCCGTGACCAACGGTGAGTTCGGTAGCCAGCACCTCACCCGCGATGTAGGCCCGGTGGGCGTCGATGGCCTCACGCACACGACCCGACCCATCAAGGTGCAAGTGGATGCGATCCTCCACCTTCAGGTCAGCGGTGCGACGGGCGCTCTGGATGGCCCGCACCAGGTCGCGCGCCAGGCCCTCCATCTGCAACTCGGGAGTGATCTCGGTGCTGAGGCCCACGGCGAGCGATCCGCCCTCGGCCACCGCGTAGCCCTCTGACGGGCGCACCTCGCGCAGCAGGTCGTCGTCGGCGAGCATCTGCGTGGCCCCATTCACCTCGATCTCCACGGTGGTGCCTGAGTCGAGCGCCCTGACCGTGGCCGTGGCATCAAGCGAGGCCACCGCCTGGGCAACAGCGGGCATCTCGTTGCCAAAGCGCGGCCCAAGCGTGCGGTAGTTGGGCTTGAGGCTCACTTCCACCAGGCCCTCGGCGTCGGTGACAAAGCGCACCTCACGCACGTTCAGCTCGTCGGCCACCACCTGCGACAGCCCCTCCAGCAGACGGGCCGTGGCCGGCGGACAGGCGATAACCGCCTCCTTCAGCGGCTGGCGCACCTTCAGCTTGGCCTCCTTGCGGGCCGAGCGGCCAAGCGTGGTGGCCTCAAGCGCTGCGGCCATGGCCTGCTCAAGTGCCTCATCACGACGGCCACCCGCAGTCGGCCAGTCGGCCAGGTGAACGCTCTCGGGTGCGGCCGGGTCATGGGCCGCAATCAGATTGCCCCACATCTCGTCGGCCACAAACGGGCAGAACGGCGCCAGCAGCAGCGCGACGGTCGACAGGCACTCGTGGAGCGTGGCGAAGGCGGCAGCCCGATCGGTGGCGTCGTCGTTGCGCCAGAAACGGCGGCGGCCGGTGCGTACGTACCAGTTGGACAGGTCGTCGATGAGCGACTCAAGGGCACGCCCGGCGTTGGTTGGGTCGTACCCGGCAAGCCCGTCGGTGACCACCTGGGTGGTGGCATCCAGACGCGACAGCGCCCAGCGGTCCATCTCGCTGCGCTCGGCCACCGGTGGTGCGGAGTCGCCCGGGGTAAAGCCATCGGGCAGCGATGCGTAGGTGGCCAGAAATGCGTAGGTGTTCCACAGCGTGAACAGGAACCGGCGGCGGGTCTCATCCACAACGTCGAGGCTGAACCGGAATGAATCCCACGGGCTCTGCGCAGTGAAGAGGTACCAGCGAAAGGCGTCGGCGCCGGCGTGATCGAGCACAGACCAGGGCGCCACCACATTGCCCTTGCTCTTGCTCATCTTCTGGCCCTCGGGGTCGAGGATAAGCCCCAAACACACCACGTTGCGGTAGGGCGCCTCGTCAAACAGCAGCGCCCCCTCGGCCAGCAGCGAGTAAAACCACCCGCGGGTCTGGTCGAGCGCCTCGCACACGAAATCGGCCGGGAAGTGACCGGCCAGCCCATCCTCACCCTCAAACGGATAGTGATGCTGCGCAAACGGCATCGCACCGGAATCGAACCAGACATCGGCGACTTCCGGCACACGATGCGCGACCCCCCCACACCCGCAGCGGATAGGGATTTCATCAACGTAAGGCCGGTGGGGATCCAGGCTGACAGGCACCTTGTCCACAGCCCTGTCTCGTAACATTTCGAATGATCCGATGGCCGTGACCGTCTCACAGTCGTCACACCGCCAGAACGGCAGCGGGGTGCCCCAGTAGCGCTCGCGGCTAATGGCCCAATCGACGTTGCCCTCGAGCCAGCGGCCAAAGCGGCCGTGCTTCACGTGGTCGGGGTGCCAGCCCACCTGCTCGTTGAGCTCCAGCATGCGGTCGCGCACGTCGGTGGTGCGGATGTACCACGACGGCTTCGCGTAATAGAGCAGCGGGGTGGAGCAGCGCCAGCAGTGGGGGTAGCTGTGCTCGTAGGGCTTCTCGCGAAACACGCGGTCGCGGGCTTCGAGGTCCGTGATGAGCTGCCGGTCGGCGTCCTTGACGAACACGCCGGCAGCCTCGGGCACCGCGTCGGTGAACAGGCCCTGGCGGTCAACGGGGTTGGGGGCGTCAAGGCCGTGCTCGCGCGCAGCACGCATGTCGTCTTCACCGAATGCCGGCGCCAGGTGCACGACTCCGGTGCCGTCCTCGGTGGTGACGAAGTCGCTCATCACCACGATGTGCTTGCCCGGGATGTGGCCAAAAGGAGGCTCGTAGGCGCTGCCCGCCAGCTCGGAGGCCGGCATGGTGCGCACGGCCACCGCGTCGTCGCCAATGACCTTGGCCACCAGCGCCTCGGCCATCACCAGGCGCTCGCCGTCAACTTCTACGACCGCGTAGGCGGTGTCGGAACTGATTGCCGCGGCCTGATTGGCCGGGAGCGTCCACGGAGTGGTGGTCCACACCAGCAGTGAGGTGCCGGGGTCGTCCACCAGTGGAAACTTCACATAGATGGACGGGTCAACGACGTCCTTGTATCCCTGCGCCACCTCGTGGCTCGAAAGGGCGGTGCCACACCTGGGGCAGTACGGCACCACCTTGTCGCTCTCGTACACCAGACCCTTGTCGAAGAGCGTGGCCAGGCTCCACCACACGCTCTCCACATAGTCGGTGTCCATGGTGCGGTACGCCTGTGACGTATCGACCCAGAACCCGATGCGGTCGGTGAGGCGCTCCCACTCGTCGAGGTACTCGCCCACCGACTCGCGGCAGCGCGCGTTGAACTCGGCGATGCCGTAGGCCTCGATCTCGGGCTTGCCCGAAATGCCGAGCTGCTTCTCAACCTCGAGCTCCACGGGCAGGCCGTGGCAGTCCCATCCCGCCTTGCGCTCCACGTAGCGCCCGCGCATGGTGTGAAAGCGCGGGAAGATGTCCTTGAACACCCGGGAGAGCACATGATGCGAACCCGGACGGCCATTGGCCGTGGGCGGGCCCTCGTAAAACACGTACGGGTCAGCGCCCTTGCGGTCGTCAACACTGCGCTGGAAGATGTCGCGCTCGTGCCAGAAGGCGAGCACCCGCTCCTCCATCGCCGTCCAGTCGGCCGCCGGTCCCACCGGGCGCCAATTACTCATGCGGCCTCCACCACTGCAGGGTCTGTCCGGAGCACCCGGATCACGTCGTGAAAGTCCTCGTACGGCACGAAGGGCACGTCCTCCTGCACAAGCCACTCCGCCAGGCCGTCACGGGCGAAGATCTGATCGGCCAGCAGCGACGCGCAGCGATCGGAGATGCCGTCGCCCACATAGATCAGCCGCTCGTCTGCATGGCGCTCACGGATTGCGTGGCGCTTGCACCTTCGGCCACAGATTTCGCAGGTGTCGCCCCGGTGATCACCCCACACCAGCGTGCATCCCCCGGTCGTGAAGATGGCGTCGTTGGCAACCACCTCAAGGTGCCTGAGGCCCAGATCGCCCAGCACCTCGTCAATGACGCAGCGAAAGCCTGCGCTCATCACCACCAGGCGGTGACCACCGGCCTCGGCAAATGCCACCAGATCCGCGAAGCCGGGGCGTGTGCCCGCCTGTTCGCGCACCAGGGCCACCACGTCATCGTGGGCAGCAGTGACCGTTGCAAACTGTGTCTGCATGGCCTCCTCCACGGTCATTTCACCCGACCGCAAGGCCGGTTCGATCTGGTCCCAGAGACCCGGGCGCCCATGAGCATCCACGATCACGTGCAGCGTGTCGCGCAGGGTGATCGTGCCGTCGAAGTCCACGGCGATGAGGAGCGGTGCCACGACGCACGAGGGTACCAGCGGGATACCATCCATCGTGTGCCCGACGACCCCGACCTGATCGACTCGCCCCGACCCGTGTTCATCCACGGCGCCGGTCGTACCCCGGCATCGTGGGGGCCACAGCTCGCACGGTTTGAGGGTGCGCTCGCGGTGGCCCTGCCCGGGCACCCCGACGGTGAGCCGCTTGAGGGTGCGGCGAACATGGCCCAGTGGGTTGTGGGCGAGATCGAAGAGATTCCCGGCCCGCTGGTGATGGTGGGCCACTCCCTCGGTGGGGCCGTGGTGCTTGAAGTTGCGCTGCAACGACCGGATCTGGTCGCCGGCCTCGTGCTGGTGTCCACCGGCGCCCGGCTCCCGGTACCCGACCATGCCCTCGAACGCATCGAGCATGACTTCGAGGGCGAGTGCGCACGCATGGTGGAGCAGTCGTGGCTTCACCACAATCCCGACCTCATCCGCCGGGGAACCGGGTCGGTGATCTCGATGGGCCCGCACGTCCTTCGCGCCGACTACCTCTCAGCCCGAGGGCACGACGTACGCGGGCTCCTCGACCAGATCACGGTGCCCGCCCTCGTGCTGAGCGGCCAAGAGGACCCGCTGGTGCCCACCTGGCTCTCGCAGGAACTCGCGGATGGGTTGCCCGACGCCACCATGGTGATCATCCCCGGGGCCGCGCACGTACCGCAGCTGGAGCGGGCCGATGCGGTGGATCTGCTGGTGGCCGCCTGGCTTGCGCGACTCGAGCTTCTGCTCCTCGGAGACGATGACTGACCCGCAGGGCGCAGCAGCGCACCCCATCGTGATTCTGGTGAACCCGGCATCCACTGCCGCCCACCCCGGGCTGGTGGATCATGCCGAGCGCGTGCTTGGCCCCCTGGGCCTGAGAGCAGTGCTCACCACAGAGGCGCGAGGGCATGCAGCCGAGCTCGCCCGCGGGGCAGTTGAGACCCACGGGGCACTGACCCTGGTGACCATTGGCGGAGACGGCACTGCGGCCGAGGCTGCTGGTGCGCTCATCGGCACCGGATCGGCACTCGCGCCCATGCCCGCAGGCAGTACCAATGTCTTCGCGCGCACGCTCGGGTGGCCACGTGACTGCGAGCTGGCGCTTGACGAACTGGCGGGAGAGCTCACACGTGGCACCCACCCTGATCGCGTGACCATTGGCCACGTGTCGGCGGATGGCGACGATCGCATCTTCATCGTCAACGCCGGGGCCGGTATCGATGCCGAGGCCGCCGAGACCGTGGAGCGCCATCCCGACATGAAGCGGCATATCGGCCAGGCGTGGTTCGCCGGTGCCACCGCCATGGCGGCGCTCCGCACACGCAATGGCAGTGGCGTGATGGTGAGCATTGACGACGGCGCCCCATTTCGGCTGGCGTCGCTCAGCGTCGCCTGCTCGCGGCCATTCGCATTTTTCGGTGACCGCCCCTTCGACCTCATCCCCGAGGCCGGGGAGGATGGCGCCCTGGGATGGCTCGGGTCGGCAACCGGCGGCGTAGTGGGGCCCGCGGTGGCTGTGGCCGGCGCACTTACCGGTGCATGGCACCTCGACTCATCAACAGTGGCCCATGGCGTTGCGCACGAGCGCATCACCATGGAGAGCGACGAGGGTGTTGCCCTCCAGGCCGATGGCGAGCCGCTCGGGCGCTTTCACCACGCGGTATTCACTCCCGCGGCTGGACTTCTTGTGATGCGCCCAGGTGGCGGGAGTGATACCGCCCGCAACTAGATGTCGTGCCCGGTCACCAGGTCGTCGAGGTGGGCGTCAAGGCGCCTGCCCAGCATGACGAAGGCGTAGCCGCTTCCGGGTCCGCCGTGACGGGCCGACAGGCACAGCGCGGCGCGAACGTCGCGCACCACGGCAGATGGGCCACTACGCAACGGGTCGCCGCTCGAGGGCCCGCTGGGAGGCCACGCCGGCGGACGCCCCTCAATCAGTGGGGCCACC
>Ga0049082_10000666_pt1 | contig 10213 bp, 10 predicted proteins | sample GreLakmeHU45MSRF_FD_66718 | JGI IMG/M metagenome (GOLD analysis project Ga0049082, IMG submission 66718) | Freshwater lentic microbial communities from great Laurentian Lakes, MI, USA - Great Lakes metaG HU45MSRF | ecosystem: Environmental > Aquatic > Freshwater > Lake | place: Great Lakes... | reverse complement strand
CGGTATGCGACGCGGACTCCTTCAGGGGTCCGCGTTTTCTGTTTCTTCTACTGGAGCACGGCCTATTCAGGATTCGACGAAGCGTCCGCCACGGGTGAACCGGCAGATCCGGATCAGCCCCGTTCGCGTGATCGGCGCCGACGGAAGTCAGCTCGGTATCATGGAAGTCGACGTGGCGCTCGCCCAAGCAGTCGAGCAGGGGCTGGATCTCGTCGAAGTGGCGGCTGCTGCGCGGCCGCCCGTTGTCCGCATCATGGACTTCGGGAAGTTCAAGTTCGAGCAGGCCAAGCAAGCACGAATCGCGAAGAAGAAGCAGCATGTGATTCATCTGAAAGAGGTCAAGTACCGACCGGGCATCGATGATCACGACTTCGAGACGAAAACCCGCCACGCGCGGCGATTCCTCGAGGAGGGCAACAAGGTGAAGGTGACGCTGATGTTCCGCGGTCGACAGATCGCCCATCCTGAGCTCGGCAGACAGGTGGTCGACCGGGTGGCTCAGGAACTGACCGATCTCGCCAAAATCGAGAGTGCGCCGTCCATGGAAGGGAAATCGATGACGATGATTCTCGCGCCGAAGTAAGCAGCGCGTGATCACATGCAGGGCCGCTTCCGCATTGGAGCGGTTGACCGTAGCCGTGAGCAGAATATGCCGAAGATGAAGACCCACAGTGGCGCCAAGAAGCGCTTCACCGTGACGGGATCTGGAAAGGTGCGGCGTCTGAAGGCCTACAAGAGCCACATCCTGACCAAGAAGACGTCGAAGCGTAAGCGCAATCTCCGCCGTCCGACCATGGTCGCGACCAACGGCGAAGTGAAGCGTATCAAGCGTCTTATTCTGGCCTAGAGGACTTACTATGCCCCGCGTAAAATCGAACGTCGTCCGCCTCAAGCGGAAGAAGCAGATCCTCAAGCACGCCAAGGGTGCTTTTGGTGGCCGGTCCAAGCTCTGGAAGGCCGCCAAGGAAACCGTAGAGCGTGGCTGGCGCTATGCCTACCGCGACCGTAAGAACAAGAAGCGCGACTTCCGTCGCCTGTGGATCGTGCGTATCAACGCGGCGGCCCGCATGCACGACATGTCGTACAGCGTGTTCATCAACGGCCTCCACGCCGCTGGCATCGAGATCGACCGGAAGGTCCTTGCCGACCTCGCCGTACGCGAGCCGGAAGCCTTCGCGCTCGTCGCCGAGCAGGTTCGCAGGGCGATCGACGCCAAGACGGTCGCCGCCAAGACGGTCGCCGCGTAACGACCACGTGCAGCCAAACGTGAACAGCAGCGCCGTTCATGGTTAAGTTGTAGGGCCGGCGTCGATGAGATGCCGGCCCTTCGTGCATCCGCGGCGGACCCGCTCCGCCATCCGTCGCGATCCCCCGATTTCCGATGCCGTCTCGTGCAACTTTCTGAGTATCTCGACCAGACGAATGCCCTCGCGCAGGACGCGCGCGCACTGCTCGACGGCCTCGAACCCGACACGCGCCTCGATGTCGCCAAGGGCCAGCTCAATGCCCTCAAAGACGACCGGCTCGCGGCGCTGCAGGGTGCGCTCCGTGGGCTGCCGGCCGACGATCGCCGTGCCGCCGGCAGCGCGTTCAACACGCTCAAGCAGGGCATCCAGGACGCGCTGGATGGCTTCGCTGCGCGACAGGCGTCCGCCACGGGGGCCTCGACGTTCGATGCGACCATGCCCGCGCGTGGCGTGTGGCGCGGGTCGTTGCATCCGGTCACGCTGGTGATCGACGAGATTTGCGAGATCTTCCGCGAGCTCGGATTCACCATTGCGCTCGGTCCCGAGGCGGAAACGGAGTGGTATAACTTCGGCGCGCTCAACTTCCCGGCCGATCATCCGGCGATGGAACTGCATGACACGTTGTATCTCGGCCAGGATACCGTCCTGCGCACGCACACCTCGCCGGTGCAGGTGCGCACGTTGCAGCAGTACAAGCCGCCCGTTCGTGTACTCGCGCCAGGGCAGGTGTATCGCCGTGACTTCTTCGACGCCACGCACGCCCCGGCGTTCATGCAGCTCGAGGGCCTCGCGGTGGATGAGGGCATTTCGTTTGTCGATCTCAAGGCGACACTCGCCGAGTTCGCGCGACGCTTCTACGGCGCCTCGCGTCGTGTGCGGTTCGGTCCGTCGTACTTCCCCTTCGTCGAGCCGGGAGCGCAGATGGATGTGGAAGTCGACTTGAACGACGGCAAGGGACTGCGCTGGGTCGAGATTCTGGGCTGCGGCATGGTACACCCACATGTGCTCGACGATGCCGGACTCGATAGCGAGAAGTTCACCGGGTGGGCGTTCGGCATGGGGCCGGCACGCATTGCGATGTCGCGCTACGACATCAGCGACATCCGCGTGCTGTACGATTCCGACGTCCGTTTCCTGGAGCAGTTCGCGCGATGATCGTTTCTCATGAATGGCTCAAACAGTTCGTGCCGCACACGCGCAGCGCGCAGGACATCGGTGATGCGCTGAGTCGCCACTGCGTCACGCTCGACAACATCGAGCGGCTCGGGGCCGAGCTCGCGTCGTTCGTCGTCGCGCAGGTGGTCCAGGCGGGACGGCATCCCAACTCCGATCATCTGTGGGTGACGAAGGTTGATGACGGCAGCGGTACGCCGCTCGACGTGGTCTGCGGCGCGCCCAATGTCGTGGTGGGCACCAAGTATCCGTTCGCGCGCACCGGCACCATGATGCCCGGCGGCCTCAAGATCGAAAAGCGTAAGATCCGCGGTGAGACGAGCAACGGCATGCTCTGCTCATCGCGAGAGCTTGGCCTCGGTCAGGAGCACGACGGCATCCTTGCGCTCGAGACCGATGTTGCCCCCGGTACGCCGCTGCTCGATGTGCTGCCGATCGCCGATGCGCGATTGGATCTCGACGTGTTGCCGAATCGTCCCGACCTGTTGTCGCACGTGGGAGTGGCGCGTGAAATCGCTGCGCTGCTTGGTGTCCGGATCTCCGAGCATCCAACCGAAATCGCGCCAATCGCGCCGAACGTGCCGCTGCACAGTGCGCCGTCGAGTGCTGCCGGAGCGCATGCGACGGTGCGCATCGACGATGCCGTGAACTGCCCACGTTACAGCGCGGCGGTCATCTCTGGTGTGCAGGTCGGTCCGAGTCCCGATTGGCTGCGCCAGCGGCTCGAGAGCATCGGGCAGCGCAGCATCAGCAATGTGGTCGATGCCACCAATTATGTGCTGCACGGCCTCGGACAGCCCGTGCACGCGTTCGACCTTGCCAAGCTGTCGGGCGCGGGCATTGTGGTGCGGCCATCGGTGACCGGTGAATCGATCGTGACGCTCGACGGTGCCACGCGCGCCCTGACGGCCGGCACGACGGTGATTTGCGACGGTGAGCGTCCGGTCGCGCTGGCTGGCGTCATGGGCGGGCTCGACAGCGAAGTCACGTTCACGACCACGGACGTCCTGCTCGAAGTCGCGCTGTTCGAGCCCCGATTCGTGCGTCGTGTACGGCGCGCAGTGAATCTGTCCACCGATGCATCCTATCGCTTCGAGCGCGGGGTGGACGGCCGCCGTACGCTCGAGGTGGCCCGCATGGCGGCCGCACTCATCGTGCAAGTCGCCGGTGGTCAGGTCGTCGAGTTCATCGACGTGGGTGCGCCAATGGCCGCGCGGGATGCGGTAACGTTGCGTCCCTCGCGGCTCGCGCGCGTGCTCGGTGTCGTGGTCGCCCCCTCGGAGATTCGCCATCGGCTGGAGTCCCTCGGCTGTACCGTGGTCGAAGATGCCCACGGCTTGTTGGTCACCCCACCAACGTGGAGACATGATCTGCTGATCGAAGTCGACCTGATCGAAGAAGTGGCGCGACTGGTTGGATTCGATACGCTTCCCGACGAACTCAGGCCGTTTCGGCCGGGCACCGCACCCGATCATCCGCTGCATCTTGCCGGTCGTCGGGTACGCGACCTGCTGGTCGGCATGGGACTCGCCGAAACGCGGCCGATGCCGTTCACCAGTACCGGCGATGCACAGACACCGCGGGTGCGCAATCCGCTGGCGGATGACGAGCCGTTCCTGCGTGCGTCGATCCTCGACACACTTGCCCGTCGGGCGGAGTACAATCTCAGGCGGATGCAGGGCAACCTGCGACTTTTCGAAGTCGGCAACGTGTTCCTTGGTGCGTCGGACCGCCTGCCGCGTGAGGAGGTCCGCGTCGGTGCCGTGATCATGGGCGGGCGTCGTCCGGCGCATTTCACCGAGCCAGAGCCGCCGGCGTTCGACCGGTGGGATGCGAAGGAGATCGCCGTGCGCGTGCTTGCGGCGGCGTTCCCGGGTAAGGGCGCCACCCTGGTGGCCGGTACAGCCCCGGCAATCTGGCTGTTGTCGGTGGAGGGGGTAGGCGAGGTCGGGCGGGTGGAATCGGTCGCGCTCGATCGTCCGGTTTGGGCCAGCGAGGCATTCGGCATCGAGGTTACCCTCGGGGTCATGCCGTCCGCCGATGTGGCCCCCCCTCGGGCCAACGGCCACCATGCCGCCCCGATCCCGCGGGAATCGGCGGCGTCGGCGGGCATTCGCTTTACGGCGCTCCCGACGACTCCGGCCGCTGAGATCGATCTGGCCTTGCTCGTGCCCGACGGCGTCGCCGCCGCCACCGTCGAGCAGGCGCTCCGCCGTGCCGGTGGGGAACTGTTGGAGCAAGTGATTCTCTTCGACGAATTCCGCGGGGCTGGTGTGCCGGACGGGCATCGGAGTCTCGGATGGCGGTTGACGTTCCGGCATTTAGAGCGCACCCTGCGGGACAAGGAAATCGAAGGTCGGCGCGCCCGCCTGCTGGATCTCCTCGACCAGGAACTCGGTATCCGTCCACGTGCGTCCTGAAACGATCGCGTTTAGCGAACTCGATACCCTCGTTCGCAACCTCAGCGACCAGCTGGCCGGGTACCGCCGGCGGGCGCTGTCGGCCGAGTCGCGTACACGGGAGCTCGAACAGGTGGTGGCTGAGCGCGACGGTACGTTGATCGAAGTGCGGGCCGACGGACTCCGTTCGACCCAGGCCCGAGCTCTGCTGGAAGCCAAGGTTCGGGAGCTGGAGGCCAAGGCCGAGGTGGCGAGAGCGGAGCTCCTTCGCGCGCAGGCGGCGTTCGCGGCGGCGGCGGAGGCGGCCACGCCGAACGCCGTCGAGAGTGAATTGGCCCGCGAGAATGCGCGGTTGCGGGCTCGCCTCGCCGAGGCAGGGGAGAGGACGACCCAACTCGGCGAACGGGTGCGCTTTCTCCGGCAACAGGTCGGACAGGGAGCGGAACGGTGATCGACAACAAGTTGGTGGTCAAAGTTCGGATTGTGGGCGAGGACTACACCCTCCGTACCGACGCGTCACCGGAGCACACGAAAGAGGTGGCCGAACACGTCGACCGGACGATTCGGGCGATCATGGGAGGCAGCTCGACCATGGAGACGCAGAAGGCGGCTATTCTGGCCGCCCTGCAGATCACGGACGAGCTGTTCCGTGAACGATCGGCTATGGATCTGGTCACCACCGACATCCGACAGCTCGCTGCCGACATTCGTCCGCTGCTGCCTCCGGCGAAGCGGGGAGAGGACGGCGGTCCCGCCTGAGCGACGACTCGTCCGCTGACAGGCGCGGGCGGGACGGCGGGCTGGTGCTCCCCGTTGCGGGGCTCCCCGCGCGTCCGTACGTTCTGAAAGTCAACGGCATGCGCGCGCCCCTGTGCCGCGGCAGCGGAGGTCGCTTCCTCTCCGCCGGCCGCGGCGCATCGTGACCGTCGCCCGTGCCGTGCGCACGAAGAGATTCGCTGGAATAACGATCAAGAACCCGCGCGTAGCTGCGGTGGAGCATAGATCCTCATGGGCGAGATTCCCGCAGCGGCGCTTGTTGGCGCCCTTGGGTTTATCGCGGCGGTCGTCGCGTACGTGTTCGGACGACAGTCGTGGCGTAAGGTGGAGACCACCGAGCAACAGCGGGCGCTTGTCGCCGCCGAAGAGGGCGCAGCGCGTGTGCTGGATGAGGCGAAACGTGAGGCGGAGACGCTTCGACGGAGCGCGATCGTTTCGGGCAAGGAGGAAGTGCTCCAGCTCCGCGAGTCGCATGAACAGGACGTGCGGCAGCGTCGGGTCGACATTGAACGCGAGGAGAAACGTGCGCTCGAGCGAGAGTCGCAGCTCGATCGTGCGCGCGAGTCGCTCGAGAGCCGCGAACAGGAAGTGCAGCGGCGAGGCACCGAGCTCGGACGGCGTGAGTCGGAGGCGACGTCGAAGGAGCAGGAGCTCGACAAGCTCATCGCCGAGGAACGGCGCAAGCTCGAGCAGCTGGCAGGTCTCAGCGCCGATCAGGCGAAGGCCGAGCTGATCCGTCGCTTAGAAGACGAAGCACTGGCTGATGCCGCCAGTCGGCTGCGCGAGATTCGGGAGTCGGCCAAGCGCAATGCCGATCGAGACGCCAGAAAGATCGTTGCGCTGGCCGTGCAGCGCGTGGCGGCCGAAACGACCGCCGAGATCACCGTATCGGCCGTCTCGTTGCCAAATGACGAGATGAAGGGGCGCATCATCGGCCGCGAGGGGCGGAACATTCGCGCCTTCGAACTGGCCACCGGTGTCGACGTGATCATCGACGATACGCCGGACACCGTAGTCGTCTCCTGCTTCGATCCCGTCCGTCGAGAGACGGCGCGCCTCGCCCTCGAGAAGCTCGTCAGCGACGGCCGCATCCACCCGGGGCGCATCGAGGAAGTGGTCGCCAAGGCCCGGCTGGAAGTCGAAGTCGCGATTGTCGAGACCGGCGAACAGGCCGCATACGAGGTCGGTGTGGCTGGGCTGCATCCCGAGCTCATCAAGCTGATCGGCCGCATGAAATGGCGCACGAGTTATGGGCAGAATATTCTGGCGCACTCCAAGGAAGTGGCGTGGCTGGCCGGCATGATGGCTGCGGAACTGGGGCTCGATGTCGCGCTCGCCAAGCGCGGCGCGCTGCTGCACGACATCGGGAAAGTGCTCACGCACGAGCATGAAGGGACGCACGTGCAACTCGGCGTCGAAGTGGCCACCAAGTACGGGGAGAATCCGCTGGTCGTGAACTGCATCGCGGCCCACCATGACGACGTGCCGCACGAGAGTGAGGTGTCGGTCCTCGTGCAGGCCGGCGATAGCATTTCCGGATCGCGTCCCGGAGCGCGCCGCGAGGCGTTCGAGACGTATGTCAAACGACTCGAGGGGTTAGAGAAGATTGCGTCGAGCTATCGCGGCGTGGAGCGGGTCTTTGCCATCCAGGCCGGCCGAGAGATCCGCGTTGTGGTGACGCCGGAACAGGTGGACGACACGCGCATGACGGCACTCTCCGAAGAGATCGCGCGTCGCATCGAGTCCGAGCTCCAGTATCCGGGGCAGATCAAGGTCGTCGTCATTCGCGAGAGCCGGGCAGTGGATTTTGCGCGCTGAACTGATCGATGGCAAGGCGATCGCGGCCGACGTGCGGGCGGATGTGGCGCGCGACGTGGCCGCGCTGCGTGAACGTGGTGTCGTGCCCGGGCTCACGGTGGTCCTCATTGGCGACGATATTGCCAGTGCGACCTACGTGGGCGCCAAGGAGAAGGCCTCTCGCGAAGCGGGTATGGCCGGTGGAACGATTCGTCTGCCGGCCGATACGACCCAGGCGGCGTTGCTGACGCTCATTGAGCAGCTGAATGGTGACGCCGCGGTGCACGGCATCCTCGTGCAAATGCCGCTGCCCAAGCACATCGATCCCGACACGATCATCCGGCACATTCGTCCTGAGAAGGATGTCGATGGTTTCCATCCGGAGAATGTGGGCAAGCTGCTGATCGGCCATACCGATGGATTCGTGTCGTGCACGCCCGCGGGGGTCATCGAAATACTGTTGCGCAGCGGCGTGGACACGCGCGGCGCGGACGTGGTGGTGGTCGGTCGTAGCAACATCGTCGGCAAGCCGATGGCGGCGTTGCTCGTGCAAGCGAGGGCCGGTGGCGACGCCACGGTGACGATCTGCCACAGTCGTACGAAGGATCTGGCGTCGCACACGCGTCGCGCTGATATCCTGATCGTTGCGGCGGGTCGTGCGGAGATGATTACGGGCGACATGATCAAGCCCGGCGCTGTGGTGATCGACGTCGGCATGAACAGTGTGCCCGACGCCACGCGCGCCAAGGGTAGCCGGTTGTGCGGTGATGTGCATTTCGCGAGCGCCGTCAAAGTGGCGTCACGGATCACACCGGTCCCCGGCGGCGTCGGTCCGATGACCATCGCGATGTTGTTGCGCAACACGGTGCGTGCGGCCAAACGCACCGTGAGCTGAGTCGCATGGCTGGACGCCGCATGAGCGGATCGCCGAGTTACGGACCGCCGGTGCCGTCCGACGAGGCGCCTGGAAGCGCGCCGGAATCGGCGATCGCCGTGCACACGCTCACCAGTGCTGCGAAGGATCTGATCGAAGGGGCGTTTCCGCCGCTGTGGGTGCGCGGCGAAGTCAGTGATTTCAAGGCGCATCGGAACGGGCACTGGTACTTCGCCCTGCGCGACGCCGAGGCGCAGGTGAAGTGCGTGATCTGGAGCTCGGCCGCCAAGCGTATTCCCGCCCCGCCCGACGACGGCATGCAAGTGCTGGCCTACGGGCAGATGACCGTTTGGCCGGTGCGTGGTGATCTCCAGTTTTCCGTACGCGCGCTCGAAGCGGAAGGCGATGGGCTGTGGCGCAAGGCACTCGAACGCACCCGGCTCAGTCTTGAGAAGGATGGGTTCCTCGATCCAACCCGCAAGCGGGCCCTCCCGGCGTTCCCGCGTCGGATCGCTGTGATTACGAGCCCCGATGGCGCGGCCATGCACGACATCATCACCGTGGCGCGCGCCCGCAGTGCCGATGTGGAGATCGTGATCGTCGCCGCCAAGGTACAGGGTGAGGGAGCCCCGGAGTCGCTGGTCTCGGCGATCGAGCGCGTGAGTCGGTGGCAGGACGCCGACGTGCTCATCATCGGACGCGGCGGCGGGGCACGCGAAGATCTCTGGGCGTTCAACGACGAGCGGGTGGCCAGGGCGCTCGCGGCCTGTCCCATCCCCACGATCTCAGCCGTCGGGCACGAGGTGGACGTGACGATCTGCGATCTAGTCGCTGACGTGCGGGCGGCCACCCCGTCGGCCGCGGCCGAACTGGCGGTGCCATCGCGACGCGAGGTGATCGCCCGGGTCGAGTCCCTTGGTGGTCGCCTGGTGGCGGCAGCCCGGCGTCGCGAAGACCGGGCCATCGCGTCGCTTTCGCAGGTGCAGAAGCGCTTGGGGCTCGCGGCCACGCGCCTCGTGGAGCGACGTCGCGCCCGGGTGGAGTCTCTGGCCGGTCAGTTACACGCGCTCTCGCCCCTGAGTACCCTCGCGCGCGGGTTTGCGGTGGCGCGAACGCCCGAGGGCGCTACTTTGAGCGGACGGGATCAATTCGCACCGGGGGCACCGTTCGATCTGTGGCTCCGGGACGGGATTGTGTCCGCGATCACTGGCGCGGGGCGTCCGCTCCCCGAGTCAATTCCACGATTTTCATCTGAGGAGGGCGTATGAGCTTCGAACAGTCACTGACCCGCCTCGAGGAGATCGTGCGGGAACTCGAGCGCAACGACGTCGATCTCGAACAAGCCTTGCGCCTCTTCGAGGACGGCATCAGCCATCTACGGTCGGCCGGTGAGAACCTGAAGACGGTCGACGCGCGCGTTCAGCAGCTCGTCGAGGCGGCCGATGGCTCGTTCTCGGTTGTCGAGCTCGGTGGCTGAGCCGATGACGCCGGTCGGAACCAGCACCGAGACGTCCGCCCCCTCGTTCGCATCCGAGCGGGCCGCGGTGCAGCAGGCCCTCGACTCATTTTGCGCGCGATGGCTCGGCGACATCGCGCCGCTGACCGCAGAGGCCATCCGCTACTCGCTCCTGGGGGAAGGGAAGCGCCTGCGCGCTATTCTCCTCATGGAGGCCTATCGTGCCTGTGGCGGCACCGGTGATGCGAGAGACCTCGCCGCCGCGGTCGAGGTCGTGCATGCGTATTCGCTGGTGCACGACGATCTGCCATGCATGGACGACGATGATGTCCGGCGTGGGCGGCCTACGGTGCACCGCGTATATGGGGTCCCGGTGGCGACGGCGGCCGGCTTGGCGATGGTGCCGATGGCGGCACGAAGCGCCTGGCACGCCTCGAAGGCGATGGGGCTCACCGATGCGGTGGCCGGTGACATTGTGCGCGATCTGATG
>Ga0049082_10000664_pt1 | contig 10226 bp, 10 predicted proteins | sample GreLakmeHU45MSRF_FD_66718 | JGI IMG/M metagenome (GOLD analysis project Ga0049082, IMG submission 66718) | Freshwater lentic microbial communities from great Laurentian Lakes, MI, USA - Great Lakes metaG HU45MSRF | ecosystem: Environmental > Aquatic > Freshwater > Lake | place: Great Lakes... | reverse complement strand
CGATCATCGTGCACGCCCGGGAGGAGTTCCCCAACGAATGCTGCGGCCTGGTCGCGGGCAGGGACGGCGTGGCCACGCGTGTACTGCCGGCTATCAATACCGAGGGCACGCCCTTCATGTACGTGATGGACCCGCGCGAGCAGATGGACCTGATGGAGCACATCGAGGATTCCGGCGAGGATCTGCTGGCCATCTACCACTCGCACACCCGGTCGGCGGCCTACCCGTCAAAGACCGATGTGGAACTGGCGTTCTTCGCCGAGCCGCTCTACGTGATCGTGTCGCTTCAGGACGAGAACACCCCCGTCATCCGCGCATTCCACCTGGAGCGCTCGGCGGCCGAGGGCGAGCAGATCACCGAGGAGCCGGTCGACATCAGCTGACCGGCGCTGGCGCGGGCCTCAGCGCGAGGGGTTCTCCTGCCGCAGCGTCTCATCCCAGGTCAGTCCCTGCATTGCCGGGGGGATGGCCACCGTTCCTGCCAGCGCGATGAAGTCGCGGGTCAGTTCGAGGGAGGGTTCCTTCTCTGGCGAGACATGAATGTTCGTTTCGGAATTCATTGCGCCCACTCCTGTGAATGCGCCAACGTGCGCATGGGCCATGGCCTGGCGGGAAGTTATCTGATAATCAGATACGTATGGAAAAGCTCACAGCAACCGCGGCCGCACGTTCGTTTGCCGACATGCTTGATGCCGTCGAAGCCCGCGGGGAGTCATTCACGATTATGCGGCGAGGCAGACCGGTCGCGATCGTCTCGCCGCCGACCTCTGGCCGCTCGACGAGTGCACTGCTCGAGTGGCTCGACCGCAACCCGCCAGACGCCGAATGGGCCGATGACCTGGTGGCGCTTCGGGGCACGCTGCCGGCACCGGATTCCGTATGGCCCGACTGATATTTGACTCGAGTGTGCTTGTGGCAGGGCACCGCGGCGAGGGGCTGCCCGGCCTGGTCTCCGAGCACGAGGAGGACGTCGCCATTGCCGCCGTTACTGTGGCCGAGCTCCGCATGGGCGCACACCGGGGTCACGCCACGCGTGCCGAGCAGCGAGGGCGTTGGCTAGATGGCTTGCTCACGTTCCTCGATGTGGAGCCGTACGACCTGCGCGTGGCAGAGGTGCACGCGCGCCTGCTGGCGCAGATGGCAGATGCCGGCACGCCCAAGGGTGCGCACGACCTCATGATCGCGGCCACAGCCATTGCAACCGATCGCGTGCTCGTGACCTTCGATCATCGCAGCGTCGACGGCATCGCCGGACTTCGGGTGCGAACGGCCCCGGTGCGGTGACACGGTGCCCCGCTTGCATCGAGCCCGTGTGCCGCGGTGTGGCAGACGGCGGCCCAGATGGCCGCTTATTGGGTGCTGATCACGACCACGGGGATCTGCCGCCCGGTCTTCGCTGCCGCGTCCTCGTAACCCGGTGAGATCGCAGTCATACGCGCCCACAGGCGCTCCCTCTCGGCGGGGCCAGCCACGCGTGCCGCACCGGGCATCACCTCGGGACCCACCTGCACGACCACCTCGGGATCGGCTGCGAGATTCACGAACCAGTCCGGATCTTTGGGGGCACCGTTGAACGAGGCCACCACGATGTAATCGTCGCCATCCCGCCCAAACACCAGCGGCGTGCGACGCACCGTTCCGCTGCGTCGCCCACGGGTGGTCAGAAGGAGCACTGGCACCCCTGGGGCAAATTCCCCGCCATCCGCCCCTCCCGACTCAACATACCGGCGCACATGGTCGGCAACCCATTCGTTGCCGGGGTCAACCGGCGTCTCGTCAATCAGTTTCACGCCGCGCATCCTGTCATTGGCGCATCAGGGCGAATGCGGGGTGCAGCACATGTTTGAGCGGTGACGCACCGGGGTGCGCCTGATCAGTCGGAGGCGTTGCCCGTTCGCCAGTTGACTCCCGTCTCGCGGTGGCGGTCAGCTGCCCTCGGCCAGCGTCACCTCACGCAAGCGCCCGGTCTCCACCTCGTACACGAAGCCGCGCACGTTGTCCCTGTGCGGGATGAACGGGCTGGTGTGGATACGGCGCATCGACTGCCGTAGGTCGTCGTCGAGATCGTCAAACGTCTCCACCGCCCAGGTGGGGCGCATGCCGGTCTCGGCGTGCAGATCGTCGAGCAGGTCGTCGTCCTTGAAGCGCAGCATTCCGCAGTCGGTGTGATGGAGGAGCACGATCTCCCGGGTACCGAGGAACCGCTGTGAGATAACCAGCGAGCGCAGCATGTCGTCGGTGACGGTGCCGCCGGCGTTTCTCATGTAGTGCGCCTCACCGGGCCCGAGGCCCAGCAGGCTCTGCGGGTCGAGGCGGGAGTCCTGGCAGGCCACCACGGCCAGACGAAGTGTCGGTTGTACTGCCAACTCGCCGGCGTTGAAGCCCTTGGCCCATTCGTCGGCGTTGCCGACAAGACGATCGATCAGGTTCATGCCCCTGATGATGCCGAATGGGGCGGGCGTTGTGGGGGGAACCGCACGCGGCGGATCCCCCCACGGCCACGACTACTCGGCTGCAGGTGCCTCAGCATCGGCGGCCTTGCGTGCTGGCGGGCGACGACGCTTGGGCTTCTCGTCGGCGGGTGCCTCGGCGTCGGCCGTTGCCTCCGCTGCCGGGGCATCGTCGGCCACCTTCTTCTTGGCCGGGGCACGACGACGCTTGGGCTTCTCGTCGGCGGGTGCCTCGGTGTCGGCCGTTGCCTCCGCTGCCGGGGCATCGTCGGCCACCTTCTTCTTGGCCGGGGCACGACGACGCTTGGGCTTCTCGTCGGCGGGTGCCTCGGCGTCGGCCGTTGCCTCCGCTGCCGGTGCCTCGTCAGCCACCTTGGCGGCGCTGCTACGACGTACACGGCGACGGGTCGGTGCTGCGGCCTCTTCGACCTGAGCCTCAGCACTGGGCGTCTCGCCAACCACGGCGAGGCCTTCCTCGGCAGCCTGCTCGGCGGCAACGTCCTCGTCGGCGACCGTTTCGAGGTCGTCCGGCGTGGGCTCGCCATCAACCATGTCATCGGCCGATGCGCGACGGCGACGGCGACGCGTGCTGCGTGCCGGCGGGGCACTTGGGTCATCCTCCGTCACACCCGCGGCCGCCACCTCGGCGTCCACCTCGGGGGTGAGCAGCACCATGTCCTCGTACGTGATGGGCTGATCAAGCGACGGCATCTGACCCAGATCCGGGTCGGGCGTGGGGGTAACGAACACCTCGAACACGTCGGCGTCGGTGTCGGTGTCACCGGCGGACGCGCTCGCGTCGGCGCGACCACCACCACCGCTGCCGCCACCCTCGCCACGACGACCGCGACGTCGGCGTCGGCGGGGATCGCCGTTCCCGGAATCGCTGTCACCGTCGTTCTCGACAGCGGCTGCTGCGGCCGCGGCGGGTGCATCCGCGAACGACACGCGGTACGTGCCGCTGCGGGGGTCGGTCTGCAGCGAGATGCCAGCCTTGTCCTGGGAGCTCTCAAGGAACTTGCTGAAGGTCGAGAAGCCGATGGCCGACTCGTCGAACGCCGGGTCCTTGCGGCGCATGGCGTCCTTCACCACGCTGGCCAGCGGCAGCTCCACACTCTCGCGCTGCAGGGCCAGCATCGACTCCGCCAGGAGCGCGACCGGATCCTTGCGCGGGGCGCCGCGGCCACCGCCGCGACGTGACGACGACGCGGACGACGACGCGATGCTGTCGTAGAAGATGAACTCGTCGCAGTTGGCGATGAGCAGCTCGCTTGAGCTCTCACGGTTGCCCATACCGATGACGCGCTTGTTCAGCTCGCGCAGCTTGCCCACGAGCGGCGTGAAGTCGCTGTCGCCCGAGACGATGACGAAATTGTCCACGTGCTCGCGCGAGTACGCGAGCTCCATGGCGTCGACGGCCAGCTTGATGTCGGCGCGGTTCTTGGCGCCCTCGCGGGCGGATGGCATCTCAATGAGTTCGAGTCCTGCGTTCTGCAGGTCGATCTTCGCCTCGCGGTAGCGGCTCCAGTCCGCGTACGCGCGCTTGACCACCACGCGACCCTTTTCCGCCAGACGGCTGAGAACCAGATCAATGTCAAAGTCGCCGCGAGACTTGGCACCGGGACGGGCCATGTTCTCGAAGTCGACCAGCACGGCGAGCACGTGCTCAGCCATGGGGTACCTCCAAATCGAATTGTCGTGCCCCTCATGCGGGGGCTGGTCATGCGGCCGTGGCCACACTCCCGCCCGTGGGCAGGAGTCCCGTAACTGTATCAGCGCCTGCTGTTGGCTCTTCTTGCGTTGTCGCCCTGAGCGACTCATAAAGATCCCACTCCCTGTCGAAGGTGTGATCCCAGGTGAGGTCGGCCAAGTCCGGGGTGCGTCGTTCGTGCAGCAGCGCCGTCTCAACGCCACGCGCGAGTGCGGCTGCATCTCCGGGCTGCACGAGCACGGCGCCGCGGCTGCCAAGCACGTCGCGCAGGCCTCCGCCCCGGGCTGCCACAACCCGGGTTCCGGTGGCCAGCGCCTCAAGGGGCGCGAGTCCGTATGTCTCATCGGGATTGGGGTGCACGAAGCAGTCCCCGGTTGCCATCAGGCGCGCAAGGTCTGTGCGACCGGCGATATGACCGAGCATCATCACTCGTTCGCCCACACCCAGACGCTGGGCGCGGCGCACGAGGGCTGAACGGACGGGGCCGGATCCGGCGATCGCGAGCACTGCCGGCGTGCGAAGTTCGGCGAGCATGTCGATAAGCAGGTCAACGCGCTTCTCACTGGAGAGGCGCCCGGCGTGTACTAGCAGCGGGGTTCCCGTCGGGGCCAGACGCGCATGGAGCGTGGGATCGGGCGTCGCATTCAGGAAGACCGACTGATCGACGCCGAGCGGGATCACCACCGGCATGACATCGCCACGTGCGGCGATGCGGTCGCGCAGCGACTTAGAGGTGACGATGACCGCATCCGGGGCGGTGAGGGCGCGATCCTGCACGTAGCCCAGCACGGCTCGTACCGGCGTGCGAACGGCGGGCGTAAGCCCGGCCGCGCCGCTCTCGAGCTCGGAGTGGATGACCATCGCAACGGCCGCTCCGTTGGCTCGGGCCCAGTTGCGAATTGCCTGGGGGTGCGCGGTGGCGTCGTGTACGACCACGACATCGGGACGCAGGTCATCGAGCACCGACGTGAAGCGTGACGCCCACGGCGCGAGGCGATAGCCGGACTGGCGGTTGAGGAGCACCCCGGGAACCTCGATGAGCGGGCTCCCATGAAACATGCACGATCGTGCCGTGGCAGCCGGCACGATCACCGCGTGATCTTTCGCATTGGCCGATGCGTACTCGGCCTTGGCGCAGAGGTAGGTATGGATGCCACCCGAGGTGGGCGAGAACCACTGCGTGAGGTCGGCTACGCGCATCAGAGCACTCCCATCTCGACCGGGCGTCGTGGCGTCTCGGTCCGGAGTTCGCGGCCACGCGCAACGTCGCGGTACTCATTGGCGAGACGCACGAAGACGTCATCCCACGTGGCGTGGCTCACCATTGCCTCCCGCGCACGGCGCCCCATCGATATCCGCAGATCGCGATCAAGCAGGAGCGGGCGCAGCGCCATGGCCAGGTGCCGAGGGCCATCGCTGATGCTGAGCGTGCCGGTCACGCCGTCGGTCACCTGTTCGGCGATCGCCGTTCCCATCGGCACGACCACGGGGAGGCCGCTGGCCTGGGCCTCGAGCACCACTTGCCCAAAGGTCTCGGTGACAGACGGCAGGCAGAAGATGTCGGCCGATGCGTACAGGGCAGCGAGGCGGTCACCGGTGAAGGGGCCGAGCAGGCGGTGCCGGGTGCCCGCGACGCGTGCCGCAAGGGCATCGCGATGTGGGCCATCTCCCACGAGGGCCACGCGCAGATCGACGCCGTCCTGCTCCAACAGGTCGGCGGCATCCAGCAGAAAGTCGAGCCCCTTCTCCTGGGACAGGCGCGAGACCGCGAGCACGGTGACGCCATCGCCGCCCAGGCGGCGATGGGCGAAGAATCCGCGCCGCTCCGGGTTGAACTGCGTCGTATCCACTCCTCGGCCCACCGTCCGCACGCGCTCAACGGGAAGCCCTTCTTCGGCGAGTCCGTCGGCCATATGGAGACTCGGTACCAGAATCCGGTCGGCCTGCCGGTGCACCCACGCACTGCCGGCCCGTACGGCCTCGGCCGCAAGGCGGTCGCCGGTGAGCGCCAGGGTGTAGCGCGCAAGCTGCGTCGAGTGGCTGGTGATGAAGGGGATGCCCAGAATGCGCGCGGCGAGAATACCCGTGAGCCCCAGCGGTCCGAGCGTGGCCGCGTGCACCACCCGCGCGTCGCGGCGCTCGAGGGTGTCGAGCACCTCGGCGATGGATGGGATGCCCAAGGTCATCTCTCCATCCCGGTACGCAGGCATCGGCAGACGGGCGAGCGGGCGGATGCGAATGAGGCCGGGCGTATCAACCGGCGAGTCGCCAAAGGCGACAACCGTCGTATCGAGCCCGAGCGCGTCGGTGCGGTCTGCAAGGCGCCGCATCATTCCGGCCACGCCGTTGAGGTCATCGAAGGTGTCGGTGAACACCACAGTGGTGGCCTGGGGCTCTCCGGCATCGGGGTTGCCGAAGAAGTCGTGGGCAATACCACGCGCGTGGCGCGCCTCGGATGCGTGATACCCCGCTGCAGCCATGTAGGGAGCGGCGAGGGCCGTGGCACCGAGCATCAGTGCGATGCGATCCGTGATGCCCGCAAGACCCGGCCGCGCGTTGTCACCTGCCATCGCCCGGCGCAGGATCTCGCGCTGCGCCCAGTCCGTGGCCACTCGATAGCGCGCGTGGCTGCGCCCCGCCCCCTCTTCAATGTCATCGAGACGCTGCCAGTCGGCCCGTAGCGCGGAGTCGCGCGCGAGCGAACGCCGACCTCGCTGCGGGGTGCCCTCGGCCACAGGGAAGGGGTGCTGCATGACCTCGGATGCCATCGTGCGCAGATCGGCTGGCACCGGGCAGTGTCCCCGGTCGGTCGCTGCCTTGATGGCGAGCCCCATCATGGCGTGGGACAGGGCCGCGGTCGAGCCGTGTGCACCCGCCAACGTGGTGCGCCCAGCCGTGATGTGGGCGAGCAGGGTGCCGACATCGTGGGAGTCGGGGGTCTCTGTCCATGTGGCAGCGGCGTCGATGAGTCCGTGGTCGTCGCTGCCGGCAGTGAGCGAGGGCACGCCAGATCCTGCGGGGGCGAGGTCGTGCATGTTGGCGAGCTTGGCCAGATACTCGGGCGTGGCCGCCTGCGCGATGCGTATGGCGGTCTCGTTGCCCACTCGGCTTCGCGCCCCGTTGCGCCCCTCCCAAACCGGAAAGAGCAACAGGCAGCGCTCAAGGTGATCGGCGGTGAGGCGGGCACCAATGCGCTGGAGGGGGTGGGCGAGCGCGTGCGTGATCTGGCGGCTGCGGAGCACCCCCACGAGGTCATGCACGCTTGCCCGCGCGCGATCGATCTCGGCGAAGTCGGCCTCGTCAATGTTCCAGCACAGCACATGGAGAGGAGTGCCATCTTCGGGAAACCACGTGGTGGCCTCCACGCTCACGAAGGCGTCAGGGTGGTGTGCGATCTCGAGTGCACCGTCAATTGTGTCGTGATCGGTGAGGGTCACAAACGACATGCCCCGTCGCTTGGCCGCCTGGTAGGCGTCCTCTGGTGCGGTGTACGACTCCGGCAGGCTCGCGCTCTGCAGAAACCAGTTGCCGGTCTTCGTTGATGCGCGCGAGTGGAGGTGCAGATCAACCCGAATCAACGAATGCTCCAATGTGTCCTCGTCATGTCCAGACGATCCAACGTGGAGCAGCGGACGCGCAGGGGGTCTCGGGTGCCCAAATCTGACACCCGTGAAACAAACGAGCGCAAATCGGCAAATGAGTGTCAGTGCTGTTCCCACGGCCTCGGTCATGCGCGGTGGCCTAGACTCGCTCGCGGCCCGGAGAGGCCCCGATGGCAAACGATTGAAGAAAGGTCACGAATGTCGACAGAGCCCCAGGCGGAAGGCACGCTTTCCGTCACCGATAGCCGTACGGGCCAGACGTACGAGTTCCCGATCACTGACGGGACCGTCCGTGCGACGGACCTGCGGCAGATCAAGACATCTGACGATGACTTCGGGCTCATGACCTACGACCCGGCGTTCATGAACACCGCGTCGTGCCGTTCGGCCATCACGTACCTCGACGGCGACGCCGGCGTACTGCGCTACCGCGGCTACCCCATTGAGCAGCTGGCTGCGAAGAGCACCTTCCTCGAGGTCGCATGGCTCCTGATCCACGGCGAGCTGCCCACGGCCAAGGAGCTTGAGGGCTTCGAGAAGCAGATCGTTGACCGCATGGTGGTGCAGGCGGAGGTCGGCGACTCGATCAAGGCATTCGCCAAGGACGCCCACCCCATGGGAATCCTCGAGGCCGGCTTCGGTCACCTCTCCACGCTGTACCCCGAGGCGAAGCAAGTTGAGAGCGGCCCTGAGCGCATGGAGGCGATCATCAACACGATTGCCAAGATGCCGACCATCGGCGCCATGGCGTTCCGCCACAACCAGGGCAAGGACATCGTCGCCCCGGACCCCTCGCTCGACTACAGCACCAACATTCTCAAGATGTTCTTCGGTGCCGACTACGAGGTGGACCCCCGCCTCGTCCGCGCGCTCGACATCCTCCTCATCCTCCACGCCGACCACGAGCAGAACTGCTCCACCTCCGCGGTGCGTGCCGTCGGGTCGTCACAGGTGGACACCTACTCGGCCGTCAACGCCGGCATCGCCGCCCTTTACGGGCCGCTGCACGGCGGTGCCAACGAGGCCGTGCTGGTGATGCTGCGCGAGATCGGCTCGTCCGACAACGTGTCGGACTTCATGGACAAGGTGAAGAGCCGCGAGGCGCTGCTCATGGGCTTCGGTCACCGCGTGTACAAGAACTACGACCCGCGCGCGACCATCATCAAGGGCGCCTGCGACGACGTATTCGAGGTCACCGGGGTCAACCCGCTGCTCGAGGTGGCCGTGGCACTTGAGACCACCGCGCTGGCAGATGACTTCTTCATTCAGCGCAAGCTCTACCCGAACGTCGACTTCTACTCGGGTCTGATCTACGAGGCACTCGGTATTCCGACCGAGATGTTCACAGTCATGTTCGCCATCGGTCGCGCCCCGGGTTGGGTTGCGCAGTGGCTTGAGATGATTCAGGACAAGGACCAGAAGATCTCGCGCCCACGCCAGATCTACATCGGTTCCGGCGAGCGCGATTACGTCGAGGTATCGGCACGCTAGATGGCACTTCGCCCCGCCCGGCCCACGTGGCGGGGTGGGGCGCGCCATCGCATGCGCACCGTATGAGCGACGCCCCCAACACCCAGGTGTGGACCGAGATTATCGGTGCCCTTGAGGACCTGATGCCGCCGGAGTGGTCGCGTCAGGCCCGCGAGTCGGGTGACACATCGTGGATGCGCGCCATCCTGCTGGTTGACGCCCATGATCGCCTTGTGGCGCCGACCCCGCTCGAGCACGTTTCGCGCACGCTGCACGATCTCGCAAAGCAAAACGGTAACGACGCCGAGGCTGCGGGCTGGGAGGCACTGCACATGCAGCGCCGCGAGGCACGTCGCCTGTTGCTGGTGAAGATTGAGGAGCTCGGCCCCACCGTCGTTGACGGCGAGCCGGGCGCCCTCCTGGCACGCGCGCTCAACACCGTCGCGGTGGTTTAGCGGTCCGAGCCTGACTCCGGTGCCGCCGCACGCAGCACGCGCGGGGGAAGCAGGGCCACCAGCGATCCGCCACCTGGCCGTGGCGATGTCAACGAGATCACCGCCGCCTGCGGTCGGTGAAACCCGATCTCGCCACACCCGGTGATGTCGGACAGCGCATACGTGAGCCCCGGCTGGTGCGAGCACGCCACGATCACGTGCGCATCCGGAAAGTCGATCACCAGATCGAGCAGGTCGTCGGTCGTCATGCCCGGGGCCAGCCGCGGGTCGTCGTGCAGCGGGCACCCCGCGGCCCGGGCCACCATCTCGGCGGTTTGGTGGCAGCGGATGAGTGGGCTCGACACCACGACGTCCGGCCGTATGCCGAGCGCCACAAGACCTTGGGCTGCGAGGTCGGCATCAGCACGGCCGGCAGTGGTGAGCTCGCGCTCGTCATCGGTGGGGCGGGAATCGATGTCCTCAGCCACACCGTGGCGCAGAAGCACCAGCACTTGGTGGGCGCCCTGGCTCATCCGAGCGGTGGCACCTGTGCCACCAG
>Ga0049082_10000662_pt1 | contig 10239 bp, 9 predicted proteins | sample GreLakmeHU45MSRF_FD_66718 | JGI IMG/M metagenome (GOLD analysis project Ga0049082, IMG submission 66718) | Freshwater lentic microbial communities from great Laurentian Lakes, MI, USA - Great Lakes metaG HU45MSRF | ecosystem: Environmental > Aquatic > Freshwater > Lake | place: Great Lakes... | reverse complement strand
CACCCCACCCCCCTTTCCACGGCCATACTCCGAAAAATACTCTTCCGTGTATCCAACCACTTCCTGCTCAGAGGCGTTCACACCCGTTTTTGCCCAAGCCCTATGCAATAGAGTCTGCGGACCCCGTCCCACTAGCTCTTTCACCTCCTCCGACGTCAAAAGTCTCCGCCCATGGCGCTCGAGAACACAATTCAACGCCACCGAAATCTCTCTCAAGGTGTCCACTAAAGTCCCGTCCAAATCAAAAACCCCCACCCCGCTCAAACGACCCATCCCCATGTCCATCCTTAACCCGAGGCCTACAACCGCCTCAGAGTAGGCAGACCGTAATCTTTCCCAACCTTATCCCCCTTCACCTTGATTTCCCCACTGTCGACAATAATCCTTTCCGGATCATCCATGAATTGAAAAACTAAATCCCCATCTTGGATGCCGTCGACCATTTCTGATAAACTCTTAAGGTTATCGATTTCTTGGCCATTTAATTTCTCCAAAACAAGACCCGAGAGTTGGTTGTAGCCCATCGTGATCTCGGAAGGCAGAACCTGGCTTAGAAAAACAACTTTTTTCTTTGGATCACGCTTCAATTCCTGCTGGAAAGTGAAGAGTTGCACCAGTCTTTGAGGAGCCCGCTCGGACCACTTATCCCCCCACTCCTGTAAATAGGCCCCGGTTAACTCCTGAAAAACCAACCCACCAATCACTAAATAATTCGGAGCAATGTCAAACTGTAAGCTCGGAATCGAAACTTCATCTCGCGCTCGTCGATCATAGAGGCCAGCTAAATCCATCTCTTTTCCACCACGGGATAGGTGAAATCGAGCAGGAGATCCCACCACGGGTCGGGTACGAATCAAGTTCCCCACCGAGGTCGGTCCATACAATGCATCCTGGTAATTTCCATCTTCGTCCAATTTAAATCCGTCCACCGAAAGGAGCACATCCCCCTCTTGGAGGCCCGCCCGACCCGCCGTTCCCCGCTCATTCACCCGCGTTAGTAAGATCCCTCCAGTCTTAGGAGCTTTCACCTCTTCTCTCAAATTCGGATCGCGTAAGCTCGTCCAACTTACCCCCAAGGTCGGAAATCCCTCGTATTTTCCATCCGCCGCATCCTTCAAAAAATGCTCGATCATCGGGACCGGAATTGCTGTTCCCTCCTGGGAATCCCGATCATATCCCATCATCATCCCCACCAACATCCCATCTCTCATCATGGGCAAGGTATAACTATCGTCCCTCTTCGACAGGGAAACCCGCACCCCATACAGTAAAAACCCTGCTTCGTCCGAAGGATACCTCCCTACACCCGCCGAAAGCACTTCGGCTTGGTTCCTTAACATCTCTCCATTCTTATCTAACTGCCAAACCTGCGCCGTGTCCCCCGCCCGCAAGGAAGGTCCCATACTCACCCCAGCAAAGTTTTGCAAAAACTTTACGTCGATCGGCCGTAGCAAAGCCAAGTTCGCCTCATAGTCGATCGCCTCAACTTCAGCGGCACACTTCTCCGCCGAAGCTGGTTTTTCTAACCCCACCTCGGTTCGATTCGCCACCAGAGCCGCCGTCACTAATACTTTGCCTCCAGGCAACACAATCCCTGTCCCATTCAACCCATAAGGCGCTTTTTTTTGCCACGGCCGGAACTGATCGTAGGGCTGAATCGATGCCCGCACCCTGACCAAGGACCCACGCGATTCATCGGCCGAAGCCGCCCACAGACAACTCCCCATCCACAAAGACAACATCCCGAATCTGATTAAGCACTTCATTTCGAATCCACTTTCTGGAATGAACCCTTCGCCAATCTCCGATTCCCCAACTCCGTCCGACTCACCTCCGCGATTCCGTACTGGGCCATCAAGCGCGGCGTAGCCTGATCCACCTCACGATTTTTCAGAACCGCAGGGCGCTGATCCCCGAGAAACAAGATCACCGTTCGCTCTTTCCCTGCTTCCAAAGCAGGCAAAACATCAGCCAAAGTTCGAATCTTTCTCCCGTTGATCTCGCGCACCACCTGCCCCGCCAATCCTCGCAAGTAAACATTCAGCGGATCAGGTAAAATCGACGTCAGGACGACTGGTTCTGGGGTCTCCCGATACAGCTGATCCTGCCCGAACATCGAATAGGTCTGCCGCAAACGCAGATCCGCTGATCCCATCAAAACCGCCATCAAATTCGCCGTTAAAGGTTGGAAAACCAGTCCTCCATAAACCACATACCTTGGTGCCTCTTCGTATATATTTTCATACATCGAAAACATTTCCGCGGGTCGCAGGGTTAACTTCAGGCTCTCCAGCTTTCCCTTCCGCCACACCTCTAACGTCACCGTGTCCCCGGCAAACTTACGCTCCACGATCTCCTCCATCTGCACGGGTTGACCCTCCAGTCGGACAGAACCATCGCTCTCAATTGGATGGCCATCGATCGAAAGCAAGACATCTCCTTTTTCTAGGACCCCATCCGACGAGCCCTCCGAAAAGATATCCGTTACCACCACACCCAACCCATCGTTCGGTCGTTTTAAATATTTACGCATCGCGCGATTTTCTAGTGCCATCCAACGAATCGCAATGTCCACATAGTGATCGTAGTGCCCATCCTCCACGTCCTTCAGAAACCGCCGGATCACCGGAGTTGGAATCATGTAGCCGACATTTTGTGCCACATCTCCTCGAAAACCTTGAAAGGCGACCCCCACCACCTTGTCATCCTGCATCACTGGACCTCCGCTATTCCCTGGATTGATTGCCGCATCAATCTGGATCGCCAAGTGAGATTCCCGACCGGAATGGGTGTACGAGTTATAGTCGATCCGACTCACCACCCCACGAGTCACGGAAAGGCGATCTCCTCCGATTGGAAACCCGTAGACGCTCACCACCGACTCGAGTTCGGGAATAGTCCCGATTGGCAGGAGGGTCGTTCCTTTGAAAAATTCAGGATCCTCAATTTCCACCAAAGCCAAATCGCAATCATGAGCCACATGGAGAACCTTTCCGGCATACTTTCGAGGGTCTGCTTCCCGTTGCACCGTAATGTTACGCGCTCCGCTAATTACGTGGGCATTCGTTAGGATCCGCTTCCCCTCGATGACAAAGCCCGCTCCCCGTGCCGAACTCACGGTTCCAGGATTCCACGGTAACCGATAATCCCAGGTCTGAGAGGTTACCTCCACCATCACCACATTTCGCCTCGCCTCCCGCAATTGAGAATCCATAGACCCGCATCCCACGCAGAGAAAGAGGGCGCACAACGACCCAAATCGTAAATACCAAAAAGGCATAAGCTCAGAAGTCTATCGTCTACCCAGATCAGAGCAAACCAGATAGACCCCTTCCGCACAACAAAGAGCATCAAGGACGTAACTCAAAAAGGATCCTCCGCACCCATGGCTTGGTTTCGAGTCGTAACTGATTAAATCGTTCCGAAGATCCGATCACCCGCGTCACCTAGTCCGGGTAAAATATAGCCACGCGAGTTAAGTTTGCGATCGAGCGCGGCCGCATAAACCGGTACGTCGGGGTGACTTCTTTGAAAACAGCGGACACCTTCAGGGGCCGCAACCAAACACATAAACCGAATCGACCTCGGTTGAGCTCCCTTGAGCCGATCTGTGGCAACTACGGCTGAATTCCCTGTGGCCAGCATCGGATCAAGTAAAATCAAATCTCGGCCACGCAGCGTTTTCGAAGCCTTAAAATAGTATTCCACTGGTTCCAGTGTGCGGTGATCCCGGTAAATCCCAATATGCGCCACCCGTGCTGAGGGAAATATCTGCAACATGCCATCCAGCAAGCCCATGCCTGCGCGCAAAATAGGAACTAATACCATTTTCTCCCCTCTCAAGACGGGCGCTCGCATTCGTTCCATCGGGGTGACAATCATCTCCGTGGTCATCGGCAAATCGCGCGTAACTTCGTAGGCCATCAACATCGCTACTTCACTAACCAGCGCCCGAAACTCCGTTACACTCGTCGTCTTCCTCCGCATGAAGCTGAGCTTGTGCTGCACCAGCGGATGATGAATGAGATGGAATGTTTTTTTCAAAAGGAGCCGGGTCCTACACATTAAACCGAAAATCCATCACGTCCCCGTCTTGCACCACGTATTCCTTCCCTTCGATCCGTAATTTTCCCGCCTCCTTGACCTTGGCCATAGTACCCGCGGCTTGCAGATCAGCGTAGCCCACGGTTTCAGCCGCAATAAATCCACGCTCAAAGTCGGTATGAATGACCCCTGCGGCCTGAGGAGCCCGATCTCCTGAATGAATCGTCCAGGCTCGCGTCTCCTTCGGCCCCGTCGTCAAATACGTTCGTAATCCTAATAAATCATAAGCGGCTCGAATCAAGGAACCCACCCCCGACTCACTCACCCCAAGACTGGCCAAATAATCTTTGCCTTCTTGCTCAGGTAAATCGACCAACTCGGATTCAATCTGCGCGCTGACAATCACGGATTTACTCGCCAGATGAGATTGGCAGTACGCCTCAACTTTTTTTACCTGCTCTCCAGTTTTACCTGATCTCTCCCCTTTCGTCAGCGAACCCAACTCCTCCTCCTTTACATTGCAGGCAAACAGAGTGGGTTTGGAAGTCAGGAGAAAAAATCCATGCATCAACTTCTTTTCGTCCTCCGACATCTCCAAGGTGAGTGCAGGACGGCCTTGATCGAGATGGGGCTTCAGCTTGGTTAAAAGAGCCAACTCCGCTTTGGCCTGAACATCCCCCTGCTTGGCTGCTTTTCCTGGTTTATCGAGGCGTTTGGTCACCGTAGCTAGGTCCGCCAAGACAAGTTCGGTGATAATCGTTTCAATATCGCGCAAGGGATCAACCGTACCTGCGACATGATGAATATCTGCATCCTCGAAACACCGCACCACTTGAATGATCGCATCGACCTCGCGAATATGGGTCAAAAACTGATTCCCCAACCCTTCCCCTTGGCTTGCGCCCTTGACTAGCCCTGCAATATCCACCAGTTCGATGGAAGCGGGGAGAATCTTTTCACTACCCGAAAGCTTGGCCAACCAATCTAATCGGACGTCCGGGACTGTAACCATCCCCACATTGGGCTCGATCGTACAGAAAGGATAATTCGCAGCCTGCGCCTTCCTCGTGCGTGTAACCGCATTAAAAAGGGTGCTTTTCCCGACGTTCGGAAGACCGACGATGCCAGCTCGTACCATCCCGCACCCTACACCCTTCCCCCTTCCCCATCAACGCCACTCTATCTGGTTCGAACAGCAGTCGAGGTGACTACCAAATCCCGCGATCGCCACTTTTTAGCCCGCGCACAAACTCGACCAGCAACTGCACACACCTCTCCACATCTTGCAAATCCACCACTTCACTCGGGGTATGCATATATCGCAGAGGAATACTCACCAACCCAGTCGCCACCCCGCCCCTCACCATCTGAATCGCCCGGGCATCCGTTCCCGTCGGTCGAGGTTCTGCTTCGACCTGATAGGGAATCTTTAACTTCTCCGCTGCCTTTTTTAGCCGCGCAAAGATCTCATGATTAATATTCGCACCGCGACAAAGAATGGGACCACCCCCCAACTTCGTCTCCCCAAACTTCCGAGGATCACAATCCGGATGGTCTGTTGCATGACCGACATCCACCGCCACCGCCAAATGAGGCTTCACGGCATATGCCGAGGTGGTTGCCCCACGCACCCCAATCTCTTCCTGAACCGTCGCCACGCTCACCACTTTGGCCGCAATTTTCTTTTCTTTCGCCAACCGCACCAGGGTCTCTCCCACCACATACGCCCCCACTTTATTATCAAACGCTCGCGCCGTCGCCAAACTGCCACCCAATTCTTGAAATTCGTGATCGTATGTCGCCACGTCCCCAATCGCTACCCTCCCCATTGCCTCCACCTTATTTTTAGCGCCAATATCGATCCACATCTCGTGCTTCTTGGGTACTTTTTTCCGCTCCTCCTCTTCCATCAAATGAATGGCCCGTTTTCCCGTCACACCTAGCACCGGTCCATGCGCCGTCTGAATCACCACCCGACGACCCGAAATGACCGAAAGATCATGACCCCCAATGGTGTCAAAGTAGAGAAATCCCTCTTTGTTGATGTACATCACCATGAACCCCAACTCATCCATATGCCCCGCCAACATCACCGTGGGATCGCCTTTGGGATTCAGGGTGGCAATTCGATTGCCTAACGGATCTTTTTCATACTGATCCGCATGCCCTTGGACATGCCGATCAAAAACTTTCTGCGCCTCCGCTTCATAGCCAGAAGGAGACCGCGCATGAAGTAATTCAGTCAAAAAGATCGGAGCGGGAGTGCTAGCCATCCACCCATCCTCCACAACCCTTACCTTGATTCCAACTCAATTTGACCCACCCACCCTTTTACCGTGCTTGAGAATTCTCCTCACTTTAGGTGTAATCAATGGATGAACAAGTTCGGCATTGGCCTCATCGGTTGCGGTACGGTCGGATCCGGGTTGATCCGTAATCTTGCCAAAGCCAATCCTCTTCTTCAGGAGCGTCTCAATATCCACCTCGAGATCAAAGGCGCTGCCGTCAAGAATCCCACAAAACCGCGAGAAGGTTTACCCGTCGCACCCATCGCCGACTGGAATAAGATTATCGCAGATCCCGCGATCCAAATCGTTATCGAACTCGTGGGGGGAGTGGACGAATCTTTTAAAATTGCCGAGGCCTGCCTTCACGCTCGCAAACCCCTTGTCACCGCCAATAAAGCCCTTCTCGCGGAACGCGGGCACGAACTCATCGCCCATGCCCGCCAATCCAACACCCCCATTTATTTCGAAGCCAGCGTCGCCGGAGGTATCCCGGTTATCAAAGTCCTCCGGGAAGGACTCGTCGCCAACCAACTCCTCGGTCTCCATGGCATCATCAACGGGACGTCCAACTACATCCTCTCTCGCATGGCCGAAGCGGGTTCTGATTTTGCCACTGCCCTCCAACAGGCCAAAGACCTCGGCTACGCCGAAGCCGATGACCGCCTCGATGTCGACGGAATCGATGCCGCTCACAAGGCCTCGATCTTGTGCCTACTCGCTTACGGATTTCTTCCCAAGTTCTCCGAGATTCCCGTCCAAGGAATTCGAAAGATATCCTCTCAAGATGTCTCCTTTGCCCAACAGCTCGGCTACGTCATTAAACTTCTCGCCCTCGTCCGCCCTCATGGATCCGATCAAGTCGAAGTACGTGTCGCCCCTACCCTCCTCCCCATCCGTCACCCCATGGCCTCCGTCCACGGTGCCTTTAATGCCATCGGACTTCTTGGTAATTTGTCTGGCCCCGTCCAACTCACGGGTCGAGGCGCAGGTCCCGATGCCACTTCTAGTGCCTTGCTCGCAGACCTCGCAGAGGCAGCGAAACATCTTCGCGACAAATCCCCTGGTCCTCAACTTCCTCAGCCCGACGGCAAACTGAAACTTCTCGCAAAAGGTGAATCCGTCGGGCGATTCTATGTCCGCCTTGAAGTAGAAGACCGCCCCGGCGTTCTCGCCCTTGTCGCAGGCATTTTTGGTTCTGAGAAAATAGGAATTTCGTCTGTTCTCCAACCCGAAGGACACGGGGCGGGTTCTGTCCCCCTTGTTTTCCTTCTGGAGGCAACCGCTGAATCCTCTCTGGATAAAGCGGTAGCCAAAATCACTAAACTGCCCAACTCCCGCTCCCCCGCGCATATTCTCCGCGTCGAAGACCTCTCATGAGCTGGGCCGGCATCATTCACGCCTACCGAGATCGACTTCCCCTCCCAGAGGGCGCGCAGATTATTACCCTCAACGAGGGCAATACGCCCCTGCTACCTGCTCCCAGGCTCGTCTCTGCTCTTCACGGAGATTTTGATTTACGCCTGAAGTACGAAGGAATGAATCCCACCGCATCTTTCAAAGACCGCGGGATGACCATGGCCGTCACTCACGCGCTGTCCAAGGGCGCGAAACTGGTGATCTGCGCAAGCACGGGGAACACCTCAGCATCGGCATCCGCCTACGCCGCCCGAGCCGGCATGGCCTCCGCTGTCATTATTCCTTCAGGCAAAATTGCCCTAGGAAAACTTACTCAAGCCCTCATCCACGGAGCTAAACTTCTTCCCATTGCTGGAAATTTTGACGATGCCCTCAACTTGATTCGCCAAATGTCCAATCTCCCTGGTGTGGAAGTGGTTAACTCCATCAACCCTGTACGCCTCGAAGGCCAGAAAACTGCTGCCTTTGAAATTCTGGAAGCTTTAAAACGAACTCCCGACTTTCATTTTCTTCCCGTCGGGAATGCAGGAAATATCACCGCCTACTGGAAAGGATTTTGTCAGGCCCTCCCCACGGGCCCTCGCCCGCGGATGTTTGGCTGGCAGGCCGCTGGGGCCGCTCCTCTTGTCGACGGGCACATTGTCAAAGATCCGCAAACCATCGCTACCGCCATTCGCATTGGAAACCCAGCCAGCGGTCCTGGCGCCCTCGCCGCCGTCAAGGAATCCAACGGTCGCATCGATAAGGTCTCCGATGAGGAAATTCTCAGCGCCTACCAACTCCTCGCCCAGACCGAGGGGATCTTTGTGGAACCAGCCTGTGCCGCCCCCGTCGCAGGTCTCCGCAAAGCCATCGCCGCAGGATGGATTCCGAAAGGAAGCCTCGTCACCATGACGCTCACAGGCCACGGCTTAAAAGATCCTGATACCGCACTCACTCTTTTCCCCCATGCCCCCACGGCCATCGCCCCCACGCTAGACGCTGCCCGCAAAGCCCTCGCCCTTTGACAGCTTTACCTTCGGCCCAACCCACGAACCTTTCTTGCCTCCGGCTATCTGCGGATTAGGATCAGCTCATGTACATCCCCATCCCCCTCGCTCTTGGCTTTCCCCAAGGCTCCGAATGGTTCTGGATTGTTCTCGTGATTATCCTTCTTTTCGGCGCGAAAAAACTTCCTGAACTAGCGCGCTCCATTGGCCGAAGCCTCGGCGAGTTTTCGCGTGCAAAAGATGACTTTGAAAAAGAGGTAAAAAATGCGGTAGAAGATGGGGACAAAAAAAGTCCAACCTCGAACAAGGATTCGACTAGAACATCTTAATCTTCGAGCTGTAGCTACCACCGTGTCGCCTCAGGGCGCCAACTAGGCAAACCCCCGCCAGCCCCACCATTCCGTATAAAGCTCCCCACCAACCAGGTCCGAGTTGCAGTTGAGCTAAAAGCCTGTCCGTATAGGCATCGGCCATTTTCCATCGAAGCACAAAATACATTCCCATCAGCATCAAGGAAAACAGCAGCGAAAGAGAGGGCGGGACTCCTCGTAGAATAAAGGAACCCCAACCCAATCCAGCTAAGATCGGAATCAAGAGAAGCCAACCCAAAAGAGGCCGTTTATCTTTTCCGCCAAGCACAACCGACGCCAGTTCCTGCTGAGCCTTGATCCGAGGAGTCCCTGAAGCCGCTCCAAAGACAAGCTGGAATCCAGAAAACCCATCTGCTGGATCCGCCCAAATCTCTTTCCACTCTTCGGCTCTCATCCAGATCAAAGTTCGCCCAACCCCTTTACCCCCCTGTGCCAAGTTTTTCACCACCTCCATCGTATTTTTTCTAAGAGCATCAGGAGAAACCCTCACCCACGGGAGAAAAAAACAGATCACGGTGAGAAGCGCAAAGAACCTGCCAGCCAAGTGAACGAAATCTGTACGCATCAGACCCACAATTAACCACTTTCTCGCCCATTAGACAACCCTGCCCATCTCCCCACCCTTTCTCTCTCCCTGTGCTCGCAGCATGCTGCGAGCATGCTGCGAGCACGGACGGAGGGATGAACTATGCGAAAGGCTGGGTTAGACAAGGGGAGGAGAAAACCGCTACGTTCTTACTATCCTAATATGGTCAAAGTTCATCCCATCCCAGCCCTGTCGGTCAATCCTGCCCAAGCCAAGCAGGTCACCTGCGTCCCCTACGACATCGTTTCGCGCGAAGAGTGTCGCACACTCGCCAAGGACAATCCCAACACTCTACTGCGAGTCGACCGAGCTGACCTCGAATTTCCCGACACGGTCAAATTCAACACACCCGAAGTCTACAAAAAAGCCGCCCAGAATTTTACCCAACTGATCAAAAATCAATCCTTCCTGACAGAAGCAAGACCTACGATCTATCTCGTCCGAATGATCGAGGGTAAACACCGGCAACGCGGTTTTGCAGCTCTGGCAGACTTTGCCGACTACGCTTCAGGCCAACTTCGAAAACACGAGTTCACCCGCCCCGA
>Ga0049082_10000659_pt1 | contig 10248 bp, 11 predicted proteins | sample GreLakmeHU45MSRF_FD_66718 | JGI IMG/M metagenome (GOLD analysis project Ga0049082, IMG submission 66718) | Freshwater lentic microbial communities from great Laurentian Lakes, MI, USA - Great Lakes metaG HU45MSRF | ecosystem: Environmental > Aquatic > Freshwater > Lake | place: Great Lakes... | reverse complement strand
GCCCGCAATATTCATTGCAGCAAGGTATTACTGGTGCTGTGCCCGACACTTTAACAGATACTAATAGCATATCGCATGTGGTTATTAAATTTTATGTAAATGATATTGTTACTGGAATTTGGAGTAAAGATGCTGAGTTTACACTAGGTACAGAATCGTTAGTAGCTGGGTTCACTGGAACAATTCGCCCAGGATTAACGCTAGCTGACTTAAACCCGCTATCACAAACCATACATGGCACTGCTGATAATGCACTGGCTCTGGGTGGTCACCCAGCTGCCAGCTATGTGCGTAATGACACTCTAGATCTACAGACCATAATTGGTCCAATTGAACTTGGTAGCGAGCTAACTACAACTGATGATGACATACACAATATTGGATCTGCAGAATTCCGTTTTGCTGAGGTCCACGCAGTTACATTCCATGGAACTGCTACCAGCGCATTATATGCAGACTTAGCGGAAAGATTTACAGCCGACGCTGAATACCCACCCGGCACTGTTGTAGCACTAGGTGGGTCACATGAAGTCACAATTGTACTTGATGCACTGAGCGAAGAGGTATTTGGTGTAGTTAGTACTAATCCAGCGTATTTGATGAATAATACCCTGATCTCTGTCAATTCTCCAGCAATTGCGTTAACAGGACGAGTACCTGTTCGAACAGTTGGTTTGATTAAAAAAGGCAATCGCCTAGTAAGCGCCGGGAATGGCATGGCTCGTGCAGCAGAGCAACGTGAAATTACCCCATGGAACGTAATTGGTAGAGCTCTTGCAGATAAAACTGATCCAGGTGTTGGCACTGTTGAAGCAATTGTTAAAATAAGTTTTTAAGGACTATACATGGCGTATGCACCAGGCGGCATTGCGTTAGCAGCCGATTACGATAGACTAGTTACCGCACCCGGACTGCAACCCAGTGGCGCAAACGCCGGACAGGTATGGGGAGATGGTTACGGTAGGTTTGGCTACGGACAATCCAATACGTATATAGCGCCAGTGGCTGTGGGTGATCTTATGCGTACACAGGAATGGAACAACCTTGATTACATCCTGTCAAAAATAATAGGACATCAGGGTTCCGTGTATGATCCCACAATATATGATCCTGGGTATGTTAGTGTAGTAGCTGGCACTCCTATTAGGACATATCAACACTTTGAACCGTATACCCTTGAAGGTTATAATAATGTAGGCAATGTATACGCAACTACACAGGCACCTTTTTCTACTGGTGTATACGCAGTTGGACAACCAACAAAATCTCATGTCACTAGTTATACTGGCTATTGGGGGCATACTGGGGCACGAACCCTACGGTTTACACAGACACTGACATTTGAAACTGCCGACTCTGCTAGATATTTTTTCAACTCTGGCGGCAAAATAAGATTGTCCTTGGGACATACCGGTGGCACTAGCGCACGTGATGGTTTTTGGAACAACATGGTTGGTGATATGGGCACTATATCAATTGATTATAGAAACACTCGCAAAATTGGTGGTGCTGGCATCAAGGGTTCTAATTACACAATCTTAGATAATACCAATGGCGGGTATTGGGCCGGATCGCCGGCGCAAGAATTAGAACACTATAGACAGTATGGTCCAAAAGAATACGGATACGGATACGGGTACGAGAATTATAATTATCCGTACAATTACAATTACAATTACAATTACAATTACAATTACAATTACGAGTACGGCTACGAGTACGGTTACGGATACTACCAGGACGCTCGAGACTATATAAAAATTTTAGTAAAAACATCCGGACCCACTGGCTTGCTAGGCGGATTAGGTAATGTATTGACTATTACTGTGTCTCTTGTTAATGGCGAAGTAATTACTCCAGATTCGTCAGACGTGATTGATGGTACTACTAGTTTAAGTTTAGTGCCGCTAATTCCAGGCACCGAATTCCTTGACACCAAAGACCCAACGTGGGACTACATCGATTTTAATGGACTGGTGTCAATGATCTGATTAAATACTAAACAATCAGTTTAGGATATAATCAACATGGACAGTAATAAACTCAAAGATCTTGCCGACGCCCAATTTGCAAAATCTGCTTTCTTGACCAGCCTCAAAGAAACCTACGATGCTAAATTAACAATCACACACAGGGGAGGCACATTTATTGCACGTCCTGAATTGATTGCATTTTTGAATAGTTGGCATGACGCCGAAATTCACGTAGAAGATATCTACAATACCCCAATCCTAGCAGATAGGAATGCCTTACTAGCTGAGGCCAAAGCTGCCTATCGTATGGCATCGGTGCACTGGGCTACAGAAGTTCAACGAACAAACTCAATTGATAAAGATACCGATGTCTAAGGGTGTGGTTATATTTGCCTATAACAGCACTATAGATTATGTGTCAATGGCGACCTTGGCTGCTAAATTGGTCCAAAAACATCTAGATATTCCGGTTACATTAATAACAAATTCAACAGATGTAGAAGCTGGTGTATTTGATCAAATTGTAATACAGGATCTTGTTGATAAAGAGTATGAGCGAGTATTTAAGTTTGGATCTGGGTCCAAACGAGTAGTCTGGCATAATCAAAATCGCCCCAGCGTGTACGATCTTAGTCCATATGATCAAACTCTGTTAATTGATGCAGACTACTTGATTTTTGATTCAGGTCTAAAATACTTGTTTGATACCAATCACGATATCATGTGCTACAATTATGTCATTGACATAACTGGCAGTAGAAGTTTACAACGAGGAGCACAGGTTGGCCGCCCGGGAATTCCCATGCAATGGGCCACTGTGGTGTATTTTACTAAAAACAAATTAGCCCAAGGTGTTTTTGAATTCATGCAAGGCATAAAAGAAAATTACCTTTACTACGCTGGCGCCTATAATTTTATACCACAACTCTATAGAAATGATTATGCACTAAGCATAGCATTGCAGGCACTAACCGGGTATAATAATAAAAACTTCAAATCAATTCATGGACCACTGCTTACTGCTAATACCGGGGTTGATATAGCAGAAGTAAAATCAACAGGAGAGATAGTTTTTACATGGAATCGTAAAGGCACAGAAACATTGCCAGCTGGTAAATCATTTACCGTGTTAAAAGACACTAATATACATATAATGAATAAACTAACTATAACTGACCTTGATATAATAACACAACTAACAGAGCTTGCACTATGACACGTGGATATTTAACATTTGTTCAAAATAATAATAAGACTGATTATTTAACCATGGCTTATGCACAGGCCATGAGTATAAAAGCTACTCAAAAAATCAACAACTATGCAGTGGTTGTTGATGAGCACTCTCGTAGTCTTATTACAAAAAAACATTTAAAAGTATTTGATCATGTCATTGACATACCTGGGGAAGACGACGCTGCCATGGATAGCTGGAAATTAAAAAACGAGTGGAAAGCACTAGCAGCATCTCCGTACACAGAAACTGTAAAAATAGAAGCAGATATGTTATTTACAAATTCAATTGATCACTGGTGGGATATAATGTCACAACGAGATGTCTGCTTTACTACCAATGTAGTAGATTATCGCGGCACAGTTTCTAATAACCGATCATATCGTAAAATATTTGATCAAAACGGTTTGTTAAATGTTTATACTGGATTTTATTATTTTAAGCAAGGACAACCAGCTGCTCGATTGTTTGACTACGCAAGGTTAGTTTATGCCAATTGGTCGTTGTTTAGTAAAGAAATATTAACAGGAATTGGTCAACAAGGCCCCAATACTGATTTAGTTTTTGCCATAGCCGCCAAGTTATGCGGAGACAGTGGATTATATAACCCAAATGGATCAGTGCCTAGATTTGTACACATGAAAGGTGCTATAAATGGTTGGGAACCCAATAGGGACTGGCGCACAGCAGTCTATCACCAATTTGATAAGTCTACACTAACAGTGGGTTTTGCACGGCAGCGATTACCGTTCCACTACCATCAGAAAAATTTTGTAACTCCTGAACTAATCGATCATTATGAAAAATTACTTTCAAACTAATTTAAGACCCGAGGTCATAATAAAACCTAGACCAGTAGAACTACGGGTTTATTATGATCCATTAACAAAAAATTGTACCCATAAAACCACGGCAGTAATACCTTCAGATGATAACTATATAATTGTCACTATTGAGTTGTACAACAGTATAGATATATGCTCAAATTATAAAGTAGTTGACAACAACATAGAACGTGCAGAAATGTCAGGGAACGGTTATAAAAATCTAGTACTTGATGATGGTGGTAGATTTTTAACAATAAAAAATAATATGATATTTATAGTAGATTCAAAGTATAACGGAGAAACTGAACAGTGGGGGTATCGATGCACATAAGTGTTAACATAAAAGATTTAAGTTGTATATTTCTCACCTACAACGAACCCAGGCGTGAAGAATTCTGGTCAACAATCATGAAAATAATACCCTGGGCTAAACGGGTTGACGGAGTAAAAGGAAGTGATGCTGCGCACAAGGCAGCGGCCGCTGCCAGTGACACTGACAGATTTATACTAATTGATGGCGATAACTTACCAGAATCTACATTTTTTGACCAGGTACTGTCATTTAATAACAACAATATGGATTCAGTATTGCGCTGGCGTGCTAGAAATAATATAAATGGATTAGTATATGGTAATGGGGGTATAAGTTGCTGGACAAAAGACTTTATTAATAACATGCGTACTCATGAAAATACCGATGGTAGGCCAGAAACACAAGTTGAATTCTGTTTTGATCACAGATACTTGCCCTTGTGGAATTGTTATTCGATTACATATCCAAATCACAGTGGACTACAGGCTTGGCGTGCTGGCTTCCGTGAGGGAGTGAAGATGTGTCTAGATCGAGGTCGTCGTGTCTCAATACATGAATTTTTAGAAATGCAGAATCATCAGAATTTAGAATACTTGAACATATGGCACAGTATTGGTGGGGATGTAGAGAATGGGCGTTGGGCCATATATGGTGCTAGATTGGGCACATATAAGGTCATGCTGGAGCCAGACTGGAATTATACTGATGTACAGGATTTTGCTAAATTAGAAAATATGTTTAACTCCATTAACGTTATGTCGTTTCAAAGTCAACAAGATCACTATAGAAAAATTTCAAAAGAAATTAAAGACCGGTTGGGACTACATGTGTTAGAAATGGGTCCAGAGCAGAGTGCATTCTTTAAGAAATTTTATAAGAGATTACATAGAAACAAGGATATAATGTCATCATGACAACCAAACAAGAGTACGCAAGACTAGAACATGCAGATCCCACTAACACAGAGTGGTTTGTGGTCAACTGGTGTTTGGGCAACACCTGCAATTTCAGTTGCAGCTATTGTCCTGCTATACTACACGACGGTAGTAAACGCTGGCCCGAGTTTGAAGATATCAAACGGTTTATACTCAAAGTAAAAGAACAACACCCAAGTAAGAAATTATATTTTGAGTTTACTGGCGGCGAAGTTACCATGTACAAGCATTTTATACCGCTATGCGAGTTTTGTCGCGAACATGATGTTAAAGTAGGCATGATTAGCAACGGCAGTAGAACCCTGCGTTGGTGGGAGGAAAACAAGCACTTTTTTGACCATGTATGCCTGAGTTTCCACCCTGAAGAGGCAAACGCGGACCACTTTTTAGCAGTGGCGGGTATACTACACGATATCGTTAAAGTTCATGTTAATGTCATGATGAGTCCAGATAAGTTTGACGACTGCTACGCACTGGCAGAACGGGCTACAGCACTATCTAATATTAGTCTAGCACTACAACCCTTGATACACGATTTTGGAGACCAGCTGTACGATTATACAGCTGAACAAAAAAGTATTTTTGAACGGCAATACGCTTTGTTAGGCAGCAAAATAAAACACACCAAACGACAAAAAGTTTATCGTGGCAGTATGCGTACAGTAGGAGAAGTCAGCAAGGTGTTGTCTGCGCATTCGTTTATTGCCAACAGTACTAATAACTGGTTTGGGTGGGATTGCTATGCTGGTGTTGAACAGCTGATTGTTGACATGGATGGCAGCATACATCGTGGCTGGTGTAAAGTTGGAAACAGGATTGGCTACATATGGGATGAAAATTTACGCCTACCCACAGCACCAGTTAGATGTAATAAAATCATGTGTCATTGCAACTATGACATCATGAGCACCAAGGAACGAGTATGAAACAGTTGATAGTTCTGGCTGATAACGGCAAAGCAGATGCCAGCATCGAAGACTTGGTAGCATCAAAGCTGAATCAATTTAAAGGTTGGCATTGCAATGCTGGTGTACAGAACCTGTATATAGACTTTGATGGTGAAGTTTGGGTTGCAAACTGTGCCAGCGCCATGACATTATTTCAAGCTAGGCAGCTGGGCTATGTAGCAAAAGAATGGGGATACCTGGGAAAGATTGGCAACAATTTTACACTGCCAACAACAGGCATCTCCTGCATTCATAAAAATTGTGGTTGCGGGTCTGATATTGTTATAACCAAGTTCCGAGGTGACGACCCTGCCGTACCGGCGTTTATACAGCAGCAGTATCACAAGGTCAGTATACCAATTGAGTCTGTAAATACAATATCAGCGGTGCGCAGCCACCACCCACTGCCTAAACAAATACTTTGGGATATTGGAAGATTTTGTAATTACAGTTGCAGCTATTGCTGGCCAGGAGTACACAATAAAACAGACGCACACAAACCATTGAGCGTGTTTAAAAATACTGCCAACTATGTAATAGATAACTGGAGCAATGGCAATCAAATACGTTGGTATTTTGGCGGCGGCGAGCCCACACTAAATCCTGACTTTGAACCGTTTGTGGATTATTTGGCTAGCAAAGGGCAGTGGGTTATGCTGGTAAGTAACGGAAGTCAAGGTCCCGGCTATTGGCGCAAAAATGCCGATAACTATAATACCTTAATATTCAGTGCTCACTTTGAATTTATGAAACCTGACTTATTTGCTAAGAATTACCAGAGCATAGTTGGTGTAATGAAAGCTGGCGCTAAGAAACTCAATACATACATTGTCAAATTAATGACCAAGCCTAACGAGATACAAAAAAGTATTGACTTTGTTGAAAGTCTAAAAGCCGCTGTTGATTACAATAATCTCAGCAAAGAATTAAAACAACAATTGATGTTTGACATGGTACCACTGCGAGATATAGATGATGGCAGTCAGTTACATAAAGGCTATACCGAGCATGAATTGGTGCAGGTCGGCAAGTTTAACAGTAGATAATTACTTAGTACCAATCACCATAAATCTAGTAAATGACCAATCAGGATAGACAAAGTCTTTAGATCCCATGAAGTCTATCTTAGCAAACTCATAGTTGCTGGCAAAATCAATTGCACTATGAGAATGGGTAAAGTGATCATCATGTGGCATATTGTTGCCCTGTAATACAACCCTGGTGCCCCGAGGTATATTATTCCACCAGGCTTGACTTTTGAAATGCTCGGTACTGGTATTGATCACTAGATCCATGTCTGGTGCTTTGAAATTATTGCAATCTGCTGTGATGGCCTTAAACTGCCAGTTTTGCCATACCCAGTACTCATTGAACATGTCGGCCATGCGCTCGCATGTGGGATCTATATCTATGCTGCGTATGCTATTGACCTTGAATTTTGCTCTACTCAATAGCAAGAATCCTACCATTCCGTACCAGCCACCATAAACATAGGTACGATTTGACTCCCATCCCAGCTGTTCTAGTTCTTCGCAAAGCCAAATTTTACTGCCAATTTGCCCACTGCTAAATGCATCATTGTTTATTACGGACATCAAACACTTTCTTTAACCACACATGGTCGTTTATTAATCCAAGCCGTTCATGGTTGTCTTTATTTGCAATACCAAATATCTCTCCGTCTATGGCACCTGCTATTGCATTATCCCCATGTAACTTACTATGTCCGGTAGTTTTCCAGATATGCAATCTCAATTGATTGTCTTTGTAATCATTATTATCAATATTGTTTGCTGCTAGTTTTGCACACTCTCTAAATGCAGTACGCCAGGTATTAAATGGGTTGGTATTAAATAGACCAATGTTACTAATTTCCTCAATAACTTTAAATTTATTTGCAATGGAGGTAGTCACATCTGGCTTATCCGTATGGGCAGTTAATAATGTTTCTTTGGGAAATATTTTAACTCCACCGTGCCCATAGCTTAACCTATTGATAGGATTTTGTGAATGGAACACAAACACACAATCTCTATCAAATATACTAGGTATATAGTTAAATTTAAAATCGTCTAATATGTATGCATCGGCATCAACTACATAGAACATGTCTGTTGTGGCTATTCTTGCTGCTTGTTTGTGCGCTGCTAGCAATCCATCAACACCATCAACTCTTTTAGCTGTGGGTTGAAAATCTAGGAGCCGGCGCCAATTGTCTTCGGCATTGTCTTCGTTATAGCTTAGAAAAACTATATCCAATTGTTTAGAGAGATTAGGCGTGATACGTCCCATGTCTTTATCGCCTGCATACTGCTCGGTTGATTTGACTCGCCAGACCCAAATTTTAGTGCCTGCAGGTGTAGCAAAGTCAGGATCAAGATACCATATGAGATCGTATTTTAACTCCCAACTTGGTATTTTGTAGTTTGGAAAATTAAAAACCAATGGCAACGAATCATTGAATTCTATTTGCATTGATCCGTTCCTGCCAGTACTGGCTCTCTGTGAACCACTTATAATAGTTCTGAAAACCTTCTGCTACGTCTACTTGAGGATTAAATCCAAAATCTTGTCGTGCAGCATCAATGTTTAATGCCCCGCGACTGGGAAAATCAGGATCTTTATTGCCTACCAATAATTGACCACCACCGGCCAATTCTAATGCCATCTTTGCTGCTTGTAGTAATGTAACACTATGGCTTTTTGTGATATTGTATGTTTTGTTTGCAGTATTCGTGCTTAATGCAGCAGCTACAATACCATCGGCAGCATCATCTACATAAGTGAAGTCTAGTGTTTCTCGATCTCCGTTAATTTTGAGCACTCCGCCCTGCATTGCTGCAAGCATGAATTTTGAGACCACTCGGTCTTCAACGTCAAGCGGTCCATAAACAGCACTGGGACGAATAATAGTATAGTTAAAACAATTGCGACGAGCGTAATCTGCGACAAGGTGTTCCCCTGCTAATTTCATAATACCGTATTGGCCTTGTGGCCGGCATACAGCAGTTTCAGTTACATCATCTACAAAGTCTCCATATACCATGCTGCTGCTGATATATAAAAATTTCTTTACATTGGTTCGTTTGCTGGATTCTAATAGATTAACTAAGCCTTCTATCATCACACGGGCGCCCACGGCAGGGTCAGCATTGACCACCTTTTGCCTTGGGAAACTGGCCATATGTATAACTGTGTCAAACTGTTCAAATGTAAACAAGTAGTCTATATTCTTTTTATCTGTAATATTATATCTATAGAAGCTGGCTTGTTTGATTTTTTTCCTACGTTCAACAAGCAAGTAGTCCAGTTCTTCTTGCGGAATAATTCCGTAGTTGGTCTGGGTATCTGTTATTACGACTCGGTGTCCCAATCGTTCTAAACGAGCAACTACGTTATGTCCGATGAGACCTAGTCCGCCAGTTACTAATATTTTCATACTGACATCTCCGCTGTTATACTGGGATGTGAAACATACCCAACTAATCTTATATCTTGCATAGTAAATTTAGTAATATCTCGAATACTGGTATTGAGATCAAGTCCTGGACCAGGTAATGGTTCACGCTTTAGCTGTTCTTTTACCTGCTCTATGTGGTTCAGATATATATGTGCATCGCCGAGTACATGAACGAACTCGCCTACATCAAGACCGCACACTTGAGCGATCAAGGCCGTGAGCAAACTGTAGCTAGCAATGTTAAAGGGTACACCCAAAAACATGTCGCAGGACCTTTGATACATCTGACAGGACAGCCGATTATCGGCTACATAAAATTGTGCAAAGCAATGACATGGTGGCAAGGCCATGGATTGTAACTCTCCTGGGTTCCATGCTGTTAATATATGTCGTCGACCGTAAGGGTCTGCTTGAATACCCTGTATTAGAATAGATAGTTGATCAATTTCTTTGTACATTGGATCAAACCATGTTTTACCATACTCATCATTGATATCGGGTTCACCAATTGGAATATGACTTCTCCAATGTCTCCATTGCACACCATATACTCTACCCA
>Ga0049082_10000652_pt1 | contig 10269 bp, 8 predicted proteins | sample GreLakmeHU45MSRF_FD_66718 | JGI IMG/M metagenome (GOLD analysis project Ga0049082, IMG submission 66718) | Freshwater lentic microbial communities from great Laurentian Lakes, MI, USA - Great Lakes metaG HU45MSRF | ecosystem: Environmental > Aquatic > Freshwater > Lake | place: Great Lakes... | reverse complement strand
AGAGGTCCAGCGCGTCCTTCTTGAATCGATCCACCACGTCCTTTGCGGGCATGTCGGTCACAAACCGAACAACCATCTTAGGAGTGAGTGGATGCCCTGCAGTAAACCGAACATCTGTAACACTTGGGGGTCCAGCGGTATAGATCAAGGAATGCATCATTGCACCCAGAGTATACGACTCATCCGCAATCTCAAGTACGTGTGCACCCGACTCATCCTTGGCAATCTCCGCCTTGTCCACCTTGTTGATCTTCACCTTCAAGACATCGATCGCAGTCTTTAGCAGATCGCGCGCAGGGATCACTCCAATGCTCTCAATTGCAAAGTCAAACCAATTGGGGCGACCATTTGCATCTCGAGACCAGCACCTCTGAATGTCGTGATTGTCAAACGTTGCAACATCACCATTCTCTGCAATCACTCTGTCTCGCTCAAGTTGAGCAAGTGTGGGGTCAATGTGGTACTTGTAGGTGGACACACAGACCTGCGATGCACCCCCGTGATGGGCAAGTGTAGATGTCCCCAAACTTGCCTCAAGTCGAACCGTCTCATTTGGACGCACTGTCATAAAGTACAGCGGTTTCCCAAGGTCACGATCCTGCAAGATCACATCCTGCCTCGTACCGTGCACCGTAAAGTCGGTTGACATGACCACACGGGAATCCGGAGATGGGTCAAGACGAAGACCGATCTTTGTGTCGCGAATCACACCAATCTCATCCGGTCGGACATTGACCGGCATCATTTCGACTCGAAGACGCATCATTTCGTGGACAAGTGAAGTTGTATTTTCTGTAATCACGACATCCCGAAACACAACCGTTGGAATCTCTGCGAGGAGGATGCGTCGAAGTGCATTCACAAAGGCAACGGGAACGTTCTTGAGTTCGCAGTCAAGGCGAAACCCATTCATGGAAATGCGAGTGTTTTCCATTCTTATCCTTATATCTTCTTCGTTATAGTCTTTTCGTTTTTTTCAACTTGACAAGTATGGCAACCAACCAACCTATCTTGTTCACAAGTTCTAGATGTGCGCACAGCAAACAGATTCTGGATACACTTCAAGCATTGAATAAGACATCGTTGTGTCGCATCGTGTCGATTGACGGAAAGAGTCGGCAAGAGCTTCCGCCCTTTCTTCAAAAGGTGCCTACCCTGTATGTTCCCGAAACAAAGGATGTCTATGTCGGCAAGGACATTTTCGGATACATTGCGAAACCGGTTGCGGCCCGTCGCGAAGTCCCCGTGAACACGCCTGCCACTGCAAATCCACCCACTGCCACGGCACCGGGCACGAATTTAGAATCGTGGTCCTTTTCGACTGCAGGTGGATTTTCGGACAGTTATTCGTCTTGGGATGGAAAGAATGCGACGGGCGATCAACTGCACTACACCTTTTTAGGTGGACCTGCGACCCAGGGACCTCCTGAACCGCAGACAAAACAGAGTCATGATGGAGACAAGGCGGGAAAGAATGAGGATGTTGCGGCCCGTCTTGAGCGCATTCAGAAGGAGCGTGATTCCGAGTTCCAAGGTGTTAGTCGCAAGTAGGGACCTATAGCGACGCAAATCGTTTCTTGTATTCACGAAGATTCGTGGCAAGAGATACACTGTCACCCCATAACAAATAGTACGAGAGGAACCCGGCACGTGTTGGGTCATGTGTTGCCAAGTCCTTGCGATGACGAGTACGATACCTGTCTCGCTGGTCCTTGTCGTGTGTCAGTGTATAATCATCCATCCCATGTGCTCCAAATGCAGTGTGTGTCCCATCCTTGAACACGGCAACCCACTTGTGTTTTCCGTCGGTTGCCTTGACAAGTCTCATTTACTTCAAGTGAAACCGAAAATTTACGCGCCCTTCGCGAATGAACGATGGATCCAATGCGTCAATATCTGCAGGGTCTATGTTCGAAATGAGCAGCAGAATGATGTGAGGATACAATCCATTGTCGATCGAGTCTAAAAATTGATTCCATGTGGACTTGTTGTGGACACTGATGGGGTACCGATCATTTTCAAACCCGACATGAACCTTTTTCAGCAAGGTGTCGACTTCGTCCAAGACAAGGATAAGGGGAGTGCGCTTCGACACTTCAGACTCGAAATACAGTCTTGAAAGTTGGTCCGATGGGTCGGACGGGTTAAAGGATGTGCAGAGTATACCATTGAGTTTGGATGCCAGGAGCGGTCCGATCATTGTCTTGCCGACTCCCGCCTTTCCGTGAATATAGGCAACAGTTGTCGTGTTGGATGCAAAGTGGTCGGTGATTGTATCGAGGATCTCATCCTGCTTGGGATTTGGATCTGTCAATTTATTTGGGAACTTGCGAGATGTATAGTAAAAATGCTGATACGTTCCACATCGCTCCATCAATGAAAACGGATTCAGGGGCGTTCGAAGTGCGGTGGTGGGTACCTTGAGTTCGGGTTGTTGTGTGAAACTCTTTACATCGTGCGAGCGACACACAACCCATCCTTTGGTGTCCGCCTGATCAATGAATCCAATGTACCACTTTCCAACTACATACCCAATCGGTTTCCCAACAGAATCGCGGACCCGCGCAGTGTCCTTGACAATTGCCGAAAAGTGTTGCAGATGTTGGGGTTCTCGAATGGCAACGAACGACAGTCCAAGCACGGGCAGACAGGCGGCAAAAATGTATTTCCAGTCAATTGTAAGTGTGCCCAATGCAATGAACATCATGTACGTCGACATCGACGTGAGCATGATAGATGGATTCATTGCGTTTCTCTTCACCCATATACAGTAAATGGGTGGTGGATTATTTGGTACAGAACTGACACTGAACCCAAAATGCCTTGTGTTTTCTGCATTTGTGCTGATTGTGTATTGGATGCCTCATCCAGGTCCCTTTACGCATCGCGTAGTGGCAGCGTTCTTGCTCGCATGTTGCGCATATGTCTTGCTTGCGTGGTACGATGTTCTCTTTGACTGCAATGACCGTCTACGCCCAACCTTTTTAGGATGGATGTGGAAATGGGCAAAACCTGCAGAGTATAGCAAGGCATACGATGAACTTCCGATCAAGGAACAGAAACTGGTTCGAACGGTTGACATTGTGATTCTCGTGGGTGTCGCTGGACTCCTTGCATATCCGTATATAACTTACAGAAAAAAGACAGTGTAAAGTGCAATGTCAAGGCGAATCGTCGAAGCGTTTTTCAATACATTTAATGAATTTATGGATCAGTTGATTACTCTCTTTCCCGAGGATCCCGACTTTCCTGCCTACAAGTCAGGACTTGTCTTTTTGAAAATGGGAAACCCGTCCGTCGTCTTTGATCAGATCGACCACTTTGTTCTGCCGCACCATGCGTTGATTTTGGAGAAGAACGATGACTTTTTTGTCAAGTACGAGTTTTCGGAAATCCTGGCAGAGGACAAGTCTATGGGGACTATTATTGACAGTCTCAAGACCAAGTGGGCATCTCTTCCAGAAAAAACGCGGAGTATCCTGTTTGACTATCTCATTGCAATGGTCAAGTTATCGCAGACATATCTACAGAAGTAGTCGAGTCCTCCAAGATCTCCGACGAGGTTTCGACGAGTTCGCGGAGCGCAGTCTCGGGGTCTTCAAAGTTCCGAAAGAGAATCTGGTTCACCTCGGCAGGTGTCCATTTGTCTACGAGTTCGGGTACGTCCGGGACAATAAGATCGCTCCGCTCGTAAAACGACTCGACCATCTCTGCAAGAATCGCACGAGAACACTTCTTGAAGTGCACAATCATATCGACGCGACCCGGACGAATCAATGCCTTGTCGATTCTCTCGGGAAAATTGGTCGTAATGATCAAGATCCGCCCATTTGCTTCGAGTGTTCCGTCGAGCAGGTTGAGCAAAAAGGAAAGATCCAGTTGCTCCTTGTCGTCGCGATCATTGATGCGGGAATCCATGAAAATGTCACCCGTATCCTTCTTGACAACCTGCGGAACCGGTTTCTTCCATTCTCGTTTCAAAACCGTGTCGCCCATTGCATCAATGTCCTCAATGACGTACAGACGCTCTGAAATGGGAATATTGTACTTTTCCGTATTGACTCCATTGTAGACATGCAGTTCATCATTGAAAAACAAGTGCTGAAGTTGCTGCTTGGTCTTGATTTCCGACAATTGAACATTCACGATATGGCGACGACATTCATTGGCAACTGCCTTGATGGTCGATGTCTTGCCAGTCCCAGGCGGACCGTGATACATGAATCCCAAGGTGTATGGAATTCCCTTGTCGTCGTACCATGCGCGATTCTTTAGAAAGAACTGGGTTCGCTTCTTGACATTGTTCTTTTGCTCAAAAAAGACATTGTCAAAGGTCCGGTTGGTTGTGAACTTGGACTTGGTGTAGAGCAGGTGGGTTGTGGGCAGAGGATTTTGAACAGACCCCTTTACCTTGGTGGTCACGACCTGATCAAAGAAATACCGATGAGCACCTAATTTATTTGCCATTCGGCGCTCATAATCTGCAGTGCACGTATCCATAAATGTCCGAAGGTGCTGGACATCGTGCTCGTAACAAAAGAGTCTGAATTCAATGAGTTCAACCTGTCCATCCGTAATCCGGAGTTTCCCGAGTTCAAAGTACACATCGTCTTCGAGTTGCACAGGTTCGTACTCATTCGGGAGATAGTCATGGTGTGTCACGGACAATAAGGACTTCATTGCCGGAAGGGTGGTCACATACTGAACGACTGCATCCATTCGACTCGAATACAGCGTCGTTGCCGGGACCGTCCTTGAACTGTTTTGCGTGGGAGGAGATCCCCTCTCGCATGTAATGGATGCACTGTGCTCGCGATCTGTCATTGTATACTAAAAACACTTATCAAGGGTCGGAACTGCCGAATGGACCGGTTTCGTACGACGAAGACGCAGTTCATTGGTTGCACGGGCAACTGTATCGTCTGAGAGGGCAACAAACTTCTTGACGTCCCGCACGGGTCCATGGACATTCATATTCGGAATGTGCAAGCGAATGGGTGGAAATTGATATCCGACAAGGGCATCCGATGTTGTGCAGAACTCGCGGAATTGCTCAATGTCTAATTGCCCACCAAACATCCGAAGAATATGCCGATGCGGGGCAATTGTAATCTCCTTGTCCGGATAGAGTCCACGATACATGTCGGCGAGCAGCGTATGGCGAGACCACCGCAGTCCATCGGACAGACGAATGTCATTGTACAGGTATGCGAGCGCACATTCGGGAGAGCAGAAGTTTCCTTCGCAATGAAGACGTCCATCCGATGCATCGTGTACAATTGGAAGCACGCATGCAGTCCACGAAAAGGAGTGACAGCACCAAAAGCAAGCAGTGCCTGGCGTATAGGTCGGCGACTTTGCCCGTGCCAAAATGTCCTTTAGCGTATCTGCATTGAACCGTTCACTCATTTTCGACGTTTCGACAGACGACAAGATTTCAGAATAGGAGGTGTTTGACTCTGCAGGTATTGGAATGTATTCATCCGTTGGGAGACGTAACGAAAAGATAACAGGTGCCTCTTGGAGAGACTGTTTCTTCGGGGGCATGGTTTTGTCTGTCTACGCTGCTTCAGTGAAAGTGTATAAAAACGAAGTGGGGAAAGTACATGGCACATCCATGCCATTCTACCATGACGACACTCGAGACCACGTACCAGCGAAAGACGCACCGCGAGCACATTCTGGATCTGCCCGAGACGTATATCGGGAGCACAACCACTGCATCGGAGGAGGTGTTTCTGCGCGGAGATTCGGCGGGAGACAAGTTTGTACAGGTGACCATTCCCGTGAATCCGGGATTTTACAAGTTGATTGACGAGTTGCTGGTGAATGCGCACGACCATGCAATTCGTCTGCGCCAAAAGGCGTCGCCCGACCTCGTCAAGAAGATCAATGTTCTCTGCACAGACGATGGATTTACAATTGAGAATGACGGCGAGTCGATCGATGTTGTCGAGCACCCCGAGCACAAGGTGTGGATTCCGCAAATGATCTTTGGCGAGTTGCTCACCTCCACAAACTACAACAAGGACGAAAAGAAGTTGGTGGGTGGAAAGAATGGATATGGCGTAAAGTTGGTCAATATTTTCGCAAAGGAGTTGAAGGTCATTGTCAAGGACCAGGCGCGCAAGTTGCTGTACGAGCAGACATTTGAGAACAACATGACGACAATTGGCAAACCCAAGATCACACCCCTCAAGAAGGCAGCAGTTCTTAGCGTAGGCATTGGATGGCGCCCCGACCTTCCTCGGTTTGGAATGACGTCTATTCCAGAGGGCATGCAGAAACTCATTGAGCGACGTGTTGTGGATCTGGCAATGACCTTGGGCAAGGATGTAAAGGTTACCTGGAACGGAACACTCGTCAAGTGTCGGTCGCTCCTCGACTATGCCAAGGCGTTTCTGCCTGACGGTGCGCCAATTGTGACCGAGTCTCCAAACGATCGGTGGCAGATTGTCATTGCCGACAGTCCAACGGACAAGCAATTTGCAATGTCCTTTGTCAATGGCATCTGGACGTCAAAGAACGGGACGCATGTAGATACAATCACGTCACAGATTGTGAATCATGTTGTCGAGCATATGGAGACCAAGAAGAAGATCAAGGTGAAACCCGGGTTGGTGCGAGACAATCTTGCCGTATTTGTGACCTCCATGATTGAGAACCCGAGTTTTGCATCTCAGACCAAGGAAACCCTGACAACCAAGGTGTCGGCGTTTGGTTCATCTCCAAAGTTGAGCGAGGAGACCTTGAAGAAGATTGTCACCAAACTCAATTTGGTGTCCACGCTTGTGGAGGCACAGTCTGTCAAGGACGTGAAGGAGAATTCAAAGACAGATGGAAAGAAGCAGTCAAAGATTACGGGTATCCCGAAGTTAGACGATGCGGTTCTTGCAGGTACAAAGGAGTCTTCAAAGTGTACACTCATTCTGACCGAGGGAGATTCAGCAAAGGCAATGGCGCTGTCGGGATTGTCTCAAGACCAGCGAAAGACATTCGGAGTCTACCCTCTCAAGGGCAAGGTTCTGAATGTCAAGGACACGTCGGACTCCAAGGTTGAGCAGACAAAGGAGATTGCCGAACTCAAGAAGATTCTCGGTCTTGTGTCTGGGAAGAAGTACGCAGACACCAAGGATCTGCGGTATGGATCGATCATGATCATGACGGATCAGGATTTGGATGGAGCGCATATTCGTGGACTGCTCATTAATCTGTTTCACGAGTTGTGGCATGAGTTGATTGCCATCCCTGGGTTTCTGACGTACATGGCAACGCCTATCGTCAAGGCGCACAAGGGGAAGGTGACTCGGATCTTCTACTCGCAGTACGAGTACGAGCAGTGGCGAAAGACGGAGGGGGCCAAGGGGTGGACCGTCAAGTATTACAAGGGACTGGGTACGTCGACGCGCGACGAGGCAAAGGATTACTTTGCCAAGGTGAATGCAGTCAAGTTTGGGTACGACAAGGATGCAGATACGTCGATTGATCTTGCCTTTAACAAGAGTCGCGCAGACAATCGCAAGGAGTGGTTGAAGGGATATGATCGGAGTGCGCTTGTCTCTGCAGGGACTGTGCCGTACAGCGACTTTATTCACAAGGATCTGATCCATTTTAGTTACTACAATCTCGAGCGATCCATTCCGAACGTCATGGACGGTCTCAAGACATCCCAACGCAAGATCCTGTTTGCTGCACTCAAGCGAAATCTTCGTTCGGAAATCAGGGTCGCACAGTTTGCGGGGTACGTCTCGGAACACACAGGGTACCACCACGGCGAGGCATCGTTGAACGAGACCATTGTGGGCATGGCGCAGGATTTCATGGGATCGAACAATATTCCATGGTTGGTTCCACAGGGACAGTTTGGGACTCGTATTCAGGGTGGAAAGGATGCCGCATCTCCCCGTTATATCCACACCTACCTGCAACCGCGCATTCGGCACATTGTGCGCGAAGAGGATCTGCCCGTCTTGACCTATCGAGACGACGACGGCACACCTGTGGAACCCGAGTGGTATGCGCCCGTTCTGCCTATGCTTCTCGTGAATGGATCTCGTGGTATCGGTACCGGATACAGCACGTACATTCCGCAGTGCAATCCCAAGGTTCTCAAGACACTTCTGGTCGACCATCTGACCAAGGGCACGTCCTTGACGGCAACGCCGATCGTGCCGTATTTTGAGGGATTCAAGGGGACGTATACTGCAGAGGGTGTCGTCGGTGCCTACACAAAGGATGGCGAGGACTTTCTTGTCACGGAGTTGCCACCGGGAACGTGGACGGCAGATTATCGTGAGTGGTTGGAGAAGGAGTTGGCAGAGGGACGGATCAAGGACTTTGCAGATACATCGACGGATCGCGACATTCGGATTCGTATCAAGGGCATGGCAGAGGCAGCGCTTGTCAAGTCCATTACAGAGAAGATCAAGACGACGAACATGCATGCATTCAATAGCAAGGGCATCATTACCAAATATGCGACTCTGAACGACATTCTTGTGGACTTTGCTGCAGTGCGTCTGGCACTCTACGAGACACGTCGTCAGCATCAGATCAAGACACTGAACGAGTCTCTTCCCTACCACTCAAATGTCGTCCGGTTTATTCGCGATCAGATTTCGGACCGGCCTGCTCTCAACCTGAAGAAAAAGTCCTTGAGTGAGTGCGAGGGACTTCTGAGGGGCGCAAAGTATGATGAGGTTGAGGGTGGGTACGATTATATCATGCGCCTGCCTGTATCTGCATTCACATCCGAAAAGATTGCAAAGCATGAAAAGGACATGGCAGACTTGACAGCAGAGTGTGCGCGTCTGTCCTCGCTTCGTGCGGTGGATCTGTGGATTCACGATTTACAGTTCATAGAGTAAGAAGAGCAATGACGGATTATCAGAGTCTGCTTGCGAACCAGGACTCTATATCACGAACTTTATATCCAAACCGTCTTCAAGACTCCAGACGCGAAACCTCCATTCCCGTTCCGTATACAGGTCGACCGGTCATTGAACGCTTGGACAGCGATCGTCCGAGGCAAGACACTGCTGCCGTGAGTTCTGTACAAGAATCGCCAAGGACAATGCGCGTGAAACGGTATATCATTGTCGATTCGTCCCAGCGTGACTTTGTCAAACAACCCAATCCGTATCTCGACATGATCTACACCTTTGGAAGTCAAGCACAAGCTGCATCAAATCCGACCGTATACACCAACAATCCATTCGTCCCAAGTTTCGCAACAGATTCCAACGGAAACTTGAACACTGTACCCGGCGCACCCAACACACAAGGGTGGTATTTTTCAAATGTATTTTATCCACCGTACAACTCGTCGACCTTGCCTGGAAATGCAATTGGTGTCGATACAGGGTACCTTGTACAACCGTCAGGATATGGATTTGGTAGCGCCTTCACAGCGTGCAATGTTCAAGCAATCCGGTTGATACGGGCAATCCTTCCACAGCGACAATTTTTAAATCTTCCCGTTGTTCCAGGCAATCCAAAGTTCGATATCGGCGGTCCAATCCAGACAACGCTGGTTGGAAAACCGTATTCTACATTTTCAACCTACCCATACCTGCTCCTCTATCTCAATACCTACAAGGGGCAGTATGTGGGTGGAAATGAGGCGACACGTGATGCATTTTCCGTCATGACACAGAAAACCCGAACCCAAACAAACTTTCAGATTGATGTAGGCGTTCAGCATTATGATTATGAACCGTGGGGATCGGAAGCACTTGAAATGCAGAGTCCAATCACCAACCTCCAGCAACTCAAGATAAGTGTCAGAGATCCGTTAGGCGTTCCCTTTACGCAGAATGATGCTCTTTCGATCAGTCTGATTCAAGGCGATGGAGCTGAGAATCTGTTTCTCAAGTGTTTCACTGGATCCTATCAATATTTCACAAGCAATGAGTTGCGTGTGGGTGACCAAGTCACGTTTGATACAACGACTCTTTTGAATATTCTAAAGTCGCCCATCCTCATTAACCAGGGCAAGCGATCGTACATTACTGCAATCATTTCAAACACGTTCCCGGTTCTTGAGTTGCTCGATTATGTACAGGACTCAAACGGCATTTACCAACCGAGAACAACGACTGCATCGTTTGTTGGAAGCATTGCATCCAATTCATCGAACTTGACCGTTACCAGAGTTATTTCAGGGACACTGTCAAATGGATCCACCTTTAGCGGAGTCACCGGTATTCCAGATGGCACCACGATTGTTTCGAATGTGAGCAGCAATCTCTATGAATTGACCTCGAACTC
>Ga0049082_10000649_pt1 | contig 10286 bp, 8 predicted proteins | sample GreLakmeHU45MSRF_FD_66718 | JGI IMG/M metagenome (GOLD analysis project Ga0049082, IMG submission 66718) | Freshwater lentic microbial communities from great Laurentian Lakes, MI, USA - Great Lakes metaG HU45MSRF | ecosystem: Environmental > Aquatic > Freshwater > Lake | place: Great Lakes... | reverse complement strand
TATTATTTTTACGAAGCAAGGTATTAAAATTATAAATATGGATAAAACACATACAATTTTGGTTCATTTGTTTTTAAAAGCCGAAAACTTTGAATTTTATGAGTGTAAGCATGAGAAAATCATTGTTGGTGTTAATATATTACATTTGTTTAAATTGATTACGGCCATTGATAATGATGATACGCTCACAATCTATATTGAAAATGATGACTATAATGAAGGTATTGTTACAGAATTAGGTTTGAAATTTGAAAATGGAACTATTAAGCAATCTAAAATACAAAAATTAAAGTTAATTGAGCCAGAGCAAGATGAACTAGAAATCCCAAATATTGAGTTTTCGTCTGTTATTAATATGCCCTCTAACGATTTCCAAAAAATTATTAGAGATTTGGCCAATATTTCGGAAAAAATAGAAATAAAATCGGTTGAAAACGAGTTGATTTTCAAATGTGCCGGACAATTTGCCAAAGCGGAAATAAGGCGAAGTGAAAATAATGCAAATATGCAAATGGTTAATAAGCAACACAATAAAATTATTCAAGGCGAATATTCTCTCAAAAATTTAGTTTATTTTATAAAATGTACTAATTTATGTAATCAAATCGAAATTTATTTGGAAAACAATAGGCCATTAATTGTTAAATATAATGTGGCTTCCCTTGGAGAAATCAAATTATGTTTATCACCATTACCATCATCTGGGTCTGGATAAATTTATTGTTTATTGTTTATTGTTTATTGTTTATTGTTTATGAGCTTTAAATACACATACTTGTTGTTCTATTGGAAAAAAGCTATGAATAGCAAACGGGTCTTTATTAACGGCAAAGTCTAATGACTTAAGAATTTTTTTATCTTTCATCCATATTTTGATAATACAAAAGTTCTTTTTTGGGCTTACTGAAACTCCATTAATGTTATTTAAAATTGCTTCATTTTCAATAAAACTAGCACCAATTATTTTATATACAATAATTTTGAAAAGTGCCACAATATCATTATTACTTATTTTATAAGAAAAATAGCCGCCATTTATATTGTCCTCTGACTCCCATAATGGTAAAACATCTTCTTTCATAAAAAATAACATGGCTTTTTTTATTAATGCTTCATTCAAATTTTCAACAAATAACACTAGTTCTTGCAAATCAATAAATTGTGTTATTTTTTTATAGCCATTAATAGTCCAATCGTTTTCATTTTGATAATGTATCCAACAAGACCATAAATTGTTTAATTTATGCATATTAATTATATTATTAACTATATTTTATAATGTTTTTTAATATATATATAAAACTTTTAAAAAAAGTTTTGACAAAAAGTTGTTTTTAAACTTTAAAAAAGTTTTGACAAATAAAATTGATTATAAGCTAATAAATTATTATTAGTTTATTAGTTTATAATTAGAACAAAGTTATAATTATATGAACAATGAAAGTATGACTTTCAACGCTATGCCTTATGACATTATAATGCATATTATAAACATTGTAAAATGTGATACTAAATCCTTACGTAATTTAAAACAAACATCTATTACAATGAATAGAGAGATTACAAGCTTTACAGTCGCTAGGCAAATGTTGTTAACAAAACTAGGGCGTTATGAAGACCTTTTTAAGTGTGTAAATGTGGATTGTTATGAAGATACGTATGATATCTTTACATATTTACATAATTATGGTTATAGGCGTTATATTCATAAGTGGCAAGAAGCACTAAATAAAACCACAATAGTAGTAAATGCTAAATCATATGAAATTAAACATCCATATTGTTGTGAATGTTTAAAAAAACATGTATTAGTAGGAACTAGAGAGAATGTAATACATAATTATGATTTAGATAGTCAAGTAAATATTGTTTATATTTGAAATATTGATTCTTTATATTGTTTTTTTAATTGTTTTAATTGTTGTGCTAAGTTCGTGCAACACAAGTGCCTGTTGCTGGGTCTCTTATTGTTCCGTTTTGACAAGCACGAACACATTGTCCTGTTGAGTCTCGTTCTTTTCCTGGAGCACATAATTCATAACATGTTAACCCTGTTCGCGCTTTAAATTTTGCAGGAGTTTCATTTGCTGGACATACTTCATTATTTTGTGCTGAGCGACCACCACTCAATATGCTTTGTGCGACTGCTTTATTTCGTGCTTCTTGTAGATTATTTAAATTATAATAATCATAACTTGTACTATTTGCACTTGTACTATTTGCACTTTTATTAGTTTCATTCCAAGTATCTTGTTCAACTGCTGATAATTTATTCCATAGTTTTTCTATTTCGTTATCTATTTTAGTATTATCAACAACCGGATTTGTTCCATATAATTGCGTTTTAACACTATTATATTTATTTTCTTTAAACTTTAAAAAGCCATTTAGCTTATAAGTTCTATCATATTTATCTTCATATTTTTCATAATCTCCTGATATAGTACGTGCACTAGCTAATGAAATAGTAGTGCCACTACCAAAAGGAGACATTGGTAAGTTCAAAAATGAATTATTTATTGTGGGTATTCCTTCGTAACCGGCAGCAATATAATTATTATATAGAGCATTATTATTTCGTAAACTATTTGAAAATATAGCATTATACAGTCTTGAATTTACAATGTCTTTAACAAATGATTGTTCTGCTAATCTATTTACTATGCTATTAACAATAAAATATTTTGTTGGATTTTTTGATAAATCATAAGTGTTGCGCGATAAATCAAAAGTAAGGTCTATTTTGTCATAAAACTCTTTGCGGAGACTGTCTCTATCTATTCTATTTTCATTTCTAAATTTATCATATAAATAGGAATAACGCTGTTGATTTAATAATTCGGTGTCTGTCAAATCAAATTTATTCAAACTAACGTCACGAGCACTGTTTAAATTCTTTCTTAAATCTTTTTTATCGGGATCTAATCCAAACACTCGCAATAATAAAGTAGATATTAACGTCATCATTATTATAGGAATAAAAACTAGAATCCAAGCAATTACAATGTATCCTAAATCACACAAAATATTTAGTATTAGTGTAAATATTATCATAACTATAAATTTTAAAAAAGCACTATTAAAAACACCGGCATATATGTCAATAAATATTTGAATTAGCGAAAACCCTATATACACAAGTGATGGTCCACAAATTCCTGCTACTAACATTATAATATTATAGTAATATAATATTATAATAGAAATTTCACTTTTTATTCAATATGTCAATTAATATATTCAATTTGTCAATTGTATTTTTACAACTAGTTAACTCTTTTTCTAAGACTATAAGTTTATTATCTTTTTCTTGGTCTAATTGTTTAGTAACATTACTATGAGTCAGAGTATGAGTCGGAGTATGAGTCTGCATTTGCATCTGCGTCTGCGTCTGAGCATGAGATATTTCAACCATAAATTCATCTTTTTGTTTTTTACAACTTACCAATTCAGCTTCTAATTTACTTATAATAGTATTTTTCTCTTGTATAACTTTTGAAAATCGTTGCGTTTCTTCTTCTAATTGTATTTTATATTTATTTGAATTATTATTTGAATTATTGTTTTCAAAATCTTCCACTTTATTTTCTAATCTAACTATTGTTGAATCTTTTTCTTGTAATAAACCAACAAAATGTTGCAATTGTTCTTGTTGCTTTCTCATTATATCAACCACTTGTTCATTATTTAATGGTATTTGTTTACCATCTTGGTTTAAAATAATTTGACCTTGTGTGTTTTGTTGTTCTAAAGCCATTTTTCTGCGCTCTTCATCTATTTCTTTAATTTGTTGTATTACATCTGGTTTATTTATTGGATCGCCTGGGTAATAATTTTTCAATAAACCGTCTAATTTCTCTGTATAAAACTCCTTAAAATCTTTATCTTTTATAAATTCATCTACTGTGCGATCCGAAGTTTTTTGATAGTTGTTTTCACCGCTTTCTAACAATCTTTTTTTATCAAAAGTATTATGAATATGTGAAAATACTAAGATTGTTTTTTTTGGTTCTAATTGAACAAATGGGACACTATAATCTTTTAAAAATGCTTTTTCTTCTGCTAAAGCGGCATTATCATCATATTTATGGTCTTTTAATAATTCGCGCTTAAAAGCAAATGTTCCTGCTGTAGCATGTGATGGACTATATGGTCCAAACTGAAACATTTTTTGTATATGTTTAAACCAAATATAAATTTCGCTTGCTCCAGCACATAATGCATTTGGGTGTGTTAGTAACATATTAACAGCATGTGATACCCGTTCCGGTGGATAATAATCATCATCATCCATATAGACTAATATATCGCCTTTGGATTTGGCATGCATAATATTTCTTTTTTTACCTAGTGGCATTTTCTCATTGTAATAATAATATTTTACTTGTTCAATGTTACATACTAAATCTTCTATTTTATCCGTTCCATCATCTATAATAATCCACTCCATTTTATCTTTTGGATAATCTTGATGATTAAAACATTTAATTGTATATTCCCAGAAAGGGCGTCTATTAAAGGTTGGAGTGCATATACTTACAAACGGCAATTCGGATAGTTTTTTCTCTCTATTTTTTTTTCCCATTTAACAATATTATATTTTAAGTGTTGGTTTTAAATGAAAATTATATATTATTATATTTTTAATCAATATTTTTAAGTATTGGTTTTTAAGTATTGGTTTTTAAGTATATCTTAAATACCTATAGCAATTATTAATTGGTACAATATTATTAAAGCTAATAATCCTCCAATAACTCCAACACTTGTTGGGTGTAAAACATTTACGCTAGCAACTACTACAATAATACAAAATAATATTGTTAGTATATTACCATGACTCTTAATAATTTTGAATAATTTAGAATAATCGCTAAATGGAACATAAAAAAAACCAATAATTACATATAAATGTAAATATAATAAGGCAATCATATTTCCAAATAAACTAAATGCCAATGAATACATTGCTATCATAAGTATAAAACCAATCCATAGTAAATTTATAAAAGGAATAACAAATATGCATAAAAAGAGTAGAACTGCTATGCTACCAACCCATGTAAATATGCGTAATAGCAGAAAAATAAAACCCCAAAATATAGCAAACAAAAGTGTAGTAAACCACCACCCCGATTTACATGCTTCATTCACTTCATTACATGTTACATCTAATGAGAAAAAAGGATTAAATAGTTGCATTGGATCGTTATAAAATGAACTAATATACCAATATATTTTCTTTCCAGAACCGATGTTTTTTGGTTCATTATCGTCCTCATCCTTGCATTTGCTAAAATTTTTAAAATTAAATAAGTTTACTAAACTGTGCCAAACAGTTTCATTATACCAACCTATTGTTATTTTAGACCTTCGTATTGGAAAAAACCAGTCTAATATATGCTCATCTTTTATGTAAAAGTTCTCATCTGGGTCATCTGGGTCATCTGGGTCATCATCAGTATATTCAATAAAGTATTCAGCATCATCAGGACATAACCTACTTTTAAATTGAAAAAATCTTCTTACAATAAAGTACCAATCCCACATTTTAGACAACCGTTCTCCTATATCTGCTACTTGTTCTTCTTTTGTCTTTTCCGAGAATGGTTTTGTATCGGTGTTTGTTGCGGTTTTGCGTTTTTTATATTTGTCGTATGAATCTCTCCTATATCCAACAAATGATATTAATGACATTATTAGACCCAATATACTTGGAATCCAGATTGTTATTGTCATTATGAAAAATAGTAAAAATAAACTTGAAGCATTCATATATGGTAACCCCCCTACAAATTTATCTGCTATATTACCATATAAACCCATAAAAATCATTATAAACACTACTCCTGCTATAAATCTCTTAATTTTGCTATTATCAGAAGTAAAAATATCAGAAAATAAATATTTGGATATTTCAACTAATCCTTTCATGCATATTCTTGAAAATATTATGCAATAAAAAAATCCTAATAATAATGATCTTGCTGGTATTTTAACAAGTTCTGCTAGACTAAAGTTTTTTTTAGTACTAGAATCTTGTTTTTCTTCTGGATTATTTAAAGCTGTAATTAAGTTATATGGAAATGTATCATACCAATCTAGACCAGTTGAGCTGCTTTGTGGTTTGTATTGTTCACATGTGTCTTGTATGCGTGGTTTCTTAGGTTTTCTCCTGAGCTGCGTATCACTATCTATAGAATACGGTGAAACAGACAAAACTGTTTTTATAGAATTAGTAGCACAATTACCGTAAACAATCCAATATTCGTAACATGCTGCTACTAATACCATAGTTATTAAAATAGCAATGTCTTTAGTAATTTTGCCTAATATATCCATAATATTAAGCTTCTTTTTTCGTATTGGCGTTGTGTAACATATTTTGCGTTCTCCTTCGCTCGGATTAGATTCATCTTTGTATCGCAGTCCCATATAATAATTATTTTCTTCAGAAGCATCAACATTTGCAACATCTGTACAATTTGCACCACTACTATCTAAAACACAACATCCACTTGTATTTTCTAAAAATTGGTTAGTTTCAAACATAGTAGGTGCGCATATTTTTTTATCACTAATGTTTGTTACTACTGGTTCACCACGTAAACTTGTATATGAAACATCTGTCGCTGTTTTAGGACAACCGTCATTTTTTACGCCCTGCAATAAGGCACTATCACTAAAAATTGGATCAAGCGGCATAAATACTAATATAACATATTATAATATTTTGAAAATACTTAAACATATTAATTATTTAATAAATAGCATGAGTGAAAATAGTATGAGTGAAGATAGTTATTATTATAAATTTGATACAATGGACAAATATCTTGATTTTAAAGATGTATTGATTCTTCCTAAAAAATCTAATTTGAATAGTAGAAAAGATGTTAGTTTGGAAAGGACTATTTTTTTTCAAAATGGTCTATCATGGACAGGTATTCCTATTGTTGCTGCAAACATGACAACTATTGGAACATTAGATGTTTATAAAGTATTAAGCACCTATAAAATTATTACTGCACTTCATAAATTTCATAAGTTACAAGACTTATTAGATTATAATAAAGACAATAGTAATTGTGTATTAAATCCCGATTATTTTATGATTTCTACAGGAATAAGCACTAGCGATTATAAAAATTTAACACATATTTTAGATAATTTTGAGTGTAAATTTATATGTATTGATATAGCAAATGGCTACATTTCTAACTTTAGTAAATTTTGTAAGCAGCTAAGAAGCAAGTATCCAGAAAAGATTATTTTGGCAGGTAATATATGCACATCTGAAGGAATAGACTTATTAAATGATGCAAAAATAGATATTCATAAAATTGGTATTGGTGGTGGCAGTGCATGTACTACTCGAATTCAAACTGGAATTGGTATGCCACAACTTAGTTGTATTTTAGAATGCGTTCAAGCGTGTAAAGAGAGTAATCGCGCTAACTTTCTCATAAACTATGAGTATGACCAACATAAAGAAAACAAATCCTTTGTGTTAAGTGATGGTGGTATTAGTTGTCCTGGTGATTTAGCAAAAGCGTTTAGTGCTGGAGCCGATTTTGTAATGATTGGTGGTGAATTTGCTGGTCACGATGAGAACCCTGGTCAAATTGTTATTGATGAAAAAACGGGTAATAAATATAAGTTATTTTATGGTATGAGTTCAACTTATGCTATGAAAAATAATTATGCGGCAAATAATAATACTAATTATAGAAGTTCCGAAGGACGTGAACTCAAAGTTCTTTATAAAGGCGCACTAAAAAATACTATTGAAAACTATTTGGGAGGACTAAGAAGCACATGTACTTATACAAATAGTGCTAATTTAGAAGAGTTGGCATCAAATACTAAATTTATTTGTGTTAATAACCAATACAATTCACATTTATTATAAGATTATAAGATTATAAGATTATAAGATTGTAAGATTATGAAGAAAAAAATTGAAATCTACTACTTAAATAAATAAGTAGTAAATTATTAACCAACCACAACGACAATGAACACGTCACAATTTACTTTAGCTAACTATTTTAATACATTAGAATATAGTATTAAAACTATTTTATTGCGTCATCAAAATGTGGCATTAACATATGACATTTTAGATACCGAAAATTCTAAAATTCATAAATTATTAGTATTAAAAGAAAAACAAAGACAAATGAAGATTGGTGAAATTTGGCAAGAAGTTTTGGGAAGTTATGATGGCTTTATTAACTTAAAAGTTGGCCACGAAACAGGGCTTGACATTTTATGTCATACTAAAAAAATTGCAATTGAACTTAAAAATAGAACAAATACGGATAATTCATCCTCTAAAAAATCAAATCTTGATAAGTTAGCAAAATTCAAGAAAAATAATCCCGACTATGTTTGTATTTATGCAAATATAAACGCGGAGAGTGAAGAAAAAACATTGAGTGGTTCTATTAAAAAAATAGAACATGATGGGCAAGAATTAGAACATCATATTGGATATGCTTTTCTAAAATATATTTTAAATGATAATACAGATGTAATAATTGAGTTTGTCAAAACAACTATTGATAAATATATATGATGATAAATATATATGATTATAATAGTTTTAATAATGCTTCACCCATGTATTTTGCTAATTCAACAGGTACAGCATTGCCAATTTGTTTATATTGAGAATTTAGTGTTCCAATAAATTCATAACTATCATCAAATGTTTGTATTCTTGCATATTCACGCAATGTCAATGGTCTATCTTCCAATGGATGGCATCGCTCTGTTTGTTTTTGTGACGGTGTACACAATAATGTAAGTGATGGTTTTTCCATAGATAAACGATATAATATTCCTCTTTTTCCTCCACCAGAATTATAACTATTTCCTAAATATTCTTTTTGTAAATTAGTGGGTAAATTAATCCAACACCCTCCTTGAGGTATCATTTTAAATAATCTTATTTTGTCTTCATTATATTTTGCTCCATTTGAGTATGGCACATTATATAACACATCTTTTAATACTTTTTTTCTTTGACTTTCATTTGGAAAGTTAAAAGTATGTATTATTGTTTTTAATACACCTACAATAAATATTCGTTCTCTTTTTTGTGGAACATCATATTTAGAAGCATCTAAACATTTATAACTAATATTGTAAAGCCTGTTTGCATTTAAAGTTTCTAATACTTTTTCAATTGTCTTACCATTGTCGTGTGTTGCTAATCCTTTTACGTTTTCTATCATAAATAATTTTGGTTTTATTAAAATCAAAATTTCAATAAATTTCATCATTAAATCACCCCTTGGATCATCCAAGCCTTTTCTTAATCCTGCTTGCGAAAAAGATTGACATGGTACACCTCCTGTTAATAAATCTACTTTATTAACATATTGCGTATAATCTATTTTATCCATTGACTCACATACTACATTTGCATGTGGATGATTATGTTTCAATGTTTTGCAACAGTCGCTGTTATTATCATTTAGTAAAATTGGTGTAAATCCAGCTTTAATCAATCCACTACTTAACCCACCTCCGCCAGCACATACTTCAATAAAATTATATGCTTGTGTGTTTTGTATTTCTTTTTTTGAATTGTCTTCCTCTATTGTTTGCGTTGTTTGTTTTGAATTAATAAGTTCAATTAATTGTGATTTATTTTTTGAAGCATACCTAGTAATTCCTAGTTCTTCACATTTTGCTAAAAGTTCTTGTTTTAATAGTTTAGTTAACTCCATAGTATATATAATATTTGTGTTATAATATATATACTAATATACACTATTTATTTCAATTTTAAACTTTATTTTTTACTTGTTAGTTTAAATGTTCTTCCTACGCTTTTTAGCATAGAAATTGATGCATTTTTTGTTGAATTAAATGCTGATTTAAATGCCGATGTTCTCATATTAGCAATCATGGTCTTATAATTTTCTTTCATAGAATCATAATCACTTCTAATCATAGAGACATATGCTTTATCTTGAATGGTCGCGTTTTTTAACATAATTGGTTTATCATTTATACCAAAACTATACAAGGTAGAGTTTGAAGAACTTGAAGATTTTGAAGAACTTGAAGATTTTGAAGAACTTGAAGATTTTAAAGAGAGCGCTTCATAGTCTTCTTCTTTTGACCCACTAATCTTACTAAATTCTTCAAAAGTCATTGCTTTTAGCTTATTTATTAATGTAGACTCAGCCAAAGTTTCCAAGGAATATTCTAGTTTTGGGGATAGTCCACGTGCTTTTCTTGCATTTGAATTTGAACTCTTATTCCGTCTT
>Ga0049082_10000648_pt1 | contig 10291 bp, 5 predicted proteins | sample GreLakmeHU45MSRF_FD_66718 | JGI IMG/M metagenome (GOLD analysis project Ga0049082, IMG submission 66718) | Freshwater lentic microbial communities from great Laurentian Lakes, MI, USA - Great Lakes metaG HU45MSRF | ecosystem: Environmental > Aquatic > Freshwater > Lake | place: Great Lakes... | reverse complement strand
GCCTGCCGAGAGTTCTTCCGGTGCACCGTGGTGAGAGTGTTGAACTCGATCTTGTGTTTCTTGAGCACCTGCAGGCCAGCCATGACCCGGTCGAAGGTCGGCTGGCCGCCTTTGTCGACTCGGTAGGCGTCATGGAGATGGGCGGGACCATCAATACTGATCCCAACGAGAAACCGGTTGGCGGCGAGAAACTCGCCCCATTCATCATCGAGCAGGACTCCGTTGGTCTGGAAGGCGTTTTCGATGGTCTTCCCTTGGGCATATTTTGCCTGGAGGGCCACGGCCATGCGGAAGAATTCCACGCCGAGCAGCGTGGGTTCGCCGCCCTGCCACGCAAAGCTGACGACGGGCGCAGGCTGGGCGGCGATGTAATCACGAATGTAGGTCTCCAAGACCTCCGGCTTCATCCGCATGCCCCCGGCGTCAGTGTAGAGTTTTTCCTTCTCCAGATAGAAGCAGTAGCTGCAGTCCAGGTTGCACCGCGACCCGATCGGCTTGGTCATCACGTGAAACGGCGCCTGCGCCGGAGGCGAGGGTGGGCGCAACGAAGGGGATGGCGGCATCAGCTAAGTGAACAAGCAGGAGAACAGAGTGGCAAGCGGGCTCTGTTATGCGTTGGTCGCAGACTGCTGATAGAATACCCGGAGCTCGGGTTTGACCCCAATGAGTGCTTGGGCGCGCTGGAGGGCCTTCTTCGTGGCGAGGGTGGGGTTCTCCTCGGCGGGAAATATGTTTTCGCGGCCGATCTTGTCGACTAAGCCGCTGCGCTTGAGCACGGCGGCGACATCACCGTGGACTCCGGAGATGAGCAGGTGTCGGCCTTGAGACTGCAGATGCTCGAGGAGTTGGTCCAAGGCCATAACCGTGGTGGCGTCGAGGTGCCTAGCATTTTTCATGCGCAGGATGAATACGCGGATGTTGGGGTCTTCCGCCAGGCGCCGAATTCCGTCCTGGAAGAGATCGGCGGCGCCAAAGAATAGGTCGCCCTCCACGTGGATGATGGATACCTGCGGATTGTTGCGTTCATTCGCCGCCACAATCTGTGTCAGCCGCCCCTGATCATCAAAGGCGTGCTCGGACAAGGAAGGCGTGCCCGCCTTGTGGAGGAACAACACCAGAGACGCGCCGATGCCGGTGAAAATGGCCGTGTCCAAATTTAGGAAAAGAGCCGCGCACAGCGTCAGCCAGAACACGAGTGAGTCGGAGCGGGTCGCCCGTCGAACCATGAAAATTTCGGATGGTTTGATCAGGCGGACCGCGATCATGATCAGGTATGCGGCGATGGCGGCGATGGGGATATAGGCCAGTAGCGGTGCCAGCACCAAAACCAGAATGAGCACGTAACCGCTGCCGAAGATGACTGCCCACTGACTGAGGGCACCTGCCTGTTGGCCTGCGGAGCTGCGAAGGAACGAGGCGGAGCCGGGCATCGCGCCGAAACTTGCGCCCACCAAATTGCCCAGACCCATGCCAATCAGTTCCTGGTTCGGGTCGATGCGTTGGCCCGAGCGCATGGCCAGATTTTTGGCGATGGTGACCGCCTCGAGCATCCCCAAGATGGCCGCGGCCAGCGCCACGCTGGCGATTTCCGGCAAAAGCTTCAGGCCGTCGGCATTGAGCGGGAAACCGGTAAATATAGGGATGCCCCCCGAGATCGTGCCAAGGTCTCGCACCAAGTGGACTCCGTGCGCGCCCAAGTTCATCGACCAACTGGCCATTCCCGCGATGACCAGCATGAGCAGCCCGTCCGGCCAGCGGGGACGCCAGCGGCGCAGCCACATGATGAACAACAGCCCGCCCAAGCCAGTCACAGCAGTATGCGGATTAAGCTGAAAGGTGGCCACTCGTTCGGCGAGGTGCCGAAGGTTACCGGGCAGACTGACGCTGGAGCCGGGCTCAATGCCCGCGAGGTTGCCCAACTGCCCGACCGCGATCAGCAGTCCGACCGCGGTCGAGTAGCCTACGATCACTGCGCGGGAGACGAATTGGGTAATCTTGCCCAGGCTCGCGATGCCGGCGACAAGCTGGGTTGCGCCAATGACGAAGCCGATCAGCAACACTTTTTGCAACGGATCAAGCGGTTGGTCAGCCAACGCCAAGAGGGCGCCCGCCAAAATAATGCTGATGGTGTTGGTTGGACCAAACACCAGATGCCGCGATGAGCAATAGAGCGAGCAGAGGATGGTCCCGACCACCGCGCTGCCGATGACCGCCGGCACGGGGATGCCAATTAAAAGGGCGAAGGCCACTGCTTGGGGGATGGTCAGGGCAGCGATAGATAAACCCGCGATCAGGTCGGCCTGCCAGTTGGCCCTCGTGCGTCCCGAGCTGGCGCGCAATAAAGGTGGCACCAAATTTGCGCTTAGCTTTGCCCTCATGCCGGTCAGTCGCTGCTCGGCTAATTCGGTGAGATCGCTCAGTTCCTCCATGTTCGTTAATTTAATGAGGTGCGGCAGGCTGCCCCGGACTGTTTTTGGAATATTTTCAACGTGCGAGGTAACTTGAAGTGCCGCGTCTATTTTTAGTTGTGGGGGTGTTTCGCATTTTCCTCGTTCAATAATTCAGGCAGGGACGCGGCCTTCGGTTTCTTTTTGGTGGGTTTGGCTTCCTTCTCGGATTGCTCCGGGGCGTCGTAGTGTGGTGAAGGCGTGTGCTCGGCCGCCATGATGCCTTCAATTTTCCGGACAACGTCCGGCTGCGCGGCGGCCAGGTTGTGCTGTTCGGTCGGGTCAGCCTTGAGGTCGTAGAGTTCGAGCGGCGCTTTTGTGCCCAGCCGGTAACCTTTCCAGTCACCCAGGCGCACCGATTGTTGGAAATAGGGTTCGTAGATCTCGAAGTAAAGTGACTCGTGCTGCGCCGCCTGTGTCTTGCCCAGCAACGTTGGCACAATGGAGATGCCATCCGTTGCGGGCGGCACAGGAACTCCGGCTAGGTCGGCCACCGTCGGTAGAAAATCCACGAACGTGGTCAACAGGTCACTGATCGTGTTTGGCTGAATCCGGCCCGGCCAGCGGGCGATGAACGGCGCGCGAATGCCGCCTTCGTAAAGCATCCGCTTGTAACCCCGCAGCCCGCCAGTGCTGCCAAGCGGCTTGATGAATTCTTCATTCGCCCCGTTGTCGGAAGTGAAAATCACCAGCGTGTTGTCGTCGAGACCGAGGTCCTTCAACTTCTGCAGGATGCGGCCGACATCCTTGTCAATCAAGGCGACCATCGCGGCGTAATTCCGGTGCTCCTCCGACCATGGCTTCTGGGCATACGGGGCATTGTTCGGGATTACGTAGTCGCCGTGCGGCGGCGTCCACGCGGCGTAGCAGAAAAACGGGCGATCCTTGTTCTGCTCAATGAACTTGAGCGTCTCATCGGCGATACGGGTATGGGAATAATCCTCCCACGTTTGCTGGCCCGATTGCGGGTGGGGCACATTGACACCGTTGCGAACGAGATGGTCGGGGTAAAAGTCGTGCGCGTGTTTCTGGTCGTAGTAGCCGAAGAACACATCGAAGCCCTGCTTCTCCGCGGCGCCAGTCGTGCCGGGATTGCCCAGCCCCCATTTGCCGAAACCACCGGTCGCGTAACCGGCGTCGTGCAGCACGCGGGCGGTGGTCAGCTGGCCGTCCGGGAGGGCGAGCAGGCCGTGCTTGCTTTGGTTCGCGCGACGCAACATGTGCCCGGGATGCTGACCGGTCATCAGCACGCAGCGCGATGGCGCGCAAACGGCGCTGCCGCTGTAAGCGCGGGTAAACTTCAGGCCCTCTGCGGCCAGCCGATCAATGTTGGGCGTGACACCATACGTGCAGCCATAGGCCGAAAAATCTCCGATCCCCGCGTCATCGACGAGGATGAAAACAATGTTGGGTTTTTTGGCAGGGGCATCAGCAGCCGAGGAAGGCAATGCCGACACGTGGGCGATTAATCCGAAAATGACGGCGGTTAACGTGGTTAGTTTCATGGTCTTGTTTCCGGCCTTGCCGCTACTTGGCGCACAGTCCGTGGTTTTTTTGTTCGAGATGAAGTCAGCGCAATAGTTAGTTTATCCGATCCACCTCAATGAGGTGGAAGATGGTGTCGTCTCCAGATTCATACATCAGGACGAGGTCAGAAATCTCGGAGGGTGTGATAGTCTGGGTCTTCCACCTGCCGCTGTTTTCGTTCTGGAAGACTTTTGCGTAATCTTTTCCCAGGAGTCCGATCGACCAGGATCCCGTTCCCTTGTCGAGGTAGGTGACAGTTACCTTCGCCTGCTGGGCATTGAATCCCGCATCGAGCTGGAAGCGCATTTGCTTCTTGCCAGACTGATGCTCAAAGGCGCGGCCGAAGCGTCCATAAATGGTCTCGTCGATATTCCAGCGGCCGACATCGCCGGAGCCAGGGTTAATCTGCGTCAGGAATCGGGAATAGTTGCCTGGCAAAGTATCCCAGCCCACATCGTTGGGACCGCTGCTCTTGCGATTGAGCATGCCGCCGCCGACCGCCTTGTCGGGATCCTCCATGCGTGCGCCGAAGGCGGCGTAGGCTTTGGCAATCGTGCGGTAACGCTCTACATCCTTCTTCTCGCCAGACTGGCCGCCGTATTTCGCGTTCGGGAATCGGTCAAAGTCTGAGGCGTCCAACCCATCGCGCAGCGCGCAGAAGGCGGCCGGGGCGAGCGCGGGTTCCTTGTGGCCGGCATATTTGTTGAAGAATGCGCCGGCCGGCCAGTTGGCGTTTTCTTTTAGAGCCTCGTGAGGGACATTCCAGATATCCAACCGGCAATGCGTCGCAAAGATGCCCGACCAGTAGAGGGCTTGCGGAATATTGCGGTTTGACCAGCCCATTTCAAACAACTCGCCATCCATTTCGCCGCGCGTGAGCACCGGCTTGCCGCGTTTCTTTGCTTCGACTGCCAACGCTTCGTGCTGGGCGAGACGCTTGCCGTTATCGCTAACGATGTAGCCGTGGCTGAACATTCCCTGCTTCAGCGCAATGACGTCCATGTTCTCCAACAGCCATTGGGATTCCACCGTGTCATTGGCATCGGAGTTCACCAGGATCGGAATTCCGGGGACGGCTTGCCGGTAGTTCTGCCATGCTTCCCGCCGGAAGTCGTTCCACACTTCATAAGAAATGGCATACTTTTGATCGAGCGGGTCGCCCTTGTAGGGTTGGCCATCGCCGGTGGAGCCCTCGGCGCACTGCACAAACACAATGCGCTCGCGCAATTCCGACGGCAGCGCCGTGACATATTTACCGAACGCATCAATTAGCCCCATGAAACGCTTTTTGTATTCGGGATGCAGATAGTAAGGGTATTTTTTCTGCGCATCGGTCTTCTGACCCAAGGCGTTGACTTTCCGATCCGTGATCACCAGCGGAACGCCCTTTTCGTAGATCCACTCCGGGCAGGCCGGCCCCACCCAGATCATCAGCGTTACATAAAGGCCTTCCGCGTGGGCCGCTCTGAGCGGTTGACCGAGCTCTTCATCGAATGCATATCGTCCTGGCGCTGATTCCAGCGAAGCCCATTTTAGGATGATCGGAACGCTGCGCAGCTCCGGGCATTCCGCCCGTGTAATCTGCCCCGGTTTCCAGCCCGCCCAGCTGGATATTCCGTAGCCCGGGGTTGCCCCCGCCGCTGCGCCGGTCGCAGCGACGGCCAGCAAACCCATCCACAGTATTTTTTTCATAATATTAAAGCATCGAGATCAAGCGCGGAGCGCATGGTCATCCGCCGGAACAAACTTATTCATCTTTCTTTGGTTTGCCGCCCTTGCGCATCGCTCTTTTGTCAGCGCCAGAAAGATTGTTGCGAGGCGAGTCCGGTTCGTTGTGGGTGGGCAGCAGCAGCTTGAAACGGGCGATGATCTCTTGGGATTCGGGATTTGCCGCCAGGTTCTTGTGCTCGAGCGGATCCACGGAGTGGTCATAGAGCTCCTCGGCGCCGTCGGCCTTCCCGCCATACCAAGTGTAGCGATAACGACCATCGGTGAAGGAGTGGTTACTGAATTGATAGGTGGTCAGGGTCGGGACGTTCCATACCATCGACGGATTCTCCAGTAGAGCGGCAAAGCTGCGACCCTCGTTTTCCGGATTGGGCGGCAGCCCGCACAACTCCACGAGCGTGGGATACAGGTCGAGCAGGTTGACCACTCCTTCGCATTTGAAGTCGGCTTTCGTCAAGCCAGGCACGCGGACGATCAGTGGCACGCGGGACGATTCTTCCCAGAGGTCGGTTTTGCCGTATTTCAACTTTTCGCTCAGATGCCAGCCGTGGTCGCCCCAGAGCATGATGATGGTATTGTCGGCATACTTGCTCTTGGCCAACGCATCAAACAGCACGCCGAGGCAGTGATCTGCATAGCTGATATTCGCCAGATAGGCGCGCTGCGCCTCAAGATGCAGGTTGGCGCTATCGGCCGCTAGAAAACGCGGATCCGGACGAAACAGCGGCTTACCATTTTTGCCGACGACATCATTCAGGTCGTCGCGCACAATCTCGACCGGTTGCAGTTTATCAAGTGGATACAGGTCGAAAAATTCCTGCGGAACCTCCCAAGGCAGATGCGGTTTGGAGATACCCAGGGCGAGGAAAAACGGCTTGCCGTCAAAATCTCGCTGGAGCTGATCGGCCGCCCATTTGCTAGCTATGTAATCCTTAGTCTGTTCCACGGGCGCCTTGACGGCTCCCCACCGGAACTCCTCGCTTTTTTCATCGCCGTCGGCTGTCGAGGGACTTTTCACCCACAGCATGCCGTCCTTTCCTCCACCGGAGGGCGTGGCGAATTCGTCAAACGCCCACTGGCCTTCATCCATGCCGGCCGGCGTCGGGTGTTTATGGAATATTTTTCCCGTAGAGAGAGTGTGATAGCCGTGCTGGCTGAAATATTGCGGCAGGGTGACGACATCCTTCGCCTTAGGTGCGTTCTTAAGATTTTGCCCGTTGCCATATATGCCGGTCGAAGCCGCCCGTTTGCCGGTTAGCAGCGCCGAACGGGAGGGGCAGCAAACCGTGGACGGGGCATAGGCCTTGTTCATCACCATTGCCTGCTGTTTGGCCAGCCGGTCCAGGTTAGGGGTGAGCACCTGCGGGTTGCCGCCGAAGCAGCCAACCCAGTCGTTCAAATCGTCGACGGCGATAAACAAGACATTGAACCCCTTGCTTTGATATTTCGCGGCCGCCTGGAGGTCTGCCTTGGCAGGCGCAGAGAGTGTCGGCTGTAGGGCAGGCGACGCTGTCTCCGTAGCGCTGCAGATTACGGCGAGCGGCGCCAAGAGCAGGAGAACGAGAAATGGGTGGATATGTTTCATAGTAATATTTTTGTTTTTGTCGGGATCATTTTTCTTGGTCGTCTCCAGCTTTTCGCCGCGCATGATGCGAGCTCATTACTTCTTCGGCGCCAGCGGGCGCTCCGGGTCGAAGTCGGGCGATTCAAAGTCCGTTTCCTCGACCCAGTAGGCTCTGAGCCGTTCCCCTTTGATCCAGCGGTTGTAGAAATCCCGGTTCGCTGAGGCGTGGGGGTATTGATCGAAGATCGCGCCCTTCCCCTCCATCCGCGGGTCGTGCTGCGCCCGGAGACCAGCAAAGAGCCGGGCCTGCATCGTCTCACGCCTTTGCGCGAATGCCGGGTCCGCCGCCAGATTGAAGACACAATCGGGATCGCGATTGAGATCGTAGAGCTCCTCCGCGGGCTTGCGGTCGAAATTGAGCACCCAGAGGGCGTGATTGATGCCCAACCTGTTCTGCGCGAGAATCTCAGTCTTGGTCGGTCCGCCGTCGGTGTTTAAGTAGCCGGTGACCGGGTCACACATCGGCCAGCGTTCCGGCTCGAAATTGTGCACATAGAGGAAACCCTCCCAGAACAAACCGCGCGCCGGATAGCCAATATCATTGGGGCGCCCGAGGTCATGCCGCTCCTGTCCGAAGATCAGAGCTTCGCGGCCTGGCTCGACCCGCCCGTCGTTCTTGTTCTCTAGGATATTCTTCAGGCTGCGGCCCTGCACCGGCTCCATGCCGGCTGACTCCGCCGACAAGCCGGCCAGCTCCAGCAAGGTCGGGGCGATATCGATGAAACTGATATAATCCTCTACCGTCCGTCCAGGTTGGTCGATGCCCGCCGGCCAACGGACGGCCAGCGGCATGTGCAGGGATAACTCGTAAGTCGTGCCCTTGGCGCGGGGAAAGGGCATGCCGTTGTCCGAGGTCACGATGATGATCGTGTTCTCCAGTTCACCGGCCTGCTGCAGGACGTCCAGCATTCGGCCTAACTGCTGATCAAAGTATTCCACCTCCATGGCGTAATCGAGCATGTCATTGCGCACCGTCGCCGTGTCCGGCCAATGGGACGGCACCCGATCAATCTGGGTCAGCGACTTGCGGGCGACGCTCACCCCTGATCCATACTGGTAGTCTCGGTGCGGTTCGTGGGCCCCAAACCAGAAACAGAATGGCTGGCCCGAGGGCTTCTGCTTCAGGAAGTCGGCCAGATTCGCCGCGTAATCGTTGGCCGAGATCTTTGGCGTCGGCGGCGTGGTCTTGATCTCGCTGAAGGCCGGGCCGGTCAACAGGCGGGGCTTGCCCGCCACTTGGCCGGGATTGCCCGGGCCCCAGCCCTTGCCAGTGAAGCCGGTGAAGTAGCCATTCACCCCGAGTGATTCCACGAACGTGCGGTAGCCCGCGGGATAAAAACCGCCGTGGTTCGCCGCCGCCTCGAGCTGCCAGCTGTTGCGTCCCGTCAGCACGGCAGCGCGGGACGGCGCGCACTTTGCATTCGGAGTATAGGCACGGGTGAAAAGCAGTCCCTCACGGGCAAGGCGGTCAAAGACGGGAGTTTGCACCCAGCTGCAACCATAAGCACCGGCGTGTCCATACGACCAGTCATCCGCAATCGCAAACAGGATGTTAGGTTTGGCTGGAGGCTTTGCGGGTTCAGCGGCTCGGAGTAGGGCCAGTGACGAAATTTGCAGCGCGGCCAGAAGCAGAAGGAGTTGACGCTGTTTCATAAAACGTTGTTAGCAAGAAATGCAGGCTGAGTCGGTTATTCCTGATTGGCGGCATCGCCCGATCTCTTCTTTCCCTTTTTCTCTTTGCCGGGCTTGCCTGCCTGCGGCGCTTTTGCCGGGCTGGGGGCCGTCTCGGAAACTTTGGCCATGTTCGGTGGCAGCAGCACGGGAGTCTCCAGCTTGCCGCGGTGGACTTCCAGCAGGCTGAAGATGTCGTCCTTGGCATCCGTGTTCACCAGGGCGAAGTCGGCCCCCTTGATTCCCCCCTGACGCAGCACGGCATCCTCCACCGTAACGGTCTCATGATGCCACTGCTTGTCGCCTTTGCCGGTGACCGACCGAGCGGTCTTCATGCCCGCCGGGCCCGCATCGTAATTCAACTTCCAAGTCGAGCCTGCCGTCTTGTCATACCAGACAACGCTAACCGTCATGACCTTGGGCTCGCTGCCTTGCGAGAAGCCCTCGTGCAGCTTGAAATACATCGCGTCCTTGCCGGAGGCGTGCTCAAAGCTGCGTGCAAAGCGGGAATAGATGGAGGAGGTCTTGGTGATGGGGCCGCCGACGCGCCACAGCGGGATGGAAGTAGCATCCGCATCAATCTGGGTGAGAAATCGCCCGTAGTTGTCCGGCCAGATATCCCAGCCGACGTCGTTGAATCCGGTTTGTTGGCGCCGCTGTTCGACCTGGCCAAACTGGAAGGCGTTTTTGTCATCGATTGCCGCGCCATACTTGGCATAGTCGGCAACAATTTTCTCCATCCGCTCCACGTTTCTTTGGGATGCCTTCCCAAACTTCGCCTCCGGATAAGCCTTGGTATCCGCGGCATCCAAACCTTTGTGCAGGGCACAGAACGCATCGGTGGCGGTCTTGGGATCGATCTGGCCGGCATAGCGATTGAAAAAGTAGAAGGAATAGTCAAAGCCCTGTTCCTTGCTCGCCTCCATGGCACTCTTGGTGACGTCCCAGATGCTCTGACCCAAATTCAGGGCATTGACGGCCCCCCAATAAAAATTAAGAGGCAAATTGCGCTGATACCAGGGCTTTTGCCAGGTCTGATCCATCTCGGAGCGGGCAAAGACCGTAAGACCCTGAGGATCGACCAAATAGCGGCGCCACCCGTTCACCGTGGTTCGCTCGCCACTCAAATGATGTCCGCGCGAGAGAGCGCCCGCTTTAACGCCATAGCTTCCGGTGATGTGGTCATTTACCCATTTACCTTCCTCCACGTTCTTGCCATCTCCGCCATCCTCCGGATCGCCGGAAATGCTGCCAAACATCAGGCTGATTTTCGGTTCAACTTGGTCGAAAAGTT
>Ga0049082_10000644_pt1 | contig 10321 bp, 6 predicted proteins | sample GreLakmeHU45MSRF_FD_66718 | JGI IMG/M metagenome (GOLD analysis project Ga0049082, IMG submission 66718) | Freshwater lentic microbial communities from great Laurentian Lakes, MI, USA - Great Lakes metaG HU45MSRF | ecosystem: Environmental > Aquatic > Freshwater > Lake | place: Great Lakes... | reverse complement strand
CAGAAAGATGTTTATCTAGTAATTTATTTATTTCGACAGATGGTATATTTAATTTAATTGTAGATAGTAATTTAGGTATAATATCTTTTTTCAACATAGAAAGAATATCAAGTTTACCACCTGACAATATTAACCCTTTGCCTTTTTTACCGCCTGACAATGTTAGCCCTTTGCCCTTTTTACCGCCCTTCAATACATAACCTTTTTTACATACATTATCTTTTGACATAGATGGATAACCGCTACCACTATGTTTCTGTACATCTCCCTTATTCTGTGTGTCACTTCTAGTAGTATACCCACTATCAGCATATCTAGGCTTTTTAGGTCCTGTTTGTTCTTTCAATAACATTAGTTTGAGTTTTTGTCCAGGTAATAATTTACCATTTGCACCATATCCATTTTGTTCGCTTTTATTTCTTTCAGCTTCAAGAAATATTTTATCATCTTGATTTATGTTTTGTAAATCTCCAGCAAATTTCGATTTATCTAATAATCCAGCATCTTCTCCTGCAGTCTTAATTTGTATCAATCGCATACCCATTTGTATATTTCGATTAGTATCAGTTTTATTTTCTCTAATTTTTTGTAGTGATTTAATCATACGATTGTCAGCATCTCTAATTTTAGATAATTGTTCAGCTTTTGTTTTTTCTCCTGCAGCTAAAACATAATCTATATCGTGTCTTTTTGCTACATTGTCAGAAGGTGTTCTACCAACATCACCGCGTTTTAGTCGTTTTATCACTTCTGTTCCAGGTCCCATATAATTCGCAGTCCCATTCTTACCGTTCGGAAGTTGTAATATGGCGTGTTTCTCTCCTACGAATGCTGGTCTCGCGTTTTCATCTGATGCAGGTATCATATTACGTAATGCAGTACCTGTATCACCGCTATAGGCATCGCTAGCTTTTGAAATAAACTTAGGTAATGCTTTTAATTTTTCTTTTAGTGTGTCTAAAAATCCACTGCCTGTCATTTCGTCGTCTTTTTTTGCTTCATCAACAGAAACATATTTCTTAGCTTTAGGGTCAATTTTGTCAATCGAATACTGTAAAAAATAATCTACGCGAGTAATCGGTATTGTTGATATGTCAGTAAAATCGCTAGTTTTAGAATAAGTACCCCAATCATTTCTGTTACGCTTCATTATAATATATTATATATATAAATAAAATATTATTTATCGTGGTAGTTCAGAAATACTCTTAATAGTATTATCATGTAAGAAATGTGGATGTAACCAACTAATAACAATACGTGCAGTAAAGTATTCGCCATTTGTATTTACTTCGCGCTGTTTGTCGTCAGTTAGCCATACGTTGAATGTATCTATTCTAGCTCCTGCCAACCTATCGGCAGATGATTTCGCTGGATTGAATGGCGTGCTAATTATCTGTGAACCAGGGGCAACATTTATTAATACTTGACTAATTGTATTGTTATACTGGTTATTGAATCGTATACCATCATCAGATAAATCAGAATGTATTAAGAAATAGTTTACAGTATTAAATTGTGCTACAAATGGTGCAGGTATATTTTGTGGTGCAAGTGGGTATGGTCCATATACTAATGCATCAAATCCAAGTATATCGCGAGGTGTACCATATGTCGTAAAATTAATAGATACAGTTGAATATTCAAAGCGTATAATAATTCTTGATGTTGCTTCATCTGTAGTAATAGTGAATATCGGTTTATTTATTGCAGGTACACCAGATGTCGTTTGAAAGCCTGCATTTTCTAATAAATTCTGTACAGTCTCATTTAGTCCAGATGCATCATATAGGCCCAGTGGAATTATTAAAGTAGATGTTTGTATTATCAATGGGTTCGCTTGCGTAGGTCCAGTAACATACATTCTATCATTTTCACCAGTTATTATATTAGGTACAGTCCACCATACGGTAGCCTCGGGCACTGCTATAGTAACATTCATCGCATCTATGGGTATTTGTATAGGGTCTTCAAGCTTGATAGAGAATCTACTGCCATTTTTTGATACGTTTCTAGCACCTTGACTAGAATCTGATGTAACTAATAAATTTAATTCTTCGGGCACTAACATATTATATATATATATGTGTGTATTATTATTTAATATCAAAATTATCAAAATCAATTTCTGATAATTCTTCATCTGGTTCGCTACAATCTTGACTCTCTTTTATTGTATATCGTCCATTTGTTTTCGGTATTGATTTAGTTGTAATTTGTTTTCTACGAACTACAATCTTATTTGTATGTTTACCCCTACCGCGTACCGCTTGCATTTTATTAGATGTCTCTTTTAGTATGTCGTTGTATGATTCAATTTTATCGTCGGCAGATTCATCATCGTATGTCGTCAATTCGTTTTTTAAGAGTGTTTCTCTCGGTAATATTCCATCGTGTACTAGTTGCATATATACACGTCCTGACTTTTTAATGGGGCGTTGTGTCAATGGGTTTATAACTATGTCGTTTGATTGTTGCATCGTTTATATATTCAGACGACATTATATTTTATTCTATATATATATATATATAACTATGTCAGAACCAAAGAAAAAGATTAAATATAACAATGTTCTACCTAAAAAATTAATAGCCCTGCCAAATGCTGACAAAGCTTTTCACGAAGAATGGGATGAAGGTAGGGATATGCTCAACGTACCCCATCCCTTCCGAGGCATTTTTCTTGGGCCCCCAGGTACTGGTAAGAGTACAAGCGTCAAGAATTTGATACTACGACAGGAACCGCCATTTGAAGATGTTGTTATTATTCATTGTGATGCAGAACATACAAAAGAATATGATGATATAGGCGATGTTAAACTATTATCAATAATACCAGCACCAGAAGAATGGGAGGGAATAAAAAAGACTCTTGTTATCATTGATGATTTAGAATTGAAAACATTAGCAAAAGACCAAAAACGCAATTTAGATAGATTGTTCGGTTATGTTAGCACACACAAAAATATAAGCTTATGTCTATGTTCTCAAGACCCATTCAATGTGCCACCAATTGTGCGTAGATGTTCTAATTTATGGGTTCTATGGAGATGTAGCGATTTAGATTCTATGTCAGTATGTGCAAGAAAAAGCGGTTTAAAATCTGATGCATTCAATAGTATCTTTAATGATTTGATGTTAGAAAAAAGAGACAGTTTGTGGATTGATATGACGAACAAGAGTCCATACCCACTGCGAAAAAATGGATATACAGTTATACATAAAGAAGATGGCGAAGATACTAGAAAATCAGATATGAAACGGGACAAGTATCAAGAAGATTAAATATATTATATGACTGTTATATATAATAGATATGTTCAATAAACTTACACATAAGTTGATGGATGATACATTTAAAAAATCAAAAGACGGAAAAGGATATATTCTCGATATTCGTAGACCTGCACTTATTAGAAATACAACAACATATGAACAAAATGAAAAGGCAACTTTTAATAATATCAATGTGCGTACTGGTTTAGGTAATACCGTATTAAGGCGAGTAAATTTCATAAAAGGAATAATACAGCCAAGAACATCGATGACAGGTAGAAGTACACAACAAACACCTATGAAAACACTACAAGATATGATTAAGGAAGGAATCAAAATAAAATATGAAGAACCTGACCCGTGGGATAGTGCGTGGATAGATGCAAAAAATAAAATAGTAACACGTATGAAAACAGCTGGTGCAACCGAAATAGAAATATCACAGTATTTAATCACATACCCACCTTTGAATAGAGCACAGCGAACTAGACCAGTTACAAGAAACCCATTAGAAGATGCTAATCTATCAATCAAAGACCAAATATCAACAATAGGAACAAATGTAGATAATGTCAATAAAAGTGTTATTAATAGTACAACTGAGATTAATAAAAACGCTACGGCACTATTAACATATAATGGCGCACGTGACTTATGGTTACAAACGCAACTGGGGCAACTTGACCAACTGTTATATAACGGCAATCAAGATACTATCGCAGGGCGAAATATATTAGGTGCTAAATTACAACAAATATCACAACAACTGACTACACAAAATTTACTACAACAAAAACAAATAATGATAGGAATCGAAGCGTTAAAGATTGATGTAGCACTTATACCGCCACTAACTATAAATGAAATAAAAGACTCCTCATTTAATATAGCAGTACTAGCATTATTGAAACATTATAATGTTGATTTATTAGGGAATACACCAACATTATTTGAATATACAACAGCAGCAGGAGCGGTAGAAAACATAACCTGGAGTCAAGCATTGAGTTATATGGTACTAAATCCAGAAACTCAATTATTACAAGACGTACCTAACAAAAAATTATATTTTATGGAAGGCTTACAAACATCAATAAGTTTAACACAAGATGAACAAACATCAGCATTTAGTAATTTAGCCAGGATAGGATACGAAGACACAGTAACAGATGAAAACGCGACAAACGTAGAAACAAAAAAACCAGAACAAGTAATACCAGACACCTTTGTGGATATTAAAGAAGATGATATTGATAGACAAGCAAATATACAAAAAATTATAGATATATTACAAAATGGGATAGAATATGTAGCAGCGACATATTATAAGGTTGCATATGAAAAAAATATAAAAAACAAGTCAGTAGGATTTACAGATAGACATAAAAGAATACTTAAAATAGATATAAATTATCAATATAAAAAAAATGACACAACTGGCGAATATGTACAAAGTAACTCTAATTTTTTAAATATTACATTATTCGGGGGGCCTGCAAGCAATCAATACAAAACTAACAAATTGTTATATGGATATACTTACGAAAAAACAGAAAATACAAATTATGTTTATTTTGTAACTAGTAGCGTATTTGGTGCGAAAGATGCAAATGGCACCTCGTGGGATAATCTCGTAGGATATATTGAAACTGCGATTGATGCAGATATAAAACAAATAGCAATAGATGCACAGATTAGGGATACAACAAAAGAAGCGACTGCATTAGCTGAAAGTACGCGCATAGCAACAGAACAAAAAGACAAAGAAGATAGGATTAAAGCGATAGAAGCAAGTTACCAAGATTCATTAGTAAAAGCGGCAGCAATGAAAGCGCGCAAAAGTGAAACTAATATGAAAATTATAGAGCTTGGATTAGAAAAAGAAAAAAAAGCAAATGATGCTAAATTAGCTAAAATCGAAAAAGATAAGGATGAAGCAGAAAAAGCAAATAATGCTAAATTAGCTAAAATCGAAAAAGATAGGGATGAAGCAGAAAAACAAAGCAAATTGAATGATGCGAAAGAAGAAATAATTATAAATAGAATAAAAACAGGTTTAGAAAATATAAAAAAGGACAAAGTATCTATGTTTGGTAGTTTATTACGCGATGGCCAAGCGGATATAACTAACGATACTCATATAATAATATTAAAACCAACGGGTAATAATATGTTTAAACTAGTACTAAACTCAACAATTGATAACTATAACGTGAGCGACTCTAAGTATGGTCTATATGGTAATATCACGATATTAGATGTTCAGGCTTCGGCGGGAGATGATGATAATACTTACTATAGTATATTGATGAATATAGATTACAACTACAGTAACAACTACATATTTTTAGGTTCTGATTTTGTTGATGAACTTAATACACATTTACCAACTATGGGGAATGGAAAAAATAAAATCAGAACATATAGTAAAACAATGTCAGGTAAAGGAAAAAAAGAAAACCCGTGGCTAATCCACGTCAAGAAATTTCGCGCGTCAAATCCTACTCTCAAGTACTCAGATGTACTGAAAAAAGCAAAAGCAACATATAAAAAATAAAATATATGAATTAAGTATAAATAAATATTTAGGGGATTGTATATATATATATCCATATAAAATGAAAACTGAATTTAAACACTGCAAGGGATGTGATATGGACAAATTATATGAAACTGAATTTTATAAAACTAAACAAGGATACGCACAAACATATTGTAAATCGTGTATGTGTCAAACAGAACGACGAAAACAATATAAGACAAATTATGTACAAAAAGCTACTGGCATTGACAAATTACATATAGATGTTAAAACGCGAATCTTATCAAGAGTTGAAAATAAAGAAACATTAAAGAAACTTTCAACAGACTGCAATATACCATATATAACATTAAAAGTTTGGAAATCAAAGGGAATTATATAGAAATTAAAAACAATTGTAATTAAATTAAATAAAATATTAAGGTTATATAATATATACCCTTATTATAAGATGGCCAATACAAAAAAACTAGACAATGTTATAAGAACAAAAAAAACGATGTCAAAGAAATCTATTAAGGTACTTAAGAAGGGTTATATAATCAACCCCTTTACATCAAGACAAATCAAATTAACAGGTAGTGTTTATAAGAAAATCAAAACTGATATAGATGATGTTAATAAATTCAACGCGAATTTAAAAAAAGAATTTCTAATACAAGATGTCAAAGAACTAAAAGAAAAAGTAAAAAAACAAAAAGAAGTACAACATAAGAGAAATATTGCAACCGATGAAAAATTAGATAAATACAATATCAATCACCATCGAAATGGTGTAGTGAACATAATTTTTTATGAACGTATCGAGGAACCTGGGCCAAAGGATAGGGTACGTTTTGTAAACGGTGAATATTATAAACAAGTCAATATTACTGATTATGATTATTCTAAATTGAGTAATAAATATTTGAATAAAATGACTATTCGCAAAGATGGTGATAAAGCGGATTATAAAAATATGTCTTATGACTCTAGCGAATTTACAAAAACGTTAGAATATTTATCTAAAAACATCGAAAAGAAGTTTATTGATGATTATGAGCGTATGAGGCAATCTGGTTCAGTTGATGCGATATATATAATGAACTCAAGAGAGTTGAAACGCCCAGAAGGTGTAAAGAAGTTGACCATACCAAGGATGTTTAAACGAAATAAGATTAACAACAGTATTGATACAAATGTTATTGTAAACAAATATATTAAATACAATGTCAATAAAAAGGCTGAAAAATTTGAAGATTTGTTTGATATCAATACATCATTATGTAAATATGTAAATGAAAACTACAAAGCGAACAGTTGTTTTATTAATATCATTATCAATACATTTTATGAAGCATTTGAGAAAAAAGATAACAATGGGAAACGACGATATAAACAAGCGTTAACATATCCATATTTATGTGCATTGTTAAATATTGAAAATGTAAACCAAGATTTAGGTTTAACTGTAAATCAAAGTTTCAAGTTTTTTGATAAATTCAATATAGGTCTTGATATCGTAAATAATATCAATGAATGTATATTACGTCATCGCCCAAATGATAAATTAAATAGTCAGATATCGCCCAATGTATTACGTATATTAATACATAATAATCATTGTATCAAAATAGATAAATCGTATGATGCTAAAATATCACATTTGAACGTAAGTACAGAATCAGATATAATTAAATCGTTATGGATAACAAACAAATACAATATCATAAAATATGATGATAAAGATGATGATGAAGATGATGACGAAGAAGAAGAAACTAAAAAGAAAAGTAATATATATATCGTAGAGTATGTTGATACAATTGAAGATATATTTTTATTAATAAAGAACAATGATACAAAGAAACAATATAAATTTATATACAATGATATTGACTTGAATAATTTATTATATGTTATGACAACAAAGCACAAAGTAACACCAAATGTGCGGATGGCATCGCACAAGGTAATATCTATATATATAGAATTAGCAGAGGTTAGATATATCATATTACCACGTGTAGATATTAATGAGTCATCTAATGAAAATAATAAAGATGTACCATTTGATATTATTGAGTATGAGCAATATCAAAAGGAAGATATTAATTTTTATAAAAAGATATTTGTTGATAATCATTTATCACAATATTCAGAAGATGTACGAACAATTGAAAACTATTACAAAATGTCACCTCAGCAGGGATATTTTACAGAAACGAAAAAAGACACATCTATATTAAATGGTGTTGATATATGCAAGGCATATACAGATGCTATGATGAAAATAGAAACGATACCGATATATGGACAGTTTAATAGATATCGAAAATATACAAAGGGCGAACAAATTGACGCGTTAAAAATGTATATTGTGAAAGTTGATGATATTGATAAATTCGAAAATATAATATTGTTTCACAAAATATATAATCGTGTTTATGGTATTGTGTTATTAGAAGCACAAAAATATAACATAGACTTTAATATATTATATGTTCGTGATTATGAAAGACTTGAGAATGTCGAATACAAACAACACATCGATATATTATATCAAAATGAGAAACTAACGAAAAACTCAAAAAAAATGATTGTAAATAAAGTAACAGGATTACTAGAAACGAAAACAAACAAGAGACAAATAAGCACTCTATACAATACATACGAAGAAGCAGAGATGTATAAATATAGATATATCAATGAAGGTAAATTAACAGCAAAGATTACACCGATAACAACGAAAGTTATTGAAGAGAATAAAAGTAAATTGTACGAATCTAATATATTGAAAGAAACTGAAAAGACAATATATGTATTAACGGTTATTCGTGAGAGTGAAAATTTAATTAATGGATTCAACCAAATCAAAGAGTTAATATATTGTATCCATCGTATCAAGATGTTTGAAATTGCAAAGATATGTATTAATGCAAAAATGAATATTTACGGAATTAAGACAGATTGTTTATTATTGAATAATACAGAAAATGAAATAAAAAAGTTAGATATACATTTTGATGATAATGTTATCGGCGCGTACCGAATAGAACTAAATAAAGAATGCAATAACAAAAGTTTATATACCGAGCGTAAAAATAGTTTGATATCAAATATATCAAGAGAAATAAATAATATTGATATTGTTGATGAATATGACACAAAAGAAATAAATGAAAAAATAACAAATAGATTGTTAATTATTGCAAATGTACCAGGTGCTGGAAAGTCTCAGATTGTAAAGAATTACAAAAACAATGATAATAAAATATTGTTCATTACACCTACACGCGAGCTGGCATTATCTCTAAAAGCGACAGGCTATGATAGTATGACTATCTATAAATTTTTAGGATTGAACCACAAAGAACAAAGCATAAACACACAGAAAGACTTTTATATTAATCAATATAATGTAATATGCTTTGAAGAAATATTTCAATACAAGAGAAGTATATTATATCGTATTGATACATATATATCAGCACATCCGAATATTAAATTTATCGCGAATGGAGATGATAAACAGAACGAGGCAATAGACGACGACGAAACAGAACACGTAATAAAATATAATGATATCATTGATATGATTTTTAACAATCAGATGACATTAAAAATATCAAAGCGATTGACAAATAACAATGATAAATTAACATTGCAGAAAATTAAAGATGATATATTTAATTTAAATATCGATGTAACAAAAACGATTAAGAAATATTTTAAAACAGTTGATAATATCGACGATGTACGAACAGAGCAGAATATAACATATTCTAATACAACCGCTAAAAAGATATCAGAGCATATCCACAAACATAAGATATATGATACTAAAAAAATAGTTATTGACAATATTATATATTATGAAAATATGGAACTTGTGTGCAGAAAGTCAATAAGAACAAAAAAATTAACATTAGATACTAATTATATTTATTTATTGAAATCATTCAATAATAATAGAATCGCAATATATGAACCAATTGAAAAGATTGACCTTGATATATCTATTACGCAATTTAAAGAATGTTTAACAATGAATTACGCGCGCACAGGCCATAGTATACAAGGGAGAACAATAGAGAATGATATAACGATATTCGATTGTGATAGTGTATATGTAAATAGAAAATGGATATGGACAGCATTAACGAGAGCGCGAAAATTAGAAAATGTAACATTCTATTTATTAGATGAAGAAACAAAAGATATATTATATGAATGTAGAATTAAGTTACACTTTAATATATTGATTGCGAAACTTAATAAAACGTCAGAAAAGAAATATATGATAGATGATGTATATAAATTGATTGATGATAATACTAATTGTAAAAAGTGTAATTGTGTATATTTCGCCGAGGTGGAAAATGGCGAAATAAAGACAAATACAAAGATACAAATAGTAAACAACAATCTTAATATATGCTGTGTAAAATGCGCGATGTGATAGAAAACACAGAATACGCGAAAGAGGACGAAGAAAGGGAATCAATCAAATTAAAGAATCTG
>Ga0049082_10000643_pt1 | contig 10324 bp, 16 predicted proteins | sample GreLakmeHU45MSRF_FD_66718 | JGI IMG/M metagenome (GOLD analysis project Ga0049082, IMG submission 66718) | Freshwater lentic microbial communities from great Laurentian Lakes, MI, USA - Great Lakes metaG HU45MSRF | ecosystem: Environmental > Aquatic > Freshwater > Lake | place: Great Lakes... | reverse complement strand
CACGGAACTTCTCATAACCCAGGTGGTCATAATCCTGGTGGTCACAACCCAGGTGGTCACGCCCATAACCCCGATGGTTGTTGTACGGGTCAAGACGCACATCACCAGGCTGCTAACTGTTCGGCACACAGTAAATACCATAACTGTCTTGCCCACCACCCTGGACACCATAACCCTGGCCACCACCACCACCACCCTGGAAACTCTCATGCACATCCTGGAAATGCACACCCTGGAAATGCACACCCTGGGAACGTTAATCATCATACCCACTCACATGCAACTCCAGCCACGCATAACCCCGCCTATCCAGGTGGAGCAGGTGGAACCGCAAACGCTGGAGGTTCGGGAAATGCTGGAGGTTCAGGCAACCCTGGAGCATCTGGAAATGCTGGCAGCGCGGGTAATCCTGGCGGTGCAGGTTCACTAATCGTGATGACGCGTAGTTTAAGCACACACATTGCATCTTCAGATACAACCCTCGTACGAGACATAGACAACTAAGAAAGTAATGTATAATGACTTACCGAAGAAATGATAATCCCAAAACTCCAGGAGAACTAGCCATGGCTTACGAATTTACCACCTTAGATGCAAATGATTTAGTTGAAGCAAAGGCACGAGTCAAGTATCAACTCGAGCGAGACCTTTACGATGCTGCTCTCAAACTACAAGCAGACCCGGCAACCTTTGACTATGCAGGCTTTGTACTTCCCGAGACCACTGATGCAGACCCACTATATGGTTACAAATTAAACCTGAAGACCATTTGGGACCAGATTCAGTGGTTGGCATCTTTCTAAAAAAACAGTCTCCTGAGTCATAAACCTTCGGTTTTTTCAACACGGATATTGTAGGATAATCACATGAAACCAATTGATCTCGGTAATTGTGTATCCCTATATGAAAATGTATTCACTCCAGGTAATTTCATAAACTTGCTTGAGGAGGAATGCAAGAACGATTGGGGCTATCTATCCTGGTTTAGAACACTCGTTGGCTCTGGCGAAAACCTAAGAGCAGACAACTATCGTTCCTCTTTGGGGTGTGAACTATCCACATTAAATGTTTCCGAATCAGACCTTGCAATTGACCGCTTAATTCCCATTCGTAATTCTTGGGACAAGATTCGGACTGACACAGACAAGGCCGTGTGGCACTACAGAAACGAATACGCACTCAACCTAAGCAAGGATGAAGGTTACCGTGTTCTTAAATACGGGCGTGGTGCAGAATACCGCGGTCATGTTGACCATCACCCAACCAACCAGCGTGTTCTTAGTGTTATTGGATACCTCAATGATGGCTACGCAGGTGGGGAATTGGTATTTCCAATCTTGGACATAACGGTAAAACCAAAGGCTGGAGCAGTTTTGTTGTTTCCGTCCAACTTTCCGTACTTCCACTACGCAAACTCCGTGGGAGATATTACAGACGAAATAAAATATTCGTTCGTTTCATGGTTTGTCTGACATGCAAAAGCGCGTCTGTATTGTTGGGTCGGGTACTGCTGGACTAATCACGGCCATAATGCTTCGTGGAATGTTTCCACTATACAAAATAACAGTAGTGTCTTCGTCATCTATTGGGATAATTGGAGTTGGTGAAGGTTCGACCGAACATTGGAGACAGGGCTTTCAAACTCCATACAACATCAATGTTGATGAAATGGTTTCCGAGTGTGCCGCCACCCACAAGTATGGGATTAGGTTTGAGAATTGGACAAATCATACACCAGACTACTTTCATAGCGTAAGTCTCCCAGGAATGGGTCCTAATGACTTTGCAGCAAATTATGCGTTTTGTCTTGAAAACAATAGGTTGTTGACGAGTTCAATGATATCCCACCTATACGACAACAACATAGTAAAAGTCACGGGCGCAAATCAACACGACTCCGTAAACCAGTTTCACTTTGACACTAATAAGTTAAATAATTATCTTACGGTTGTTGCCAAAACAAGGGATGTTGCATTTATTGATGACGAAGTTACCAACGTAAAACAAGACACAGTTTCTGGTTTTATAACTGAGGTTGGTTTGATCAAGAATGGTTCAATCCTTGCCGATTTCTTTGTAGATGCATCAGGCTTTAGAAGAGCCATAATGTCTCAAATTGTGAAAGAAGATGATTTTGTAAGTTACCGAAAGTACCTTCCAACAGATTCTGCCGCGGTGTTTCAAACAGAGTCAGACCCTTCTGGGGAAATACGACCATACACCCGTGCGCGAGCCCTGTCTAGTGGGTGGGTGTTTGAAATACCCACGCAAGAAAGACGTGGTAACGGGTACATTTATGCATCTGATTTTTGCTCCGATGACCAAGCGGTCAAAGAAGTATCAAATCTTATTGGCAAAGAACTTACCCCAAGGATTATTAAATTCAAGTCTGGTTACTACAAACAGGGCTTGAAGCACAATTGTGTTGCAGTAGGGTTGGCTGGTTCTTTTGTAGAACCATTAGAAGCGACCTCTATTTCCACAACCATTCAACAAGCCAGAATGATTGGGCAACTACTACCTACCTTCAATGAGGGAAGCAAGGCTCAAACAAAAGATTACAATAAGAAGTTAGCAGAACTAATGGATAACATTTTGGTTATGATCTCGTTGCATTACGTTTCTGATAGAACTGATTCGGAAATGTGGAAAGCACAACAAAACGCCGAACTTCCCGAGACATTACAGAATCTTTTGGAATTGTGGAAAGAAAGAGTACCTTCTATATTTGATTTTGCAGACACTGGGTATGGCCTGTTTCATTCTGCACACTTGTGGCATGTTGCTCAAGGACAGGGAGTAATTAATACCGAAGCGGCAACAGCACAACTTAATGCTTTTGGCTCAAGGGATTGGGCGTCAGCATCATTGGCAGGCTTCAAGAGTCAGCAACTACGAAATGGATTGGTAGACCATGCGTCTGTTTTCAAACAAAAAAAATAAAGAACATATTACGGTCAAGGCAGACATGTGGGAAGGCCTACCGATACCAAAGAAGCATGAATTGTTGGCCATTCCCATATCCAACACTCTGTGGCACCCCAAAGTAGCCATTTACAGAAATAACAAAAAGACACCTGACTGGTTCAAGGAAGTTACTACCGGAGAATTGGGATTGCGAAGATGTTATGGTCTTGCAGATTATATGAGGACCGGATACACCATCCCACTCTGGGCGCAATTGGACGTTCGGGAACCAGTCACAAAGATGAGTTTGCGTTGGGACGCTCGCTTCAACGCGCCATCTTATTTGGTTGAACCACTAGACAATGAGTCGTATGAACAACTCATGAGCAAAGCAAACGTAGATCGTAGTCAATTTGGGTATGACCAAGCAGGGGAATGCCCTGTGGCATCAATGAAGCAAAGAAAACATTCGGATTATCTAAAACTGCAAAACCCTTGGTTGATTAAGACGGCGCCGGGTTATTCATGCTTATTTATAGCACCACAATGGGAACCCAACAGAAATTATTCCGTAATGGCTGGCGTTGTTCACACAGACTATTACCATCATTGCAATATCGTTTTGAACATCACAACAGATCAGCCCTTCTCTATTTCCGAAGGAACACCTATGTTGCATGTTATTCCCTTTGAGAGGGAACGCGCTTTAATCACGAGTGAATTGCTGAAAGGCGATGATTCCACCCACAAACTTCTTGACAAGTTAGGGTTTGACAATATTATTGCTGGTTTTGACATGAAGGGTTCTTACAAAAAAGAGCAATCCAGACACGATAAAAAATTGCGAAAGAACAGCAATGGATAGGGTTGTATATTGTCCCACGGAAAACGAACTAGCCGAGGCCGAAGCACTAGCCGGAGAGTGGCTATTACCGATTCAGATTGGTGATTCCCCAAGAACCGAAAAGATTGATTTCAATAGAAAAGAAGTCATGGTCGTAACCGTGCCTGTAGATGTTGGGTTTGTTCCTGCATACTTTTCTGTTGGTGTGTCTTCCCCCTTTACCATTATGTATCTCAATGATTTCATGGATTGCTCTTCTATGTCCTTTCAGGTGGTGAGCGAAAACAACAGCAGCACTGTTCGGGCAGTACGTCACGACAAGCACCGAATTGGCATCCCATTAAGTATTGAAATTTCTGGAGATTTTGTTTTGAGATGCCTTAATGGTGATAACCTTTTGGATGAAATGACCATAAGCGTAAACAACTAAAGGGGGGGAGATGCTTACTTTTATAGGTGGTAAGCCCCACCGTATTGCCGTCGTAGAAAACATTATCCCAAAAGAAGTTTGCGTGGGACTAATTAATGAGTGCAAGTATCACTACGACAAGTTGTTTTATCCAGGACCAACCATTGGTGGCGTCCAAGCGGGCATTAAAGCGACTATGGACTTTGATTTTGGCTATAAAGACATAGCTGAAAAAGGCATCCCTGCCGAACCTTTTATGAATTATGAAGAAAAAATAACACATGCCCTGTATGGGGCACTTGCTTTATATGTTGAGCAAATCTACGAACTAAACGCTTTTTGCCCGCAATTAATAGATACTGGGTATCGGTTGCAGAACTACAAGCAGAGAACCAATTTTTATAGACGTCACTACGATGGCGCTCCATGGAATAGCGGTGAGCTTAATCAGCGAGTTTTGGGGGTTGTAATGTACCTGAACACAATTGATGTCGGCGGTGGTACTGGGTTTCCAGAACATGATCTTGTGATACCTGCCACACAGGGTTCTATTGCAATTTTCCCTGCGAGTTGGACACACCCACATATGGGTATGGTTCCCATCTCGGATGAAAAATGGATAATCAGTACATTTATGTATGCCAATCGACTTGAGGATATTCCAGCAGCGCCCCCACAAACCATAGAGCCAACTATCATCAAGTTTTGAAACATGATCAACATTCGAACTTGCGGAACGTGCATTAAGTGCTGTGATGGTAACTTGGATGTTGTTATCAATGAACATGTTGTTCAGAAAGGGTCACCATGCCCATATGTGTCTATACATACTGGGTGCACGATATATGAAGACCCATCAAAGCCATCTATTTGTAGAGAGTTTGAATGCTCTTGGAAAAAGGACTATCACATTCCAGAGTGGTTAAAACCAGAACACTCTAATGTAATCATTGTATACAAAATGTTTGAAGGAATGGATTACACGCAAGCAATCGAAACGGACAGCGTTGTGTTAAGTTCCCAAGCCCTTAATTGGTTAATAACCGATGCAATCAAATGGAAGTCCAATTTGGTATATCAAATAGGGTCAAGAGGCTTTTACTGCATGGGCTCTGTTGCATTTTGTAAAGCGTGGATGAATAAGCATAACGGGGTAGGAATTGCTTATGCAGAGTAAATTTGTCAGCCAATTCTTGTCACCCATAGAGTGCACAGAAATAAGAGAATCAATCGAATCAGAAGTATGGGGTGGCGATGATTGGGGTAGGAAATCATGCAATCTACCCAATAACCTAAAAATAGAAGAAGAGATGAAAATACAATATGGGGAAGACTTAGTATTCACATATGCAAAATGGGTCAGGTACTCAACACAATATGGCAGTCCGCACGTGCCGCCTCATGTGGACTCAAATCCATGCGCATATACCTTTGACATTCAATTACGCTCAACGATTGGCTGGCCACTAGTTGTGAGCGGAACTGAGTTTTCCATGACCGATGGTGATGCCGTGTTATACATGGGGGAAGACCAACTGCACTGGCGACCGAAGTACCCCACTAAAGACCCAATGAAATTTGTTGAAGTTGCCTTCTACCATTATGTAAAACCAAACCACTGGTCAATCACTGGTAGCATTACTCCAAACGAAAATAATTTATTAGCCAAACAAAAAACACAAAACCTATTAGAAGAGCACAAAAGCAGGATTGAGGGCGCCAAGTGAAGCAAACACTAGAACCACTTGATGTTTATTGGGCGCCGTATTGGATGCAAACAAACATAGTGCAAGACATTAGCCACCTGTTTCCTTCGCCAAAAACCCTATACGAAGAGTGTTTGGAAAAACAAGTAAAAGACCCCGAACGATCTAATTTCATAAACTGCCCAGCCGTGTCCGAAAAGATGAAACATACGTATGTGTTCAGAACCATACAAGAAACAAAGGTTTCTTGGGATGGCGCAAATGTCGTTTATGAACCAAACCTAAAGTTGCCAGCACACGTGGAGCACCTGCACGGGCCGACTATGGAAAACAATGAGCACTTCAATTACCACCATTGCTTATTGTTCTTCTCTTCAGAAAGCGTTATAGCAAGTATGACTGCTCCATATTTTGAGTTGCCAACCAGCCACAAATACGGAATGATTGTTCCTGGAGAATACGATATTGGCCAATGGTATCGACCAATGAACATAGAGTTCAACCTGTGGAGTGGAGTTACTTCACTACACGTCAATGCCGGTGATGCTTTATGTTATATTCAGTTTCACACAGACAGGCCCATACGGCTGCATCGGTATCATGTAACCGAAGAGTTAAGTACCCTTGCCATGTCATTGGTACACATTAGTCCTTTACGATTCCTTGCAAGATTGACAGAGAAGTATAGGATGTTCAACAATGCCCAACTTAGAACCCGTGTTCTAAAGGAAATAAGAAAGAATATAGAGGAGTAGACAATGTTGAAACCGTCTGAAATCATGCAAGTAACGCGCCGTTGGGGTAACAGGGATTATTGGACAAAGGTAAACATCATTGAGGCTTGGGCTTTTATGACCAAGATTTCAATTATCGTTCCAGGTCTCATCTTTGACAAACAATGGTGGTGGATGTACCTTTTTGCTCTTGCATCAAGCCTTGCTTTGATTATCACATCAACAATCAAGACCATGCCAACAATCATTTGGTTCAATATTTGCTGGGTGGTTCTAGCAACCACGGCTATCCTCAAGCACTTTCTGTAAATTTGGTTGCTTGATTTAGAACTACCACTTACCGAGTGGGCAAACACCGATATCAGACGATAAGTGCTACCCACCAACAAAAGGGAAAACAAAATGTCACAGACATTCCGAGAAAATGAAAATCGCTTGACCGAGGAGTGGGAAGCAAAAGGATACAAACTTGCTCCAGATGAATCAATTGGTGATTACGTAATCATTCTAGGCGACGAAACGGACTGGTTGTTTTATCCCGTAATCAAATGGTTCAAGAAAAGGCTTGGTCGCTAATGAAACTCCTACACTTTCTGTAAACTTAGTTGCTTGATTTAGAATTACCATTTGCCGAGCGGACATACTGCTGCTGGGAGTTTGACTTTGAGCTTCATGAAACAGCCACACTCTTTGCATTGTTTTGTAGGTTTCAGCAAGCTTGGACATACCTCGCATATTGCGTATCTCGATGATGCAATATCCTCGGAAACATGTTCAATATTTGGGTTCACCAAATCCCATGGACGTGTGTCACCAAGTTTCTTTTTGTATTCCTGCCAAGCGTTCGTCATAGAAAAAATCTATCAGCCTTCCAATGGATCTGCTGGTGGGTTCCAATTTGTCCCATCAAAAGTCCAACCGTTTGTTATTTCATCAAAATTAGGGTGTGATTCTGGAATTTCAATAATTACTGGACCGCTTCTCATGACGGCGCACAAGAGTTCATGGTTTGGGTGTGTTTCTGAAACTATAAGTGCTCCACCAAAATCACCATCTACAACGAACGCAAACTTTATTTTGCTCATACTTTTCTCCTTTGTTCTAGTTTCGACACCATTCTATCGCCTTTTAGAAACCTCAGCCTTGATAGTAGAAACATGAACATCCACCAAAGAAATCTGTACATACGCCAGGGACGCTCGAGTGCTCACCGCAATTAGTGCAGTTTCCTTCACAGGAAGGTGGGGGAGGGCATGTTCCGCAATTACCTGTCCAACATGCCAAACTATCGCAGCATGCCCTAGTCCAAAGCCTATAAGTTGTGCCCGTGCACCCAGGGCAGTTACCAAATGGGTCATTCGCTTCTTGTATCCCACCATCTGCGTAACCCGTTGTGTCTGCACAAGTTCCCGGACATGTCACCCCAGCACATGGGTTGGGTGGGACATAGCCGCAGGTTGCGCTGTTTGATTCCACCGTCTGAACAGTTGAGCCATTACATCCATCTGAGACATTTCGCACGAGTGTGTAACCGCTGCAGTAGTTCACCGAAGTGACCGTTCCTGCTGCAGGAGAGCCAGCACATGGGTTGGGTGGTGGCTCATCAGGTGAGGTTTCCGAACAGAAAACGGTGTCTGAATCTGCATAGCCAAATCTTTGAACTTTTAGATATGCAGAACGAGCGACACTGTAGCCAAGTCCTGTCCAGCCTTGACTCAAACCACCTGTGTCGTTCGGGCAAAAGCCACCAGCACAATCAAAATAGTTGTAGAAATATCCACCGCTAGGGTTTCCAACATACGATTGATCACTTGGTTCCAAGTAATTGCTAAAGTTGATTCCGACCCGACCTTGTGTATCGTCGTCCATCACAAATTGAGGGGTTGGTATCTTGCTATGTAGCGGCGTGACGGAATTAGAGTTTGAAGAATACACACCTGTGCCAATTGTGTTTACTGCAGCAACCCTAAACACATACGCGGTTCCGTTGGCCAGACCAGTGACAGTAACCGAAGTTGATGTTGAAACAGATTCGGAAAATGTTGTAAACGTAGAACCGCTATCACTGGAGTACTGGACTACATAATCGTTCAATGCTGGGCTTCCCAACATGACGGGGGCCGTCCAACTTACCGATGCAGTGGTATTGCCATATGTACTTGGAAGACTCGCCGTTACAGATGTAGGTGCGCCAGGAACGAAGCCCATGCGGAAGCCAAACTTGTTAGTTGAGCCGCTTCCAATACGGTTTAAGAAGGGCATAGTTCATTACGCAAATTTCGTCTGGCTTGCGAGCACTGTGAATGCGGCGCTACCAGTTTTGATAATTGCTAACGTGTAAGCATCAATAGAACTGGCGTTTCCAGTTGCTGGTGCAGTCCCACCCATCCATTTTGGTGTCACTGCAGAACCATCGACCTGGAATACCGTGGGTCTTTTTTGCGTCGTTCCAATCGTTGCCAGAAAGGTTACAGTAGCAATTTGCCCTGTTGAAAGGGTGTCATTTAATGTGACACTGGATGTGCCACGGACATTAATTGTCCAGTCGTTGGTTGCATTACTCGTGTAATAAACCGTTGGGTTGGTACTGAAATCAATATTGATAGTTCCAGTTGAGGCAGATGCAACAATATTTGCTGTCTCTATAACCGTATTTATATCTGCCGTTGCAAGTGTTGCTTTGCCAGCAATAAAGTTTCCAGATGCATCACGAGCGACAATTGCTGAAGCAGTGTTTGCGTCGGTGGCTGTTGTGGCAGAGTTGGACACTTTTCCTGCCGTTGAAATAGTTGCAAGTTTTGTGTCAACAATCGCAGCCGAAGCACTTATGTCGGCATTAACAATAGACAAGTCGGATATGTTCGCCGATGTGACCGTGATTGCCGTTGGCAATGCTCCAGTGGCAAGCTTAGAAAGAGCAATTGCCGCAGAAGCAGAGATGTTTGCATCAACAATTGTGCCAGTGACAATTTGAGCAGAAGTAATACTGTTGGCAGCCGCAACAGGTGCTGCCTTCCAAGCAACCCCAGTAGCAGTTGTTGAGTCAGCGACAAGGGTTGTGTCATTTGCACCAACTGCCACTCGTGAGATTGTGTTTAATCCGGTTCCAACAACCAAGTCGCCCTTGGCTTGAACTTCACCGGTTACTGCTTCGGCACTGATGGAAACCCAGGCAGAGCCGCTGTAGTACTGGAGGGTGTTGGTCGAATCCAAGTAGCAAACACGGCCCTCTTCAAGCGTTGGCTCCCCACTACCACCAAAGGCGGCATCACGAACGGCGGCACTAGCAAAGCGAGCCACAACCTGATCTTGGAGGTATGTATTGACCAATGTTGCGGTCAGGACTTCACCTGCTTGAAAGACTCGTACTCCTGCTCCAGCCATTTTAACCTCCGATAAACCCTACATTAGTTTTTTCTGCCCCACAAGCACTTATATGTCATAATATCTGTACCGAAATTCAGAGAGGGGCAAGTTTTGAATTTCTCATTACGGCGGCTATTCCCTATTGTATCAGTAGTCTCATTGACCCTGATGTCAATTCTTGGGGCGTATTCGCCAGTCAGGGCATTGACTCCAGTCTTTGAGTCAACCGCGGCAACAAAGGTGACTTTGGGTTCGTTGGCAAGTCGAACCCAATGTACGGTTCTGGGCAAGCAAGGGCTTGGTCCATACACAATGACTGGCACCGATGCCACCTCCAACAGTTCATATTCCTATGTAA
>Ga0049082_10000641_pt1 | contig 10340 bp, 11 predicted proteins | sample GreLakmeHU45MSRF_FD_66718 | JGI IMG/M metagenome (GOLD analysis project Ga0049082, IMG submission 66718) | Freshwater lentic microbial communities from great Laurentian Lakes, MI, USA - Great Lakes metaG HU45MSRF | ecosystem: Environmental > Aquatic > Freshwater > Lake | place: Great Lakes... | reverse complement strand
TACACCCAGTTCATCACCCGCTTTAATTGGGAGCAGGGGGCGGCTTTTGGCTTTCTGCTGCTGGGGCTGTCCACGGCCATTGTTTGGGTCGGGCTCAAGCTCAGTGGCCAAAAATTTGGCGAAGTGATGCAACGCGCATGATCCCTTCGCTGCCCCGCCCCACCTGGCTGCGCCTGAGCACAGTCGCCTACGCCCTGGCGTTTTTCACTTTTTTGTTTTTGCCGCTGCTGATCGTGGCCCTGTTTGCCTTCAACAACGCCGCCTACCCGGCGCCACCCTGGCGCGGCTTCACGCTGGACTGGTTTCTGGGCCATGCCGGCACCGGCCGGCGCGGCCTGTTTGCCGACCGCGCTTTGCTGGGCAGCCTGTGGACCAGCGCCGTGGTGGCGATGTGGGTGACGGTGCTGGCCGTGCTGATCGGCACCGCCAACGCTTTTTTGATTGAGCGCACCCAGTTTCGCGGCAAAACCGCCTTGTCGCTGCTGATGCTGGCGCCCCTGGTGATCCCGGGCGTGATTTTGGGCATTTCGATTCTGGCCTTTGCCAGCCGAATTGCCAATTTGGCCGACGACCTGCTGGGGCTTGAGATTGAATTTTTACGCCCCGGCCTGCCTTTGGTGGTGATGGGGCAGCTGTCCTTCATCATCTCGGTGGCCACGCTGACCATCATGGCCCGGCTCAAACGCTTTGACCTGACTCTGGAAGACGCCGCCTACAACCTGGGCGCCACGCGCGCCGCCGTGTTTCTGACCATCACCCTGCCCTACCTGCGCCCGGCGCTGCTCGGGGCGGCAGCCATTTCTTTCCTGATGTCCTTCGAGAACTTCAACACTACCCTGATGCTGGTCGGCTCGGACTCGCCCCTTACCGTGATGATGTACGGCCGCATGCGCGAAGGCGCCACGCCGGTGCTGAACGCAGTCAGCCTGTTCTTGATGTTGGCATCAAGCCTGCTGGCGCTGGCCATGCTGCGCCGCTCTGCCGACGCCGATACCCCAACGAGACCCGCAGCAGCCAGGCCGTAGCGCGGCTTGGCCTGACTCAAACTGCCTGCCCGATCTCAGGCGCGAGTTCGTGCACCGCCTGGTAGTGGCTCAGAAACACCCGGCCGCTGAGGTCGCGTAGGAAATGGGTGTCTTTCAGGCGGTCCATCACCGGGCCTTTCACCTCGCTCAAGTGAAAAGCGATACCCGAATCACACAGCCGCCGGTCAATCGCCTCCAGACTTTCCAGCGCGCTGGCGTCGATGTCGTTTACCGCCGAGCACTGCAGCACGATGTGCTGGGCCTGCGGGTGCTCAGCCACCACGTCATTGACCCAGTCTTCCAAAACCCGCGCATTGGCGAAATACAAACTGCCATCGATACGCAAGCTCACCAGCCTGGGGCTGGTGCCAACCTGATGTCGCAACACATTGCGAAAGTGCTGGGTGCCCGGCACCAAGCCTACTTCGGCCATGTGCGGCCGGCTGGTGCGGTATAAAAACAGCGCCAGCGACACCGCAACTCCCACCACCAGCCCCACCTCGACCCCTCGGGCCAGCGTCATCAGCAGGGTGGCCAACAGGGCGATGAAATCGGTCTTGGAATAGACCCAGGTGCGCTTGAGCATGCCCAAATCGACCAGGGACAAGACCGCCACGATGATGGTGGCGGCCAGCGTGGCCTGCGGCAGGTAGTACAGCGCGGGCGTCAAAAAAAGCGCGGCCAGCATGATGCCAAGGGCGGTGTACACGCCGGCCGCCGGCGTCTGGGCCCCGGCATCAAAGTTCACCACCGAGCGGGCAAAACCACCGGTCACCGGGAAGCCACCCGTGAAGGCCGCCGACAAATTGCTGGCACCCAGGGCCACCAGCTCCTGGTCAGGCTCAATCCGCTGACGCCGTTTGGCAGCCAGTGTTTGCCCCACCGACACCGACTCCACAAAGCCCACCACACTGATCAGCAGGGCCGGCACCGCCAGCGCCTGCCAAAGCGCCAGGTCCCACAGCGGCAGAGTCAGCGGGGGCAGGCCCTGCGGCACGCTGCCCACAAGTTTGAGGCCCTGCGCCTGCCAATCTAGCGCCCAGGCCAGACCAGCCGTCACAGCAATCGCCGCCACCGGGCCGGCTTTGGCCAACGCATCGGCCATCCGGGCCTTCAGACCCAGCTTGACAAACAGCGGCTTAAGCCCTTTGCGCACCCAAAACAGGAAGGCCGTAGCCAGCAGCCCCACAGCCAGCGTCAGCCCATGGATGTTGGGCGCCTGCAGCATCAGGGCATGAACCAGCTCGATAAAGTTGTGGCCCTCGGCCTTGACGCCCATCAGGGTCTTGAGCTGGCTGGCCGCAATCAGCAGGCCAGAGGCGGAAATAAAGCCAGAAATCACGGGGTGACTTAAAAAATTGGCCAAAAACCCCAGGCGCAGAAACCCCATCAGCAACAGCATCGCGCCCGACAAAAATGCCAGCGTGATGGCCACCGCCCAATAGGCCGGGGTGCCAGCAACGGCATGCTCGCCAATGGCGGCTGCGGTCATCAGCGACACCACGGCCACCGGCCCCACCGCCAGCACCCGGCTGGTGCCAAAAATGGCATACAGCAACAGGGGTGCCACACTCGCATACAGGCCCACCTCGGGCGGCAAGCCAGCCAGCAGCGCGTAGGCCAGGCTTTGCGGAATCAGCATGATGGTGACGATCAGCGCCGCCATCAGGTCGCTGGCCAGTGTGGCGCGGTCGTAGCGGCGCGCCCAGCCCAGCACCGGCAGCCAATGCAGGCCAGCAAGCTTTGGCGGCAGTGGCATCAGCCCACCATCTCGGGCTTGGCCAGCCACTCCCGGCCTTGAGGCATGGCGTCCCAGCAAAGCAGCGGCAATGCCGGCGCCGCCGCCGTTGATGACCCCGTCATGGCAGGCCTTCGCCAGCGCGACTGGGGTCTTGCCGCCGTTCAAGTCGGTGCGCCAGGCCCCTGAGGTCGTAGCCGGCCCGGGCAGCGGTTTCGATGATCTCGGGTAGCGGCCGTTGGCCAGCGTTGGCCAGGGCCCAGAGGGTGGTGCAGCGCATGCCGGATCGGCAATAAGCCAGCACCGGCTTGGGCAGCTCGTCGATCAGTTGCCCGAAGGCTGCGCCCTGCTGATCAGTCACCAGGCCGGTCTCGACTGGCAGGTAACGGGTGTGCAGGCCGGCCGCCTGTGCGGCTTGTTCGATCTCCTTGAAGCCGGTCTGGTCGGCGCCCTCGCCGTCGGGCCGGTTGCAGACGATGGACTTGAAGCCAGCGTTGGCAATGGCCGGCAGGTCAGCAGCCGAGATTTGTCCAGCCACCGACAGCACGGGTGTCAACAATTTGATGTCCATGACGGGAGCCTTTCGTAAAAAATTAGGGGGCGCCGACCTGGCGGGCACGGGGCTGATGGATATAGCGGTCAGCCAGTTCAAACAGGATCATCCCGGCCACCATGGCCACCACAAAAACAGCAGCCTTGGGCTGCCCGGCAAAAAGGGACACCAGCGCCGGGCCCGGACAAAAACCCGCCAGACCCCAGCCCGCGCCAAAGAGCAGCGAGCCGATGACCAAGCGCCGGTCAATCTGATTAGCCTGAGGTAAATGCAGCGCGCCGCCCAAGAAGCTGGTGGTTCGCTTCTTGGCAAGGGTAAAAGCAAAAAACCCCACCAGAATGGCCCCGCCCATCACCAAGGCCAGAGACGGGTCCCAAGACCCGAACAAATCCAGAAAGCCCAGCACCTTGGCGGGGTCCGCCATGCCGGACAAAAGAAGGCCCATGCCAAACAGCAGGCCAACGACAAATTCACTGATTTTTTGCATGACCGGCCCCTCAGAGCAAATGACGAACAACAAAAACGATGGCAAAGCCCGCCCCCATGAAGGTCAGGGTCGCCACCAGCGAGCGAGGCGACAGGCGGGACAGGCCACAAACCCCATGCCCACTGGTGCAACCCGATCCATACCGGGTGCCCAAGCCGACCAGCAGGCCGGCCGCCACGATGAGCGCATAGCCCGCCTCAATACGCGGCGCGGCGAGAAAATCCGCCGGTGCCAGCCAGGCAAAAACCGTGGGCGCCGCCGCCATGCCGAGCAAAAATGAAATGCGCCAGCCGATATCCCCCAGGCGCGGCAACAGCAAGCCGCCCAAAATGCCGCTGATGCCCAGTATGCGGCCGTTCAACAGAACGAACAGGGCGGCCGCGAGTCCCAGCACAAGGCCGCCGCCCAAAGACGCCCAAGGCGTGAAATTCACCCAATCAATCACCATGGTTTACTCCTTTGAAGACCCACAAAATTGCACATAAAGAACCGCCATCACCGCCAGCGCCTGCGGGCTGCAGAGCTGGTAATAGATGGCCTTGCCTTCGCGGCGGGTGCTCACCAGGCCCTCGTCGCGCAGCACCGTGAGTTGCTGCGACAAGGTCGGCTGCACGATGCCCAGCAGATCCTCCAATTCACCCACCCGCTTTTCGCCCTGGCTGAGTTGGCACAGGATCATCAGGCGGTCGGCGTTGGCCAAGACCTTCATGAGCTTGCAGGCCTGGCCGGCCCCAGCCTGCATCTGCGAGAGCTCCAGCGTCATTGAATTCATTGCGGCCTCCTTGACTTGACTTGAAATCTCAGCATTTGATTGCATCATGCGTGATATTATATTGATAAATATATTGTTTTTCAATAGAATATTTAGAATTTAACTGAAAGAAAGTCTTCATGAACGCTCCAGGCCTCACCCCGCAAGTCCACGGCATCTTCGACCCGGCCACCTGGACCGTCACCTATGTTGTGCACCAGGGCCACGGTAGCGCCTGCGCCATCATTGATTCGGTGCTCGATTACGACCCCAAATCCGGCCGCACGCGCCACACATCGGCCGACAAGGCCATTGACTATGTCCGCAACAACGAGCTCAAGGTCAGCTGGATTCTCGAGACCCATGCCCATGCCGACCACCTGAGCGCGGCGCCCTACCTCAAGGCGCAACTAGGCGGCAAAACCGGCATCGGAGGCCACATTACCGCAGTGCAAAAGGTGTTCAAGGGCATCTTCAACCTGGAGCCCGGTTTCAAGACCGACGGCTCGCAGTTCGACCACTTGTTTGCCGAAGATGAGGCTATCCAGGTGGGCGACATGACCGGCAGGGCACTGTACGTGCCGGGCCACACACCCGCCTGCATGGCCTACCAGTTTGGCGACGCGGTGTTCGTGGGCGACACCCTGTTCATGCCCGACGTGGGCACCGCCCGCTGCGATTTCCCGGGCGGCAACGCCAGCAATCTTTACGCATCCACCCGCAAAATCTTGAGCCTGCCGCCCCAAACCCGGCTGTTCATGTGCCACGACTACCCGCCCAACGGACGCAATGTGGCTTTTGAGACCACAGTGGCCGAGCAGCGCGCGGGCAATATCCATGTGCATGAGGGCGTTACCGAGGAAGAATTCGTCGCCATGCGCACCCGACGCGACGCCAACCTGGAGATGCCGGTGCTGATCCTGCCAGCCGTGCAGATCAACATCCGCGCGGGCGAGATGCCCCCGAAAGAAGACAACGGCATCGCCTACGCCAAGATCCCGCTCAACGCCTTGTAGCCCTGCGTGGTATCGCCAAGCACTGCAGCGAAAAATACCTGATCGAAGCAAGTTACAGCAAAAAGATCATTGGTGCCCCAACAAGGCAAAGCTCGATGCAGGCGAGCAGCCCGGTTTGGTGATACGCTTTTGCCTTCTGCCAGTTGAACTCGTGTTGGCAGCCCAGGAGCTTCAAAACCATGCGCAGAACCGCCCTCTACAGCAGTGCGGGCCCTAAGCGGCCCGCGCCAGCGCCCAAAGCCGCGCCCCAGGCAAGTGGCCGGGCCACTGCTGCAGCGCCGCGCTGGGCCCGCCTGGCGGCGCTGCGCCGCCTCTCACCCAATGACCCCCGCCTGCTTTGGACTGCCATGGCCCTGCTGGCACTGGCGCTGGCGGTTTGTGTCGCGCTACTGCTGAGCCGTGCGCCACGGGTTCTGACACAAAAAGACATCACCGCAGCAGTACTCAAAACTCTCGAAGAAAACCTGCTGCCTTCGGCTGCGGCGCGCGCCTACGAGGCAATTCTGCCCTCGGTGGTGCGGGTGATGGCCTATACCCGGGGCAAAGACGACGACGATGACCCCAGCATGGGCGTGGGCACTGGGGTGGTGATCGTCGACAAAGGCGTCATCCTGACCAACTTGCATGTGATTCAGGGTGCGCACACCATCAAGGTGGTGTTTGCCGATGGCCTGGAGTCAACCGCCTCAGTCATCAGCACCCAACCTGAAAACGACCTGGCGGTGCTGCAGGCGCACAAAATTCCGGACGATCTGGCGGCCGCCACCCTGCGCTCCACCGCCGACCTGCTGCCCGGCGACCAGGTGCTGGCGGTGGGGTTTCCGTTTGGTATTGGCCCGTCGGCCTCGGCTGGCGTGGTCTCGGGCCTCAAGCGTACTTTTCGCTCACCGGAGGGCGGGCAGGACATGGGCAACCTGATCCAGTTTGACGCTGCCGCCAACCCAGGCAACTCGGGCGGGCCGCTCGTCACCATGGACGGCGAGGTGGTGGGCATTGTCACGGCCATACTCAACCCCACCCGCATGCGCACCTTCTTGGGCATCGGCTTTGCAGTGCCGATCGAGAATGCTGCGGCGGCCTTTGGCGTGCCGCCTTTTTGACCTTGTATTTTCATCCAACACAGGACCGCCAACATGAGTTCAGCCAACCCCGACACCGCCCAACTGATGGAACAAATTCTCTACGAGGTCAAACGCGTGGTCGTGGGGCAAGACCGGTTTTTGGAGCGGGTGATGGTGGCTGTCCTGGCCCAAGGGCATTTGCTGGTTGAAGGCGTACCGGGCCTGGCCAAAACGCTGACCATCAAGACGCTGGCCAACACCGTGCAAGGCCAGTTCAAGCGCATCCAGTTCACGCCCGACCTGGTGCCTGCCGACCTGGTGGGTACGCGCATTTACAACCAGCGCACCGGCGATTTCAGCACCTCGCTGGGCCCGGTATTCACCAACCTGCTGCTGGCCGACGAAATTAACCGCGCGCCGGCCAAGGTGCAGAGTGCCTTGCTGGAGGTGATGCAAGAACGCCAGGTGACGATTGCCGGGGTCAGTCACCGGGTGCCCGAGCCGTTTTTGGTGATGGCCACGCAAAATCCGATCGAGACCGAGGGCACCTACCCGCTGCCGGAGGCGCAAGTGGACCGCTTCATGATGAAAGTGCTGGTCGACTACCCAACCGACGAAGAAGAGTTTGTCATTGTGCAGCGGGTCACGGGCGCCCCTGTGGCGGTGACAGCCGTGGCCACCACCGAGCAACTCGCAGCGCTGCAACTGGCCTGCCGCAAGGTGTATGTGGATCCGTCCCTGATTCAGTATGCGGTGCGGCTGGTGTCGGCCACGCGCAAACCGGCGCAGCACGACCTCAAAGCGCTGGTGCCCCTGATCACCTATGGTGCCAGCCCCCGCGCCACCATCAATTTAGTGGAAGGGGCCCGTGCCCTGGCGATGCTGCGCGGGCGCAGCTATGCCCTGCCAGAAGACATGAGCGACCTGGTGCCCGACGTGTTGCGTCACCGCCTGGTCCTGTCTTATGAGGCGCTGTCTGAGGGCATGACTGCTGACAACATCACGCAGCGCATCATGGCGCGCATCACGCCGCCGGCTCGCCCCCTGGAGCATGCGCCAAACCCAGCAGACTCTGCGCCGGCAGACACTGCGCCGGTTGAGGCGGCAGGCTAAAACCCAGCCCCCTGGCTTTAGCGCGCGCACCATGTGGCCGTTTTTTAAACCAGTTCAGGCCAAGGCTCAGGCGCCCGCCACAGCGCCGGCTGGGGTGACCGCAGAGCACCTGCTGCGCCGGCTGGAATGGACCGTGCTGCGTCGCCTGGACGGCCTGCTGCAGGGCGACTACCGCACCCTGTTGCGGGGCACCGGCATGGATTTGGCCGACCTGCGCGAGTACCAGCACCACGACGATGTGCGCCACATTGACTGGAATGTGACAGCCCGCCAAGCCGTACCCCATGTGCGGGTTTTCACCGAAGACCGCGAGATGGCCGCCTGGTTTTTGCTCGACCTCAGTCCCTCGGTCGACTTTGGCTCGGGCGCCAGTGCCAAACGCGAGCTCGCCACCGAGTTTGTAGCGGTGCTGGCCCGACTGCTCACACGCCACGGCAACCGGGTTGGCGCCTTGCTGTATGGGCACGGCGTGGACCGGGTGCTGCCGGCGCGCTCGAGCCGCCTGCATGTGTTGCAACTGCTGCACGCCATGCAAAACCGCCCGCCCGCCACAACCGGCGCCACCCGGCTGCAAGACCTGCTGCAGGCTGGCGCCACCACGGTGCGGCGCCGCTCAACCGTGTTTGTGGTGTCAGACTTCATCAGCGAGCCGGGCTGGCAAAAACCGCTGGGGCAGTTGGCACAGCGCCACGAGGTGGTCGCAGTACGGCTGTTTGACCCGATGGAATTAGACCTGCCCGACCTTGGGCTGCTGCCCATGCGGGACGCTGAAACTGGCGAGCAGGTGCTCATAGACACCGGCGATGCAGCCTTCAGGCGACGCTTCAGCCAAGTCGCAGCGCAGCGCGAAACAGAGCTGCGCCAGGCCCTGGCAGGCGCTGGTGTCGACACGCTGGAGCTGTCCACCGCAGACAATCTGGTGGAAGCCCTGCTGCGCTTCACCGAGCTGCGCCGACGGCGCAGCCAAAGGCTTCCCGCTCACATGAAGGCCCTGCCAGCATGAACCTGCCTGCCGATATTCCCCTGACTTTTTTCTGGCCCAAGCTGCTTTGGCTTTTGCTCAGCCTGCCGCTGCTCATCGGGCTTTATTTCTGGCTGCTGCGCCGGCGTAAAAAACTTGCGCTGCGCTTTGCCAGCCTGTCGATCATCAAAGAAGCCATGGGCCCGGGGCGCAACCTGCGCCGGCATATCCCGGCGCTGCTGCTTCTGCTGGCCATCACCGTCATGCTGCTGGCTGCGGCCCGCCCCTATGCGCGGGTGAGCCTGCCCATGACGCAAGAGACCATCATGCTGGCCATGGATGTTTCGGGCAGCATGCGCGCCACGGATGTACAACCCAACCGGCTGGTTGCCTCGCAAAACGCGGCCAAGGCTTTTTTGGCGCAACTGCCCCGCCAGGTGAAGGTGGGCATCGTGGCCTTCGCCGGCTCGGCCCAAGTGGTGCAAAACCCGACCCTTAACCGCGAAGACCTGGTGGCCGCCATCGACCGCTTTCAAATGCAGCGGGGTACGGCCATCGGCAATGGCATCGTGATGTCGCTAGCCACTATTTTCCCGGAGGCCGGCATTGACCTCAACGCCATGATGGGCGCCCGCCAGCGCTCCCAGGGCGTCGCCATCGACCAGGTCAACCCCCCGCCAAAGCAGAAAGAATTTGTGCCAGTGGCCCCGGGCTCCTACAGCTCGGCAGCGATTATTTTGCTGACCGACGGGCAACGCACGACCGGCGTAGATTCGCTCGAGGCTGCCAAACTCGCAGCCGACCGGGGCGTACGGGTTTACACCGTGGGCATTGGCACAGTCAGCGGTGAGACCATTGGTTTTGAGGGCTGGTCCATGCGCGTCAAACTTGACGAAGACACCCTCAAAAAAATCGCCCTGCAAACCCAGGCCGACTACTTTTATGCAGGCAACGCCGAGAGCCTGAAAAAAGTCTACGAGTCGCTCAGCACCCGGCTCACAGTCGAAAAGAAAGAAACCGAGATCTCCGGACTGCTGGCCCTGTTGGCAGCCCTGCTGGCGATCACAGCTGCGGCTTTGTCCATCCTTTGGTTTAACCGCATCGCTTGAGGCTTGGCATCGGCGGGTTACTGGCCTGCCCCGCTGTTTGAGCTAACTGCAGCCCCGCAGCCGACCAGGCGCCGCTAGATCGCAAATGGGCTGAGCCGCCCGGCCACCAGTTGGAGCCGGCGCTGGCACCGAAGCGCCAAAGATGCATCGTGGGTGACCAGCACAAAGGCGGTGCCCTGGCTTTGCGCGAGTTCGAGCATCAGGTCAAACACCCCGTCGGCCGTGCTGCGATCCAGATTGCCGGTGGGTTCATCGGCGAGCACACAGGCCGGCTGAGTGACCAGTGCCCGGGCCATCGCAACCCGCTGGCGTTCGCCACCCGAGAGTTCGGCCGGTCGGTGGTGCAAGCGGTCCTGCAGCCCAACCCGCGCCAACATGGCAGCAGCAACAGCAGCAGCCTCTGGTCGGGCCATGCGACGGATCCACAGCGGCATGGCCACGTTGTCAAGCGCGCTGAATTCGGGCAACAAATGGTGGAACTGGTACACAAAACCCAGGTGCTGGTTGCGCAAAGCCCCCTGCTGCT
>Ga0049082_10000636_pt1 | contig 10384 bp, 8 predicted proteins | sample GreLakmeHU45MSRF_FD_66718 | JGI IMG/M metagenome (GOLD analysis project Ga0049082, IMG submission 66718) | Freshwater lentic microbial communities from great Laurentian Lakes, MI, USA - Great Lakes metaG HU45MSRF | ecosystem: Environmental > Aquatic > Freshwater > Lake | place: Great Lakes... | reverse complement strand
AAAGTAAGCCTGCTTAAAACGGGCATCATCGCCCCACAAGGTACGCAGCATCGCGGGCCAAGGTTTCATGATCGCCAATTTGCCGCCGCTATTCCGCGGCACCTCATCGCCATTTTCATCCACAATTTTAGGGACGACCCCGAAAAACGGAAGGGTCGCTGAACCCGGTTTGGTGGGCACAACGCCCGGCAGCGGCGTGATCATGATCGAACCAGTTTCCGTCTGCCACCAAGTATCAACGATCGGGCAGCGTTTCTTGCCGATCATCTTGTGATACCACATCCAAGCCTCCGGATTGATGGGCTCACCGACGGAACCAAGCAGCCGCAGCGAATCGAGCCGGTGCCGCAGCACGTAATTGTCGCCCCAGCGCATGAAAGCGCGAATCGCGGTTGGCGCGGTGTAGAGAATCGTCAGACCGTGACGATCGATCATCTGCCAAAAACGGTCAGGCTCGGGCTGGTTCGGTGCCCCTTCATAGAGAAACACCGTCGCACCATTGGAGAGTAATCCATAAACAACGTAACTATGACCAGTAATCCAGCCGATGTCGGCCGAGCAAAAGAAACGATCATTTTCCTTCAAATCGAAAACGTAATGTGAACTCAGCTTAGCTCCCAGCAGGTAGCCGGCTGAAGTGTGGAGCACGCCCTTGGGTTTTCCGGTAGAACCAGACGTGTAGAGAATGAAAAGCGGATGTTCAGAATCAAAGGCTTTAGCCCGATGCGAGTTCGGAGCGCCCTCCCAAGCTTCGCGCCACCAGACATCGCGTCCCTCACGCATAGTGACGGGATTGCCGCAACGCTTGACCACCAGCACCGTGTGGACGGTCGGAGCGCCTTCCAGCGCTCGGTCGACGCTGGCCTTCAACTCGATGACCTTGCCCCGCCGCCAACCACCATCAGCCGTAATCACAAGCTTCGCCTGACAGTTGTTGATGCGGTCTTTAATCGCCTCGGCACTGAAGCCGCCGAAAATAACGGTGTGAACTGCTCCAATGCGCGCACAGGCCAGCATCGCGATCACCGCCTCCGGAATCATGGGCAAATAGATGGCAATGCGATCGCCCGGCTTGATCCCCATATTTTCCAAAATATGCGCCATGCGGCAGACGTGGAAATATAATTGGCGATAGGTGATCGTACGGACATCGCCCGGCTCACCTTCAAAAATTAAGGCTGCTTTATTTTCGCGGGCTGTCCCGAGGTGACGATCGACGCAATTTTCAGAAACATTTAACTTCCCCCCGAGGAACCACTTAGCATGCGGTGGTTTCCACTCAGAAACTCGCTTGAAAGGTTTGCGCCAGGTAAGATGTTCCTTGGCCTGTTTTGACCAAAACTTGTCTGGAGCGTTGACAGACTCAGCGTAAAGCTTACGGTACGAGGCGTAGCTGCCAAGATTAGCTTGGCTCGTGAAATCGGCCGAGGGTTTGAAAACTCTACTCTCCCGAGACACTGAGGTTATCGTTTGGTCCGTCACAAGTTTTTCCTATTGGGGGTTTAACTGAGCGTTTTGGAAATGCCACTGACGAATTGAACGGTCAAGCCTAGGCAGCTCCACAAACTCGTTTTTGTATGGATAATGAAAATCTGCCAGTTGCCCCTGAGGCAGCCTTAGCTCCTACCACCCCGCCAGCCCAACCGGATAATACGATCCAGGTCGAAGGCGTGCTTGACATCGATAACAGCCGTAATGGCCAGTTGTTGGACCTGAACAAGCACGGCAAACGTCGCCCGACGGACCCTTTTGTCCCGCGCGAACTTGTGCGCCGCTTCCACCTACAGCAGGGCAGTTTCATCACCGCTTCCGCGACTCCTGATGAGCGCTTCCCCAATCCCAAGATCCGCTTTATCGAGAAAATCGATGGCCTCGATCTCGAAGCCCGCCGCCGCGCCCTAGACTTCGCCAGCCTCACGACCATTACCCCCAACGAGCAAATTAAGCTCGAGATGAAAGATGGGCGCATGACCAACCGTGTCATAGATCTTCTTTGCCCCATCGGCAAAGGCACCCGCGGCCTGATCGTCGCCCCGCCGCGCACAGGAAAAACGACCTTCCTGCGCGACATCGCTTTGGGCGTCATTGAAAATCACCCCGAATGTCACGTGATGATTCTGCTCGTCGACGAGCGACCCGAGGAAGTCACGGACTTCAAACGGAGCGTACCCGCCGAAGTGTGGGCATCCTCAAACGATGATCCGGTGGAGAATCACTTGCGCGTTTCCGATCTTTGCATTGAGCGGGCGAAGCGCCTGCTGGAAGCCGGCAAAGATGTCGTCCTCTTGATTGACTCGCTGACCCGGCTGGCCCGCGCCCATAATACCGCTAAAAACTCCGGTCGCACCGGCACCGGTGGTTTGGATGTGCGCGCGCTCGAACGTCCGCGCCAACTATTCGCCTCGGCCCGTAATACGGAAGAAGGCGGCTCCTTAACCATCATCGCTTCAATTCTCGTCGAAACGGGCTCCCGGATGGATGATGTGATCTTCCAAGAATTCAAGGGCACCGGCAACATGGAGTTAGTGCTCGATCGCAAAGCGGCCGAAATGCGCATCTGGCCGGCCGTCAATGTCGCTTCCTCCGGTACGCGCAAAGAAGAACTCTTACTGGCCGAGAAAACCCTGGAAGGCATTCACTTTTTTCGCCGCGCCCTCGTGCAGCAAAAAATCGAAGAAGCCACCGACACCATGGTTACCCGTTTGGCCAAGACTAAAACGAACGCCGAGTTCATTAAATTAATCGCCCGATAATTCACCCTTGCTCCAGTTTCATCGACTGGAACAAATCCACCTTCCGCTCCACCCTTTTACACGATTCCGCTGAATGAATAGTTTCTCCGAGCAATGTCTCGATATGGCCCGCTCAATGCTGAGCCATAACCTCGACTCCATTAACGCTGACGGCACGATCACCCCAACCGCGGGCGAAAGCCCCCGTTCGGATGAACCTGGTCATGTCGCCTTCGCCTTAGGCGAATATTACCGCGCCACGGGCGAAACCACCCTGAAAGGCCACGATCTCATCGACCTCGCCGCGCGCTGCATTACGGCGCAAGCTTTCACTGAGCCCGCCGGCGAAAACGGGGTCGCCTACGCCTCGCTCGGTCTCCTCTCCTTCGGCCCCTCCAAAGAACGCAATCCCGTCTGGGAGCGCCTCGTCGAAGAGACCCGCCAAAAACTAGACAAATTGCTGCTCACCCGCAGTGATTACGACAATTACTGGCAGGCCTTCAATATCGCGAAAGCCGTCTGCCGCTACAGCCTTGGTCTCTCCAAAAAAGACGAGACCTCCCGCCTCATTGAGCGCATGGCCGAGCGGATCGAACAAACCAGCTCCAATGGTTTCTTTGATGATGCGGAGAAGGGCCTGGGCGGTAACTTTAATCTCTATGGCGTAATGGCCCTCGTCTTCACTCGCTCGGCGCTGCAATTGCACGCCAATTCGGCCCTGCGCGAACGCAAGCTACCCACGCTGCGTACCTACGCGGAAAAATATATTAAGATGATGCCTGATCTCGTCCGCGCGGATGGTCTCGGCTGGGCCTACGGACGCAGCGCCGGCGCTTACGGCCAGATGCATTGCATCACACTCATTCTACAGGGTCTCCGTGATGGCTGGGTGCCCGAGGAGCAAAAGAACAAGTATTTTGATATTCTGCGCCGACTCTTTTATTATTTCTTCCAGACCTACCTCGACCAGGAACATGGGTTTCTGGATATCCGCGATGACGAACGGACGGCCTATACCTCGCACACCACCCGCATGGCCAATTTTGATGCGGCGCGCTACCTTTGCCAATGGTCCCGGCTGGCCAAAACCGTGAATCTGCCTGACGCCTTTAAGATCGATCCCATTCGCACCAGCGGACGCTTCGTGATTTTTGATAAGAGCAACCGCAAGGAACAGGGCTTATTTATTTATCGCGACGCTGACTCGGGGCTACACGTCCAAATACCCTTGGTTAGCTCGGGCGTCGACTGCACCGCTGACAACCTTACCTTCCCTCATTGTCCCGGCATCTTTGATTGGCCCAACAATGCCTATCTGCCGGTCATGATTCCAGAGCTGACCTTCGGCGAGAACGTCACCCTGCCCGCTTTCTACGGTCAAAAATGCGTCACCGGTCTGGGCCTCAAAAATTCTTTCTACTTCCGCTACGAGCAACCTGAGTTGATCAATAAAAGTGAAGAGATCGTGAAAGGCCTTGGCAGCGTTAAAGTGCAATGGACTTTCACCGGCAGCAAGATCACGGCTGAATTTGCCTACACGGTCAAAAATCAGGTCCAACTCGACAAATTCCGCATGGCCTTGGTCATCGGCGCACCCCACTCGCGTTATCGCGTAGGCAACTCACCCGTACTCGGGCCGCTCGGCCATCGCTGTTCAGTTTTGAAAGATGATTTCCAAGCTAACTGGGCCGAGACCGAAGTAGTCAGCGCCGACCCAGCGTACAAAACCAATTACGGCAAATTGCACTACGTTCAAATGTTCATCCGCGACCACCCGCTCATCATGCGCCCCGGCCAAGTTTACCGTCTTTCAGTCAGCTTTGAGCCCGATCTTGCTGCTACGGGAGCATAATCGGTCGGTCAGACTAGCTCGGGCGGGCTTGAGTAAAAGCCGCCCGAGTAGCAAAAAAGATATATTACTTTCCACCAGATAGTTAGCAGCCAGACCCCGAACCGTAGGGTGTGTTACAGCCAAGTTAAATCAGGCTACTTCAAGAATGCCCAAGCTTAGACAGGCTTGCGCGGTCCGATTCAGTGCTATTTATCTGAATCCTCCCCTTAAGTCGCATGAAGCCTACTCCGCAAGACCACGAAAACAAATTGATGAAGCGCGTCCATCGCGAGCTGATTGATGATTATGATGAGGAACTCGAGATGGAGCGGGAAGATTGGGAGAAGGTCGACCCTAAGAAACCGGCTAAGCCCGCTGAGGCTGACGCCTCCCGCGAAAGCAGAAATCGCTACTTTAAGGAATTATTTCGACTCCAAAGCGAGCTCGTCAAAATGCACGACTGGATCGTCGATACAGGGCATCGCATGGTCATTATTTTTGAAGGCCGTGATGCCGCCGGCAAGGGCGGCGCGATTAAACGCATCACACAACGTCTTAACCCGCGCGTCGCGCGCGTCGCCGCGCTACCGACGCCCTCGAGTCGCGAAAAGACCCAATGGTATTTTCAGCGCTTCATTGCGCATCTCCCCGCGGCAGGCGAAATGGTTTTATTTGATCGCAGTTGGTACAATCGCGCTGGGGTCGAGCGCGTCATGGGCTTCTGCTCAGACGCTGAGTATGAGGAATTTTTTCGTTCGGTACCTGAATTTGAAAAAATGCTGGTTCGATCCGGCATTCAAGTGATCAAGTATTGGTTTTCCATTCCTGATGAAGAGCAGGAATTCAGATTCCGTTGCCGGATTAATGACCCCTTAAAGCAATGGAAACTGAGCCCCATGGACCTCGAGTCGCGTAAGCACTGGGAAGATTATACGAAAGCCAAAGAAAAGATGTTTGAACGCACCCATATTCCAGAGGCTCCATGGTGGGTGGTGCAAGGCGGCGACAAAAAAAAGGGCCGGCTCAATTGCATCCATCATTTACTTTCCCAGGTTAAATACACCGAAGTCGCGCATGCCACCGTCAAGCTTCCTCCGCGTGTGCGACACCCCAATTATCGCCGCGAGCCAATTGCTCCTGAAATGGTGATCCCAGAGATTTATTGAGTCCCAGTACGACTGGTTAGCTCGCTCCCAACTAACCGCGGAGCTTGCTCCACTAATTGACGCAGATCTACTGCTACTTGCTCGTGACTGACATCGTTTTCGGAAGGTTGCAGTGTTAGGCAAAGGCGCAGCGCGCGTTCACCTTGGGGCCAGCCCACCCCCGACGCGATGGCTAGTCGGCCCAAGGCCACATTAGCACCATAATGGCGGGGGTTATTTGCTAGCACGATAGCCAACGCGGCGGCGGCCTGCGCGGAGTGCTGCTCATGAGCATAAAGCACCGCTAAGGCATAAGTTCCTTGGATGGGATCACGCCGGCGAATTTCCTCTGCTTCGTGGTAAGCACGGGCCATCCCCCCACCTAACAGTCGAGGGACATGACGATAAAAATTAAGCAAGCTGAGTCGGGCGCTGAGGTTGCCAGGCTGGAGCTGAATGGCAGCTTGGTAAGCCCGCAGAGACTTTCGCCCCCACTGCGCTCTCTCTTTGAGATCTGCGGTGCCCGCCGCCCAAGCATAACTATTGCCAAGCCAGAGTTGATAATCCGACTCCGCCGGGGCTAAGGCCACTGCCCGAGATAATAGCTTAAACGCTGCAGCGTAATCGCCGCAGTGGACTTTAATTTTTCCTAAAAGGTAAAGATCTGCGGCTGGGGCAGTGGGTGAACAGTCATAATCAGCCAATACCAAGTCAGCTTCTGCATAGCGTCCGCTGGCGTAGAGACTCTGCGCCTTCGTCACCGCGGTCTCTGCCGCGTGACCTGAAACCAACCCCATAAAAAGAAAAACCCCCACGAGCCAGAGCGGCTTGGACGATGCAGTTGTTAACCGTACCATAGCCACAGCGTAGCGTCACCTCATGTCACAATTGCGCCAAAGCGGTTAATTTCGGGTGTCAATTCAGCTAAAGCGAAAAAAAGGGAACCACCGGGCCGCTCGCAGCGGGGTTCGATTTGCCGATTAGGACCAATCAACGTGATTACAGGACGCTGCCACGGGCTGTCCCCTAAATCTGACCCCGCCCTGATCGAGATAACTACGAATCAAATCCCCGGCGTAACCAATGGAGGATTACTCACGACAGATTCCGTTTCAGGAGATTCCGGCGTCGAAGCGAGGATCGCGGGAGCTAAGACCCGCATGCGTTTACTCGTCAATTTTTTAACCGTAGATTTTGGCCGGGCTGGTGATTTTTTAGTGGCCAGTGCCGCAAGCTCAGCTTTCAACGCTTTCACTATTTTCTTGGCCACCCTCGCCGCGCGCTTGGCCGCTTTAAACTTCTGTTTGGCGTGCTTGAACTGAATTTTGGCGCCTTTGGCCGTTTTCTTGGCTGCTTCGAGCAATTTCTGGCTGACAGCTACGCGCGAAATTAATTTAGCACGCGTGAGCGATTTTACCGCGGAAGATTTTATAGGCATCGCGAATGGGGTTGAAGGATGATTAATCCATGCTCCGAGAAGAGACTAAGTCAATGGTCGGGACGTTACATTCTGAAACTTACTCGCCGGGGCCGAGAATCCGATCGGAAGTGGCGGCGATCAGTGCCGTCGGATTTATAAACCAGTTATTGTGCCATCTTCGGTAACGTCGATCCGTTCAGCCGCCGGGAGCCGAGGGAGCGCTGGCATCCGCATCATTTGGCCGGTGAGCGCGACCAGATAACCGGCCCCGTTAGCGATTTCAAAATCACGCACGGTAATGGTAAATCCACGGGGTCGACCAGAGAGCTTGGGGTTGTCGCTCAGGGAGTCCTGAGTTTTCGCCATACAGATCGGCAGGTGGTGAAACCCTCCTTGCGTGAAGAGCGCGAGCTTGGCTTTCGCCTCATCGGTTAGCTCGACCCCATCTGCACCGTACATGCCGCGAGCAATTTTCTGTAATTTCTGTTCGACCGGCTCATCCGCAGCATAAAGGAACGGCAAAGCGGGGGTCACCGCAGGTAGGGCTGCGACCAAGGTCTGCGCTAAATCCGTCGCGCCAGCCCCGCCTTGGCCAAAAACATCCGCCACCGCGCACGGCACCGCGCGAGCTCGACAAAAATCTTGGATCGCGGCGAGTTCCTCAGGTGAATCGCTCGCAAAGCGATTGATCGCTACGATTACGGGCCGACCAAATCGGCCGGCACTCGTGAGATGTGCGGCGAGATTATCTAAGCCGCGCTCCACCGCGACCACATCCGGCCGGGTGAGAGCAACCGCCGCCGTGCCGCCATGATGTTTCAAGGCGCGGACGGTAGCGACCAAGACGATGGCGGCTGGGGTTAAACCACTCTGCCGACATTTAATATGAATAAATTTCTCGCCCCCCAGATCAAAAGCGAAACCCGCTTCGGTGACGGCAAAATCGGCATGCGCCAGCGCCAAGCGCGTCGCGAGAACAGAATTACAACCGTGGGCAATATTCGCAAAAGGACCACCGTGCACGAAAGCCGGCACACCTTCCACCGATTGCACGAGATTCGGCCTGAGCGCATCACGCAAGACAGCGAGGAGCGCACCCGTAATTTTCAGTTCCCGCGCAAACACCGCCGCTCCCTCCGCCGTAAAACCAAGCACAATACGATCGAGCCGCACCCGGAGATCGGCCAGCGATTCTGCGAGGCAGATGATCGCCATAATCTCAGAGGCCGCCGTAATATTAAATCCGGATAACCGCTCCGTGGCGCCAGCCCGACTGGTCGTAATGCTCCGCAGCGCCCGATCATTGACGTCAAGGACGCGTTTCCAGAGGACCTCCGCTGGGGCCAACCGGGCAGTTTTAAAATGCAGATGATTATCCAATACTGCGGCCAGTAAGTTATTGGCCGCGGTGATCGCATGAAAATCACCCGTAAAATGCAGATTAATATCCTGCGCCGGGGTCAGGCTACTCCGACCGCCGCCGGTCGCGCCACCCTTGCGACCAAAGACGGGGCCCATGGATGGTTCCCGCAGCGCCAAGGCGACGGAGCGGCCGATTTTTTTTAAACCTTGGGCCAGCCCAATCGAAACAGTCGTTTTGCCTTCGCCTGCTGGCGTCGGGGTGATGGCTGACACTAAAATCAAACGCCCTTGAGCGGGTCGCCCCGCGAGAGCCGCCAGAGAGACCTTCGCCTTGTCGCGGCCGTAAAACAGTAAATGCTGCGAAGCGATACCCAGTTCTTCGGCAATCCGAGCGAGATCTTTCATCCCGTAAAGTTAAAGCAATTCGTCGGGACGCTCAACTAACAAACAGAAAAAAAGCATTTTTGCGCACCAGCCTGATTGCATGAAATAAGCCCGGCGAGCTCACGCTGGGCGCAAGATCCCAGCTTTTTCAGGTCGTCACAACCACCGGCTCGACTTTGGGCTTTGGCGTACCCACGAGCACCCCGAGGTGCTCTTGGATCTTTTGGAAAAAATCTGCATTCAAATCTCCAAGGGGGACTTCGTAAAGCTGGTGGGTCGCCATGTGCTCGTAAATTTGGCGCTGACCATCCTCAGAGATACCGCGAGGCTTGATCAGCTTCTTGCGCTCCAGCATGAGGGCGAGGAACTGCAGCAAGGGCGTGTTCGTGGCGTTCGGTTCGTTCGTGGGGTCAGCCAGCGTAAGAAATAAATTATCGGCGGTGAGTTTCAACGTCAGCGCGGGATTTTCACCAGCCTTGCGCGGTTTGAAGGCCACGACCCAGCGGCAATAAATGAAAGCCGGCGGCATAAAGCGGCCGTCCTCAAGCTCCAGCAGGTCGCGGCGGATAACCTCCCCGGAAGCTTCGCGGGCTAGGTAGCAGGCAATGCGGTCATTTTCCGCGAAATCGCGGCCGCTCACGAAACATTTTGTGGCAATAGGGTGAAGATTTAACTCCATAGTCGTTTTCTTGTTTACCCTCTGGAAGTCTGAACGCTAGCAAGAAAAGGATTAACTCCATGGTTCTTACCCCCGCGCCGGCTCAACGCTATCCTCAGATTAACAAAATGATCCGCGCCCGCCGCTCGATTCCTTCCCATGGCTGGTAGATTAATCGCCATCGGCGACATCCACGGCTGTCACAAGGAATTTGCGGACCTTCTCGAGAAACTGGATCTCCGCAAAGACGATCGCCTCATCCTCCTTGGCGATCTCATCAATCGGGGTCCCGATAGCGGCAAAGTTGTCGAATTAGCCCGCGAGTATGCCACGGCCTCCCTTTTAGGGAATCATGAGCTGCGTCACTTGAATTACCGGCGAACTGATGATCCAACGCATTTAAAGAAATACGATTACGCGACCATGGAGCAAATGCGCCCAAAAGACTGGGACTATCTTGAGACCATGAAATTGACCTATGAAGACGAGTCATTGGGCGTGGTCTTGGTGCATGCAGGATTTTTGCCCAACCGGCCTTGGGCCAAGCAACCTGCGCGAATTGTGACGCGCATCCAAGTGGTCGACCCAGCAGGCGAACCCCGCAAGCGATCGGAGGCACCTGACGCGCCCCATTGGTCAGAACTCTGGGTGGGTCCGCCTTTCGTCGTCTACGGCCATACCCCGCGCCCTGAGGTGGCTCGGACTAAATGGACTTTGGGCATCGACACGGCCTGCGTGCTCGGAGGCTGCCTCACTGCCTATATTTTACCCGAAAAGCGGATTGTGCAGGTAGAGGCGCGCGAGACTTATTACAAATAATAGCAAAATTTTGATAAAATTCGGTACGGCGCT
>Ga0049082_10000634_pt1 | contig 10388 bp, 9 predicted proteins | sample GreLakmeHU45MSRF_FD_66718 | JGI IMG/M metagenome (GOLD analysis project Ga0049082, IMG submission 66718) | Freshwater lentic microbial communities from great Laurentian Lakes, MI, USA - Great Lakes metaG HU45MSRF | ecosystem: Environmental > Aquatic > Freshwater > Lake | place: Great Lakes... | reverse complement strand
CCGTTTATATTTCCAGTTTTTATACCAGTCTTTTATTTTTTTAATTATTTTCTCAGGCCTCATATGCATAATTAGTACATATCCAAATCAAGATTGTTCATATGATATTCCTTGTTGTTTATAAAATCGTTATAGATTACTTTCAACTCATCATAGTTAATAATATAGTCTTTCGCTCTAAATTTGCTTTTAATGTTGTTTCTATCGCTAACTATGTGTTTTGGTATTTTTATTCCTAATTTTTCTTCTATTTCTTCAGGAGTATTTTCTAAATATATTATGATAGCTTCCTTGCCTGTATCTCTTTTAACACCTTTTATAAAGGCTCTTTCTCTCCCCTCACAGTATTTTAGAATTGAAAGATAGTAACATTCGGATAATATGAAAGGTGTTATCTCGCCTTTATAATTAGGATCGCCAGTCCAATCTCCTGATTTCACCGCTATATCCAAGCTCATTGGAAGTTCTGTTTTATCTCTGCGACTACTTAAAATATTTGTCCAGTCGCAATCTTCTGTCCACATACAAGTATGAGAGTGTATTGCCATTCCATCACGCACAAGCTCGCGCAATTCTTTTGGAAAAATATAAATCAAAATATTATCAACAATAGAAAATTCTAATTTTTCTTCTCTAATTAAAGTTTCAATGCCATTTTTATTATTAAGATGTTTGAAAATATGACCACTATGAATAGTATTGTAAGAGGAATGATATAGGTCGTAACCATGCAAGGATTGGTGAAATAGTTCGTCCTCCCAGAAGCCTTCTCTACCATTAATATATGACATCAATCTAGTGCTTCCAGTTCTTCCATTAGCAGAGTATATATTATACTTCATATATTAGACACCGATATGATATCTTTTGTTATTTCTTCCCACCACTCTTTGTATTCAGGAAATGTATCTGGAAAGGACTCGTTTCTAAATGAATCTAGTTGATTAGTTCTAGAGATAAAATCTCTAATGAATTTCTTTTCTGCCTCTGGTTCAAAGGCTTCGTCAAGATACTTTGATAGCACAATAAATTGTTCTATAGCATAAAGCTCGCCGCCTTTTTCTTTAACCCACCCAATATGAACACGAATCTTTTCTTGTATGGCGTCTTTAATATTTCTCGGTAATATTTTAACAGACCAGTGCTGAGGATTATATAATATATTAAACATTATACTATCGACATCAGGCATTAAATCATTTTCAAAAAAATATTTGTGCATATCTGTCAAGGTATACACATTCATTAGACTGACGGTAGGTTGAATCCAATATTTTAAATTAGAATATTCCTTCAATGTCCTTATATTAGTTTCAATTTTATTCCATTTAACAGAACCGTTTCGTATATAGTTAGCTCTATCGCCATAATGATCTATACTTAATCCGAGACGCACCTCTTTGAACTCTTTCCAATAATCGGGCATATGATGTTTATTGTAATTTAGTTTAGTCATGTTGGTGTTGTAATATAATTGAATTTCTTTAGCACGATCCATGTCAATCAGCTTGGTCAATGTTGCATAATGCTCAGGCATTATCATAGGCTCGCCGCCGGCAAAATATATCTTCTCTACATTTTCATATTGATTCTCTAAAGGATCTTTGTCTTCTTCAAATGCTTTTAATTCAGTGTAAGTACCACCATTGAAGTCTTCTTCCTTTGACCAAGTGGTACTGTAAGCATCGCCACATGTCCTGCATTTTAAATTACATAGATTACTGTAACGAATGTCCCAACTTTTTAATTTTGGTTCTAGATATCCGTCAGGCTTCATAGCTTCTATACTAGACTCAATCAAATCATTTAAGTTTTCGTTTTGTCCTGTTCTGTAAGATTTAAAGCCGCCTGCGTCTCCTTGATAACAAGTGTTACATATGTCTGGCCTAGAAACTCCATTCAAAACATCAAGTCTAAATTTTTTCATCTCATCGCTGTTAAATATCTCCTCAACAGAAATTTTAGTGACATCACCCATATGTCCTTCTACCTGAGACAAGCCACGAGGACTTACACAACAAGGCTTGTATATACCGTCAGTATCTACATGTATGTGTACAAAAGGCAAGACACAAAAAGTTTTATTGTCTTTCTTAAAATGTCTATCTGGGCCTGTCCAGTTTGAAGTATCACTCATTTATTTCTCTTAGTAGTCTAGCCATCTCTGGATTATAATCTTTAAACTTTCGGTTATGATAATTATCCAATACATCAGTGTGCTTAAAAAAATCCTCTATCAATCCATCTTTTTCATCAACAAAATCCATGTTATCTATTACTGTTTTTGATAAGCAATTCATTTCTAAAAGCCGTTTCTTTAATATTGTCGGCAATCTCTTGGCATCTATGTGCATAGGATAACTAGTAAGGTCCTGATATGATTGTACATTTATATTTTTAAAATACTCTTCAAGTTCCAAAGACTTGTTTACATTGTAAATACTAATAACAGTATTGACAAAAACTGACATACTAATTGTTTTAGCAAAATCTATCATAGAGTGTAAATTACTCTCAACCGTAGCCCATTTAGAGTCTGCTCGTATATATTCATTAAGAGAATCAATACCATCTATGCTAACACACATCATAACTGATTTACATTCTGCAAATAAACTCTTCCAGTTATTAGTTAGCGGATTCATCAGATTAGTAATAGCAAGCAAGTCGATATTCTTCAACATATCATTATCTGAAAGTGTTTTTAGTAACGCTAAGTTGTCTTTGAGAAACATTGGCTCACCGCCCATTAACTTCAGATAAGTCAATTTAGATAAATCAAGAGTTCGCCAGTCTGTAAATTCTATAGTATTTTTCTTTTTATCAGACGCTATAAAATTATCTATAGGCACCCATTTACTAGAAAGTAAAGAGTTGCAAGATAAACACGCTAAGTTACAAGCATTACTAGGAACTATTTCTAAATATCTCAACTGTTTTTCAGCATATTCACCTGATTCAATTATATTAGAAAAGTGATCATTGTTTGCTTGTCTGTAGCTCCTAACACCAATAGACTCATCTTTCCAACATCGCCAACATCCTTTAGACTGAACACCACTACTAAGTTCTGTTTGTAATCTTTCAAATATTTCAGAATTTCTTATAGGTTCATGTGAAACAGAAGTCTCTGTTTCGTGCATAAAGTCGTATCTGCAACAAGGAAGCACACTACAGTCTTCTTTAGAAGCATCATATGGATTATAAACTGCATGTATATATGGCAACACACAAAAAGTATCTTTCATTTTTTACACATTTTTATGAGGATTATCAAGACCGAAAAATTCTAATTCGCCTGCATGTTGTTCTTGCCAAGTGTAGTCATATCGTTTATTTATTGTCTTATTCATGTTTACATCAACAAAACCTATTTCTGTAACATTGTCACATCTCTTTACAAGATTATCTAAATCTCTCCAGTTTAGTCCAGGATACAGAGAAAAATCAACCATACCTATGACAGCCTTGCCTACACATAATTTAGGATCATGATAATCCCAGCCTTTAGATTCTAGCCACTCTTTAAATTTTAGCTCTTCGCCTTCTAATGGCACCGAAACAATTTTTCCTTGTCCACAGCCAGGTCCGCTAAGTTCTATATTGCATTCACCTGTCATAAATCTAAGAGCTGTAATATTTTTATTGTCGATATGATCGTCATTATCATGAAATGCTTCTCTAGGAGTCTTACCCAATTGATTATAATATGGAGTAATCACTCCCCAACCATGCTTCACCGAAATAAAATCTGCACAATGTTCTTCGGTCAAATCATAACGTTTAAATACGTCTCGATTAACTCCATCACGCTGTTGATTGCAACAAAAGTTTATACCAGTTGTTCCGCAACAGGCATTGACAAATCTTTGGTTATGCTTAATAGAATCTACGAAAGCCTCGATTTCATGACAGTTGTTGTTTAACTGGTGTATGGCCCATCTTGTCTTATTGTCAGTATTCAAATACCAGTGACTCAAATCCCACACTTGACCTATAAGAATTTCAAAATGATGATGTATGTGATTCATTATGTCACGATATATATTTTCATCTTGTAGAGCTGCAATCGTAAAATTCAAATCTATATTAGGATATCCTAGAGGATTCAGCTTTTCATTAACTATACTGATTGCATGATTCAACTCTCTACAAGCTACTTCAATGTTTCTAGAAGAACTATCATCCCAAGATGTTACAAAACCTCTTTGCATGTATCTTTTATCTAATAAAGAGTCATTAGTATTGTTATCAGGACCTATATAATTTTTTAAAAGACATTCTTTCCAAAATCTAGCAATACTTGTTTCTGCTATATTGAAGTATAAAACAAACGGATCCCATCTATTCTGTCCGTCTGAATATTCAACAAAAAATCTTTCATTATCCAAAGTAATGTCTTGTAAATTCATGTTCTAAGTTCCTCAGTAATTATATTACCTAGCGGAGGAGTGCATGATATAATCTTGCCATTATCTCCCGCATTGATATTTATTATTTTTTTATATAATTGATTTATAACAACCTCTGTAGTTTTTTCATCTTCATATGGAAAATGAGGCGCAACAGAGCATACTGTAGTTTTTTTATCGTTAAATTCAGACATCGCCCACATCAAATGATTCTGTGCCGCTTTACAACCAAAATATCCTGCGTATTTAGAAAGTGAAGGATCGAATGACGGTAGGTATGAGCCAATAGATGTCATAAAAACTATAGCAGAATCTTTATCCATTTTACACAGAGATTTGATTGCAAACATATGTGGTAGTTCCACATTTATTAACATTGTTTGTTGCCACTCTTGAAAATCAACTTTATGTGAGCTTATGAATGCACCAGGCCTGTCAGGATAGTGTCCCCACATCACATTATATAACATAATATCTATGCGAGGTAATGTTTCAATTAAACTTTGAAACCTTGCAGATATTTCATCGGCGCTTTCTTTTTCAAGTCTATATGAAAATTCATAGACAGTATGTGAATCTTTTATTGCTCGATTAACAAAGCTCCTGCCAAATCTTTTTTCATCGTTACCTGCACCGAATATCAAAATATTCAAAGCAAACAATCCTTTACGGATAGAGTTTGATATCCTATAAGTCTATCAGTAGTTACTTGTATTCTATGAAAATCGTTATTGTTCATCATAAATATTCCAGTGCCTTTTTTTGTCGGTGCCTTATAACCATTCTCAAATTCAGTTGAATTTGCATTATCAATAAGATTTATAAGAAGAACGCCAAAAATCAGTCTATTGTCAAAATGAGAAGTCATTATATAATTAGGCTTATCAGACAGTATGCGAACTGACCCACTGTCATTCCATTTAAAATTTTGTATTGCACCCATCCACATTTGTTTGATAAGCAAATTATCTATACTATCTAGTTTTACTTTATACTCAATAATTTTAGTATTTTTTTCCCAGGTAGAATAAAATAATTCTTTATTTTTAGTAATCTCTACTACATTTCTTAATGGAGGAATGCTATCTGCTTGATGATATAATTTACCCGAATCAACCTCAATATCGGGCAAATCAAACCCTGATATTTCCCACACCGAAAAATCTTCTGATACCATATTAATTTTCATAAATATTTTTTACCTCTATTAGAAGTTGTTCAGGTATATCATAATATTGAACTTTTAAGTTGGGTATTAGTAAAGGTTTCAGATCATCATATTCTGGAAATGTCTTAAAAAAGTTTTCGCCTCTATTTTTATCTGTCCAAAAATGTTTAAACCAAGTGTCTGCCCAATCTTTACTCGGAGGAGTATTATCTATAAACTCTATTAATCTTTCATAATCTGAAATGACCGGTGAATTATATGCATTATGTTTATATGTTTGATTAAATGCTATCCATTTTATATGTTCTCTATATATTTCTATAAGTGTATTTTTATGATTTCTTGGTAAGTTTTTCATACAATACGCTTCTGGTCCATATAAAACATTTAAGCGAAAATCATTTATATCAATATAACCTTTCTCATACCATTCGCGGTGGAATTCTGTAATATTATAGGCATTCATTACACTCACAGTAGGACTAACATAAAAATATATATGAGGGCATTCTTTTTTCAGTCGTTCAATATTCTTTTCAACTTCACTCCAAACAATACCCTTTCTTATATATTCACCTTTTTCATGAGATCCATCTAAACTAGCACCTATAAATATATTAGCAAACTGTTTCCAATATTCTATGATGTCATTTTTGCCTGAAACTAACTTACTAAAATTGGTATTATATGTTAAGGAAACATCTGTTCTTCCTATATCTATTAGATGCTGTAAAATCTCATAATGCTCTGACAACATTATAGGTTCACCGCCTGCAAAATACAATCGTTTAATGTTTTTAAGATGAGGTTTTATAGAGTTTACCGTTAACCTAGCAGCTCCTGGTTTAAATGCAGTTCCAGATTTCCATTCAACTTGAACCTCTCTTCCAACCATTTTATCGTATGCAAGGTCTTCTTTATACCAAGAGCTACTAAAGGCACTAGAGCATGATCGGCAGGTAAGATTGCACAGAGTGCTAAATCTTACATCCATATGTTCTATATCAACATTGTTATAATCAACAGAGTAGTCTTCATATATATTATTTCTTATTTGGGTGTTCAGATCATAATCATCGGTAAATTTAATAAAAGTTTTTCGATATTCTTTTTCAGGGGTGTGTTTCTGTGATCTCCAACAATGTCCACATGCTTCATTTTTTACTCCATTGATTGCATCTTTTCTTACATTCTTAAACCAATCTTGATTTAAAAGATCAACCACAGGAATATTTTTTTGATCTTCTGTAACAACAGGAGCATATTCCATATTTTGTTCTTGCATAACGCAACAATTTGTAATGTGACTCTGAGGACTAAGATATAGAGAATTAAAAAGTGCTGGACAATAAGCACCATTATTTTTTACACTTTCCCACTCTTCATCGCTGAAGTTTATTTTATTCTTCATGTCTGTCTCTCACACTTTTAATCCAGTCTTTAAAACCTTGACTTAAAGTTTCTTCAGTTTTATTTCTTCTATTTTTATACTCTGATAAAAATTTTAATAAAGATTTTTCTTCTTGCGAGCGCATGAAGTCTTCTTGCGACTTGTTTGAGCTATAAGCAAATGTGCTTATATTTAGTTGTTGTAAATATTGTATTAATGAATGTAGTTGATCTAAATCATGCTTATTATATAAATTATGAGATTCTAATTTTAGAATTGAATATTCAATCATTTTAGATAATAACATACGGTTATCATAATCAATGATATTCACTGATTGATATGTAGGATTAAAAACTCTGTTGCAATTTAAGTTGATACGATTTTTTCCATACTTAGCTCTAAGCTGTAATATCATTTCAATATATTCATCATAAGACCATATACTAATATTATTAATAGCAGTAGTGACTGTAAGTTTAAGAGAAGGAAGCTCTTCCAGCAAAAGATTCACATTATTCCACCAAAGTTGACCGTCAAATCCGTCTCTTATAAACTCCGCGTCAGACAAACTACTTTCACAGCTAGTATGTATTTCATATTGTCTAACATTGCTGGTTGTTTTAATCAAGTCAATAAATTTACAAATTATTTTTGAGTCGTGTATCAAGTTTGAATTTATCACGACCTTACCCACATAGGAATCGTCTACTACAACTTCTTCTAAAAACTTCCACATTCCCATATGAAGAAACGGCTCTCCTCCAGTAAATCTTAAAGTTTTTAAAGTTGATTTGAGAATAGGCCACCAATCAAAAAATGCTTTGATATATGGGTTGTCTGCTTCGTCTTTAATGTGTAATAAAGGATCTTCAAATCTAGTATCCCACTTATTCTCAGGGTTTACATTATAGGGACCGTTTATACGAATATCGTTTGCCCATGTATTACTATAATAAGGTCCACAATACATGCACCCTAAATTACACACTCTACTAAATGCTATCTCAAGATGTAAAAGGCTTGATTTATTAGGATTCGAAAAAACAGAATCTATATATTTTTTACTATCAGTGGTTAAAATATTGCGTAAATCAAACAAGTGTTTCAATCCGAACAAATCAGCTTTATGTGAAAAAGATTTCTTATACCGGTCACTAACACTACCAGACTTTTCAGTATCCCAACAATAATTACAACCATAATGATTTTCTCCTGCGAGCATAGCTTTTCTTTCATTTATTTTTTGGGCAGTGTCGTGTAGAGAAGATGGATCATTGGGATTCAATTGTATTTTGTGTGAAGGGTTGTGATGACAAGACGCAGTTACTCCGTCATACAACCATATCGTAGCTTCCAACCACTTGGCGCTACATACTGACGGACTAACAGAGTCAAGAACAATTTCTTTAAATTTTATAAGGTCTTCAGTCCTAGTCATTTTTTATCTCATCGCTTATGTAACCACCGCCGATCATATGATCTGGATTAGGATCTTGTACATGGACTACATGTATTAGATTTTCTCTTGAGGTATCCGGAACAGGATCTGGAATGCTATCTATAAATTCAACATACTCTTTCGGGAAAACTTTTCTAAAATCTTTTCCTCTTCTTTCATCATATTGTAAGAAAAACTGTCTGAAGTCATTATATAACTTGTCAATTGTTGCAGTAAATGAGTGAGGAGTTTTAATAACATCCAAATAGTCAATTAATCTCTGAACTTGTGAAAGCTCCCATTCTGAATACAGTGGTATACCATAAGGATCTAAATCTAACTTCAATACAGAAACAATCCCGGTATACCAAGTTTCAAGTTCCGCTTTATATTTGCTTTTTATTTCGACCGGTAAAATTGCAACTGACTGAAAACTTGGAAACCTAAGCATGTTTAAAGAAGTAGTAAGATATTGTCTACCATATTTTTTCTTTATTTTTCTACATGTTTCCAAGAAATCAACTAATCCAGGTAAACACAAACTATTGATAGTAGACATACAAACAATTTGATTTACCTTGCCTTCTGTTATTAACCTCTCAACATTCGCCAACCATTGGTCATAATCAAGACCATCACGAATATATTCGGCGATTGCTCCAGTTGATTCTTGACTAGTATAGATGTCAAGAAAAGGTACATGTAAAGAAGACTCTACCAGTTTATCCATCAATTCTGTTTTAGGACCTAAGTTTGAATTAATTGCATACTTTAATGTCTTTGCTCTTTCTGGATTGTCTCGAAACCAATCAAACAATTTCCATACAGAAGCAGCCATTAAAGGTTCTCCACCAGTAATTCTAAGCTCCCTCAATTCATATTGTAGCTCACTGTTAAACCATTTCCAAAATGCTTGAATATAAGGATTATCTTCTTCTTTAGCTGTGGCATTCGCGGAATATTCATGAGTAGAAACATAGTGATCTCTACCATCGCTTACAATATTTTTATAAGGTCCATTCTTTTTAATATCTTTAACCCAAGATGAACTAAATGATGGATTACAATATGAGCATGAAAAATTACAAGTACGATCAAAACTTATCTCTAATGTTTTTAGATTAACATCAGCATCCCAACCCATTTCTTCTGTTGAAAAGTTTTCCTCATCTGTAAAAGTTAAAGACTTCATAACTCGGTCTGAGATATGATCTTTTCCCATATCCTCAATTTTCCAACAATATTCACATTCATTGGGCCGTACACCGTTCAACATCATTTTACGCATTTCTTTTTTATGCTTTGTATTATGAATAGCTGAAGGATTGTCTTTAATTTCTTCAAGATCAATTGCATGTGAAGGCGGATGGTGACAAGAAGCAGTTTGTCCATGCCCTAACCAAATAGTAGCATTGAACCATTTAGCACCACAGAAAGAAGGGCTGATTTCATCAACTACACGCTTTCTATAATCTAATAAACTTTTATCTTTACTCATAATGTTTCACATTCTTCTATAAATGATAATAATTCTGGAAATGTATTTTTTAAGTTAGTATTTCTTCTTTCATCGTGTTGTCGGAAGTGAGCAATAAAATTTTTCTTATGTAACACTTCTTCTTTAGGTTCCATCGGAACAACTGCCCAATCGTACAATCTTTGGAGTTTATCAATTTCATAATCTTTAAATCCTTTATACCGATTTAAAGTTGTCTCTTTATTTTGTTGCATAAACTTTATAATATTTAGTAGAGGTTGTAACATCTCTTTTGAAGCAAGTTTCATGCTCATCCATTTAGGATCGTGTAACATGGGAGTATCAAACCATATTAGTTGTCGGTCTGTATTATACTGTTGCCGCATCTTTAATATGTTTTCAAAAAAAGTATGCAAACCTGGCAAACACAATATATTACATGTTATAATAAAAGTTAGAGAGTGTTTTTCACTTTTTGTTAGATATTGAATTACATTTTT
>Ga0049082_10000633_pt1 | contig 10392 bp, 9 predicted proteins | sample GreLakmeHU45MSRF_FD_66718 | JGI IMG/M metagenome (GOLD analysis project Ga0049082, IMG submission 66718) | Freshwater lentic microbial communities from great Laurentian Lakes, MI, USA - Great Lakes metaG HU45MSRF | ecosystem: Environmental > Aquatic > Freshwater > Lake | place: Great Lakes... | reverse complement strand
TTTTTGCCGGAGTGCAGAAAAACTTGGCAGGCCAGTCCGATGCGCCGAAAAACGTGAAGTTTCTGTCGATCTCGTTCGACCCGGAGCACGACAGTCCGGAACTCCTCAGAGCTTATGGGGAGCGCTACAATTACAACCCATCTCGTTGGACGTTAGCGACGGGTGCCTGGGATCAACTCGAGCCGCTGACCGGCCATTTTGGTCTACTCTTTGGGCGTGATGTGCCACCCGAGAAGATGGAGCACAATTTGCGGACTGTGGTGGTTCGGCCTTCAGGGAAGATTCAGGCGATCCTTCCGAGCAATGAGTGGCAGTCGGAAGATCTGATCCGGGAAATTCGGGCGGCGGCCGCGGCGGAATTGATGGCTCCGGTTCAGGGACGGTAAGCGCTGGATGCACCAGGGTGCGGTTAAACTTCCGCTGAAGCCGGACGGGATTGGGAGCCGGGGAGGTCGTGGGTCCGGGTGGTTATAGGCGGTAGGCTGGCTCTTCGGTGGATGCTCCGCGGGATCAATCCTGCGCTCGCAGGGAGACTCGTTGGGTGATGCTTTCGCGCTGCGCGCGAGGGGTCTTTAATGCTTTCGCGCTGCGCGCGAGGGGCTTTGTTGTTCGCCTCCTACGCTCGCTCCAGATCGATCCCGCTGTGCATCGGTTCAATCTATAGTCCACCGACCACTGAACCCTGACTACTGACCACTCAACTCTGTCCCCTAACCCCTGCCCTCTGTCACTGGCGCCATTGGGGCGAATCCGTCTGGGGAGTTCGGGAGGGCTCCGTTGCAGAACCCTCCCGGGAGAACGATCTCCACCGATGCTGGTGGACTACTTTTTCTTGCCGAACTTTTTGGCGGCGGGGGCCTTGAGGCGTTTGAACTCTTTTGTGAGGTTGGTCAGCGAGGCCTCAATTCCCATTCGCTCCAGGGAACTGGCTCCGACGAAGCCTACGACATCGGTGTTTTTCATGACGCGATCGGCGTCGGCGGGTGTGTTGATAGGGCCGCCATGGCACAGGAAGAAGATGTCTTTCCGAACTCGGGAGGCGGCGTCGATAATTTCCTGGGTGCGCTGGAGGGTGAAGTCCCAACTCACTACGGCGTTCTGGACGCCGATGCTGCCGCCGACGGTCGTTCCGACGTGGGCGATGATGGCGTCAGCCCCGGACTTGGCCATTTCAACGGCTTCTTCAGGGGTGCCGACATAGACGATGGAGAAGAGGTCCATTTTCCGGGCGAGGGCGACCATTTCATATTCTTTCTTCACGCTCATGCCGGTCTCTTCGAGTACGCCTCGGAAATGGCCGTCGATGATGGTGTGGGTGGGGAAGTTGTTCACGCCGCTGAACCCCATCTCTTTGACTTTGCCGAGCCAGTGCCACATGCGGCGGCGGGGATCGGTGGCGTGGACGCCGCAGATGACGGGCACTTCTTCGACGACCGGAAGCACTTCGTACTCACCGATTTCCATGGCGATGGCATTGGCATCGCCGTAGGCCATCATGCCGCAGGTGGAGCCGTGACCCATCATGCGGAAGCGGCCGGAGTTGTAGATGATGATGAGGTCGGCACCACCCTTCTCGATGAATTTAGCGCTAATGCCCGCGCCTGCGCCGGCGGCGATGACGGCGTCGCCTTTCTTGATGGTGTCCATCAGGCGCTCGCGGACTTCTTTGCGGGTGTAAGGATTTCCTTTGCCGGTCCAGGGATTGGGCATGGTCTTAAAACGAAAATAGGTTACTACAAACGAGGTCTAATGAAGCGCTCAAGTGTCTATCTTGGCCATGCTGCGAAGGCACGATTCGTTATTCCGAAACCAACGATGCGCGCGCGCTTGGGGCGGGCTCAGCCAGGGGAACCCCCCTTTCAGCGGGTGCGCAGACTTCCCGGGTCGATGGATCTGCGCGGAACTATTTAGCGCGGGAAGTGTTCGGCCAGCGAGATGGCCTTCCGCATGGCCTTTGACTTGTTGATCGTCTCGTCGAATTCGGCTTCGGGATCGGAGTCGTTGACCCATCCACCACCGGCTTGGACATAGGCTATTCCGTCCTTCACCAGTGCCGTGCGAATGGTGATGCAGTGGTCGGCGTTGCCATTGAACCCGAAGTAGCCCACACAGCCGCCATAGGGCCCGCGAGTGGTGCCTTCGAGTTCTGAAATGATTTGCATGGCCCGGACCTTGGGCGCGCCGCTGAGGGTGCCTGCTGGGAAGGTGGTCCGCATCAGGTCGAAGGCAGTGCGCTCGGGCGAGAGCTGGCCGTTGACCTGGGAGACGATGTGCATCACGTGGCTGTAGCGCTCGATGATCATCAGGTCACGGACGGCCACGCTGCCATACTCGCAGACTCGACCGATGTCGTTACGGGCCAGGTCTACGAGCATTACGTGCTCGGCGCGCTCCTTGGGATCGGCCAGAAGCTCCTGCTCCAAGACCAGGTCTTCTGCCTCATTGGCCCCGCGGCGACGCGTGCCAGCGATGGGGCGGATTTCCACCGCACGATCTTCACAGCGCACATGCAATTCGGGCGAGGCCCCCACCAATGCGAAGCCCTCTAGCTCCAAAAGGAACATGTAGGGCGAGGGATTGATGGAGCGCACGGCTCGGTAAATCTCCATGGGCGAGGCTTTTACCGGGGCGCTGAACCGCTGGGAGCCCACGATCTGGATGATGTCGCCAGAACGGATAAACTCTTTGGACCGGACGACGTTGGCCAGGAACTGCTCGCGCGAGGTGTTGGAGACAAAGGGGGCGTCGGGGACTTGGGTCTCCAGGGTCACCGGGCGGCTCGGGAGAGGTTGCTCCAGCAGGGCCACGAGGCGATCGATCTCGGAGACCGCATCTTCATGGGCCACATCCGGATCACCGCCGGGGGGCACCACGGCATGCACAATCACTGTCAATGTCTGAGCCACGCGATCAAACACGAGGACCTGGTCGGCGATCAGAAAATACAGTGTGGGAGTCCCTAACTCATCTTTCGCCGGGCGCGGCACAACCGGTTCCACATCATGGATGAACTCGTAGCCCAAGAATCCGACTGCTCCACCAGTGAAGCGGGGCATGCCGGGAACCGGCACGGGAACGAAGCCTGAAAGCGCTGCCTCGACCACCTGAAGCCCGTCGCGAACGACCTTCTCGCCGGGTTGACCGGGAGTGGGCGAGACGCGGTAGGTTTCGATCACCCGACCGTGTTCCAGGATCTCTACCCGATCACCGATTTGGCGAATCACCGAACGGGGACCACAGCCAACGAAGGAATAGCGGCCCAAGTGCTCGCCCCCCTCGACGGACTCAAAGAGGAACGATTCTCCCTGCCCTCGCAGTTTCTGGTAGGCGGACAAGGGTGTTTCAAAATCCGCGAGCAGGCGACGGGCCACCGGGATGCAATTGCCTCGGCGGGCTAGCACCGCGAACTCTTCTCGGGTCGGCGTGTCCATGACAGAGCTGACGGTAAGCCGAAACCCCGGCAGACCAGAAGCCCGAAGCGCAGGCGTAACGCAGGTAGATCGGTCTTCATCGGAAAATTAAGAAGCTGAGTTTTGCGGGTCTGGGAGAAGGTGACGAACGCTGGGCTAGGTGGGATCAAATAGAGAAGGGATCTCCGCCCCGCCCGACGGAACCCACCGAAACTGCTCGCGCTGGGCAAAAACCTTGGATTGGCTCAGTGGCACATGCCCTTAGACGACACCCTTCCTCCCGGCAACTTCCCGGCACCGAGAGAGATTGGATGCCTAGGGACAGTGCTGAGCGTGACCGATCACCCGGGGGCGATGGACTTGTGCTGCCATCTCGCACAGCAACCCTCTCCATCGGCCATCGAGTTCTGCAACACTCAGATCGTCACCCTGCGCCGATCCGATCGGGAATACCGCCAGACCTCCGAGTGCTTCGATCGGTTTATCCCCGACAGTTCCCCGCTGCTCTGGCTGCTCAATGCGGCCGGGGCCGGCATGAAGGATCGTGTCTACGGTCCGGCGTTCTTCCGGCATGCGCTCATTCATTCACCGCCCACCCTCACGCACTACCTCCTGGGCGGATCAGAGGTCTGCGGTCGGGTGTTGGTTGAACGATTCACGCTCCTGAACCCAGGATTGCTTATTATTGGTTCCTTCCATGGCCGCTGCGATACGGGCGGGGTTCTTGGGGCCGACGAGGACCGGGTCTTGGAAGAGTTGCGGCGTCTCAAACCCGACTTCATTTGGGTGGGTCTGGGCACCCCGAAGCAGCAGCGCTGGATCGCACGGGTCAAACCTCTGCTCGAACACGGGGTGCTGCTCTCGGTGGGTCAGGCCTTTGACGTGAACGCCGGGCTGCGGGCCGATGCCCCAGGCTGGATGCAACGCTGCGGCCTGACCTGGCTTTACCGGATGGCCTCGGAACCGCGCCGTCTAGTCGGGCGCTACCTGCACCACAACTCCCTGTTCTTAGGCTACCTGGTCTGGGATGCCATTCGGGGAACGGTCTTCCAACCCAAACCCAACCGCCTGGGCGGGATTGGAGACCCGGGTACACCCCGGCGCTGACTCCGAATTGCCAGCTCCGGCTCGCCTCATCGGCGGCGGACGGTGGGCCGGCCGGTTTCGCACACACCGGGACGATGCAGTTGGGAGGAACGGGGTGGCGCAGCAAATTCAGTCGCAATAGGAGGCGAGAGTGAGGCGAGAGTGAGGCGCAAGCCGTGCTGAGGGCCGTGACGAACCAACAACCACGCTCTCGCGGAAGAAGATTCAGAAAGCAGGATTCATCCCATCGCATCGTGGGCTCAGGCGACCGAAGCCACCTCGGCTTGAAACAAGTCTTCGGAGGCCGTTCGGCACAGGCCCAGAAATGTTTCCTCGGCCAGAGTCAGGCGGCGCGTGCGCCAGTGCAGGGCACCCCACTCCCGGCGAGCCTTGCGACGTCCCAACGGCAGTGCCACCAGTGATCCATTGCGCAATTCGGGCGCGGCGACCCAAGGTGCCAAGATGCCCACTCCGAGGTTGAGCTTTGCTAGTTCTTTCAGTGCCTCGAAGCTGCCCATCTCGATGACCGTGTGGAGCACGATGCCCTCCTCCTGGAAATAGGCATCGAGGATACGCCAGGAGAGGCTGCGCTTGCCATAGACGACCACGCTCTGTCGGGAGATTTCCGCCCGAGGTACCGAGCCGGATAGGGCCCAGGGATGCTTGGGTGAGGCGATGAACGACAGCTCATCTGAGAAGAGCGGCACGAACTGGAAGCGTTCCTCGGACCTGGGCTCGAGCGTGAGGGCCAAGTCGGCCCGGTTCGATTCAATCATCGCCACAGCCGAGGCCGAATCGCCGACTTCCACGCTGATGAGGCTCTGGGGAAAGCTTTCCTTGAACTCCCGCAAAACCGCCGGCAGCAAGTAGGCGCACAGAGCGGCCGGAGCCACGATTCTCAGCCGCCCCACCCCCCATTTGCCCAATCGCTCGATGCCAGCCCGGGCGCTAGACATTTCCTGAAGCACCCGCTCAGCATGGACCAAAAGCTGTTCGCCCGCTTGGGTCAGTAAGACTTTCTTGCCCAACCTGTCCAAAAGACGACAACCCACATCGGTTTCCAAGGCTTTCATGGAATGACTGACTGCCGACTGGGTGAGGAACAGCTCGCGGGCCGTCTGCGTGAAACTGCCCGTGCGGGCCAGGATGACAAACGCGTGGATCTGACGACTGTCGAGGGGCGCATTCATTCATGAAACGGGTTCATCCAAAACTTCTAAACTTAGAGAAGCAGATGATAGGCCGATCGCCCTCGTCGACTTGAGGAGGGTCCAAGAAATGCAGCAACCACCTCATCTAGGTGATGCCAAAAACGCCCTAACCCCGGCCAGAGCCCGAATGATTCCGTTGGGAAACCCGGGCCAGGCCTCCACGCCTCAAACCGAAAATGCGGTGCTGATGCGACTCACCCGACTTAGTTCTGCGTGATGCCCGGGAAGTGATCGGTCCGGAAGGGTGAGGCCGGCAAACCGCTGCCATTGATCAAATTCAACACCGGGAAATCATCCCAGCCGTAGCGAATATGAAGCGGGCGCGCTACCTGGGGAGCATTCAACCGAATACTGGACCCAGAAATTTCGGCCGTGGCCCAATGCCAGACGCCGTCCTTGCCGGCCAAAGCAAATCCCTTGGGCGCCGCGCCATCCGAAGTTTTGAGACCCCGGGCGTGGTTCAGGTTCAGGATCAAGGTCGATCCAGAATGCCCCTGCGAAGCATAGATCGGCCCACTCGACTCCACCGATTTTCCATTGGCAATAGTCTGGGCCAGCAACGCTAGGCGGGCTCCGACCAGAGCTTTACGGGTGGGATGGATGTCATCCTTGTCGCCCACGTCGGTGATGACCGCGATACCCACGTGGGGCAGCGTCTCGGCGACGTGGTTCTGGGCCTCGCGCAGTTCAGCCCAGTCGCTCTGGACCGGCTTTGCGGTGATGTCGGCGATCGAGCGCTTGCGGTTCTTGTCCCAAGGCGCCAGCTGGACGGCCAAGAAGGGGAAATCGCCCTGATTCCAATCGGAACGCCAATTACGAATCATGTCAGCGAAGAGGCTGCGATACTGCCAAGCCCGACCCGCGTTGGACTCACCCTGGTACCAGATGGCCCCGGCAATTGCGTAAGGCATGAGCGGGCGCAGCATGCCGTTGTAGAGTTCGGCCGGGCACCACGGGGCTCCCGGAGCTCCTTGGCTAAACTTCTCCCCCTTGGCCTCGGCCGCAGCCTTGGCAGCACGCCACTTCGATAACGCTGCTTCATGGGCCCGATGGATCGGGACGTACGGGTCGAGGATGTCCCGGGTGTAGAAATGGTTGTCCTTGATCGACTCTTCGCTCATCCACACCTCGGCCGGGGATCCGCCCCAACTGCTGTGGATCAATCCGACGGGAACACCCAGCGCCGGCTGCAAGTCTCGGCCGAAATAGTAGCCGACGGCGGAAAAGCGCCGGACCGCCTCGGGCGAGGCCGTGCCCCAGGCGTGCGCGGCATGATTGAGTTCAGTCTGCGGAACTGGGGAACGCCGCTTGGTGACGGTGAAGAGGCGTAAGTTCGAGTTGGCACTGGAGGCGATATCCGCCGCCGGCTCGAAACTGGCCGACAGGGGCCACTCCATGTTGGACTGTCCCGAACAAATCCAGACCTCGCCGACAACCACATCGCTCAGCACTACGGTGTTGTGGCCGCGGACCTGGAGGTTACGCCCCTCGGCGGTGGCTTTCAGAGCCTTGAGCCGCACCGACCATCGACCATTTTGGGCCACGGTGGAGACGCTCTGACCCGCGAACTCCACGGTCACCGTCTCACCGTCGGCCGCACGCCCCCAGACCGGCACCGGCCTGCCCTGTTGCAGCACTGCGTGATCGGTAAAGAGCGAATGGAGGGACACGTCGGCCCGAACAAGGCCCAGGCCCAAGGTCAGACCAGTGAACGCCATGAACGCGCCACGGAGGATGTTTGCGGGATGCACGAAGGCAGTTGAACCGCAGCCAGGGCACCGAGGTCAACGCGGGATTTTCGTTTCGGAGGACCCACAGCGAAAGCCGAAGGCAAGGTCAGGAGTCTGCTCGATGAGGTTCCGTGTGCTCCATTGCACCCGCTGCACCGACGGAACGCCGGTGACGGAGAGCTTCAACGAACTTCGCCTAAAGCCCGTCAACATTGAGCACCAAAGCATAGGTCGCTTGGTGCTGAAGGCGCGCCCGCCGCCGCGCTTGCGGCACTACTCCGACGTCTCCCTCGAGCGGGCGGGCGCAAGAAACGACTCCGACGCCCGACCGATCCAGGGCCTCCTGTAAGAGCCTGAATGAACGAATGGTACCCGTGGAGATTCGGACCGACGACTCCCCGGGGAGCGATTCCAGGATTGCGAAACGTTCACGTCACCGCGATGACCTCCGGTGTGAGCGATTCCATCCTCCCGCTATGGCGGGTCCTGAACCGTCGCAAGGGGCTCTTCCTGATCTCGGGCCCCTGCGTCATCGAGAGTGAAACCCTCTGCCTGGAGATCGCACGCACACTCAAGTCGGTGTGCGGCCGCCTCAAGATTCCGTATATTTTTAAGGCTAGCTTCGACAAGGCCAACCGCTCGTCGGGAAAGTCCTTCCGTGGCCCGGGAATGACCGAGGGTTTGGAAATTCTGCGACGCATTCGCACCGAGGTGGGCGTGCCGGTCTTAACCGATGTCCACACTGAGGAGCAGGCCGTCGCCGCGGCCAAGGTCTGCGACATCCTACAAATCCCGGCCTTCCTCTGCCGCCAGACCGACCTAGTGCAGGCCGCCGCTGCCACCGGCCGGATCGTGAACATCAAGAAGGGGCAGTTCTTGGCGCCGCAGGACATGAAGAACGTGGTGGCCAAAGCGGCCGAAACGGGCAATCGCCACCTCATGCTCACCGAGCGGGGTACCACCTTCGGATACCACAACCTCGTCACGGACATGCGCTCGCTGCCCATCTTGGCTGGGTTCGGCTATCCCACGGTCTTCGACGTCACCCATTCAGTCCAACTGCCCGGTGGTCAGGGAGATTCCTCCGGAGGGCAGCGGGAGTTTGGCCCGGTCTTGGCCCGGTGTGCCGTGGCGGCCGGAGTTCACGGACTTTTTATTGAGACCCATCCGGACCCAGAGAGCGCTCTGAGCGACGGCCCGAACATGATCCCCCTAGATCAGATGGCAGCACTGCTTCGGCAACTCCAGCGGATCCAGCAGGCGCTGTAACCCGCGAGCCGGTCTCGCCGAGAAACGGGGGCCTGAAGAAGCGTATCCAGTTGGCCTCGCACTGTGCGGCCAACTCTTCGATCGGAACTCCCAGGAGGCCAGACACCCCCTCGGCGATCCGGACCAAATTGACCGGTGAGTTCACCGGCCGTCCCCGCGTATCGGTGGCGGGATGGGAAACCCAGTCGTCGGGCGGAAGCTGATCGGGGGCGTCGGTCTCGATGAGCAGTCGGTCCGAGGGAATGGCCCGAAAGACCTCCGCTTGCCAGGCCTTCCGCGGATGGAGGGAGTGACCTGAGATGCTGAAGTGGGCACCCAGTCGAACCAACTCGGGCACCAATTCTACCGAACCCCCATAACTGTGCAGCAAGAAGCCCCGGGGAAGCCGCGGCCGCCCTCGAAGGCAGTCCATCAAGGGGCCCCAAGCCTGCAAGCAATGCACGGTGACCGGAAGGCCGCGTTCTGAAGCCAGCACGAGCTGCTGGTCGAACACCTCCAATTGAAACTCCAAGGGAGCCGGACCCCGCAGGCCGGTTCCCAGTTCGACGCACCGTTCGAGCGATTGATCGATGATCCAACGGTCTAATCCGACCTCCCCCAATACGGCGTGGGGCGCCGAGTCCAGACACTCGATCAATGCGTCGCGCCACCGGGGGGATCGGGCCGAGACACGCCAGGGATGCAAACCGAAGGCGGGAATCACCGAGGGGCAAAGATGCGCCAACCGCCGAACCTCCGGCCAGTCGCCCTCGCAAGTTCCATGGACCACCATGCCGGCAATGCCTCGAGCGGCGGCGGCAGACACCCATTCCAGCGGGTCGTTGCCCAACCGGGGATCTTGCAAGTGATTATGGGCATCAAACCAACGCATGGAGACCTGCTGTGGGACCAGAATGCTGCAGAATGCTCGTCGGGGAAATCTTTGGGTGTCGGGGTCGTTTGAGTTTCAAAAGAATTGTGACATTTTGGTGTGTGCCGTTTTCTAAACTCAGTCGGACAACGGAGGCCGCAGTAGGTTACTTCGAACTCGGGATGAGTCAGTCGGCCTTGCAAGAATTAGATCAACTCCCCTCCGGAGACCAACTGGAGCCAGAGGTGCTCGAGTTGCGTGCCGTCATCCACCAGCAGACGGGGAATTGGGCCGAAGCGGCCAAGGCCTTTAAGGCTTTGTGCGCACGTCGGGACGCCGATGTGGAGCACTTCATCGGGTGGGGCTGCTGCCTCTACGAACTCGGTGCCTATGAAGAAGCCCGACAAGCCGTGCTCACGGCCCCGAAGGCCATCCAGCACAACGGGCTTTGGAATTTCCATCTAGCCTGTTACGAGGCCTTGGTCGGCCACCCGGAGGTCGCACGAGAACGGGTCGAATTGGCCATCCTCATCGACCCCTGCCTCCGGAATATGGCCCAGCAAAACACCCGACTGAGTCCATTGCTGCGGCCGATGTCTTGAGTTCCCAGCGAGATGGGTGGCTTCGGCTCTCACGCGCTGGGGACAATTTATGCGGTCGCGCCGGCCACGCTGCCTCCAGAGAAGCCAATCAACCCTCCAGAAGAGGGCGCATAAAACTCCGCGAATGAAAACTCTCTAACCAGATCCTGCCTCAACGACGGCTCAGAAGGGAGGCGGTGACACCGTGTTGGTGACCGCGGGAACGGCAGTAGCAGTGGCCGGCACACCCAAAGG
>Ga0049082_10000632_pt1 | contig 10394 bp, 4 predicted proteins | sample GreLakmeHU45MSRF_FD_66718 | JGI IMG/M metagenome (GOLD analysis project Ga0049082, IMG submission 66718) | Freshwater lentic microbial communities from great Laurentian Lakes, MI, USA - Great Lakes metaG HU45MSRF | ecosystem: Environmental > Aquatic > Freshwater > Lake | place: Great Lakes... | reverse complement strand
GGGGCACCGGTGGGGGCACCGGTTCATGCAGGCGCACTTCACGGTCCGCCCACATCGCCGTGGGATCCGCGCTCGCCAGCTGCACGCAGAACGACGCGATGCGCTGCACCGCCTGCGCCACGAACGCGGCGCCTTTCTCGGCCGTGGCTTCCCGCGGGTCGCCCACGCCGGTATCAGCCGTCACCTGCGTCCAACGCCGCGGCATCCACGCCCAGCCGCGACGCACGCCGTCGAACACGCTGGGCTTGGCATGCCCATCGCCCCACGTGTTACGATCGGGCACCACCAGATGCGGCGCCACGTGCATAATCGCCGCCGTCTCGAGCTCCCCGGCATGATCGCCGGCGCTCGCGAACACCCCGTGATCGCCGGCCTGCCACCAGTTCACGATGGCCAGCACGATCGGCGTACTGGGCTGCAGTTCACGCACCAGGGCCCGCAGTTCATTGCCACCGTGTGCGTTGAGTAACACCAGCGCGCGCACGCCGTGCGGCTCGAGACTCTTCACCACATCGCGCAACAGCGCCAGCTGCGTGCTCGGCATCATGTTGATGGTGAAGCGCAGGTCGAGCTGCGTGGTGTTCACCCCGAATGGCACCGCTGGTAACGCCGCCACACGTACGCCCTGTGCGGCGCACGCGGCCGCGACGCGCGCGGCCACCTCGCGCCCCATGATGGTGTCGGTGCCGTATGGCAAATGCGTGTTGTGCGGTTCCGTGGCGCCGAATGGCAGCAGCGCCACCGGCCACTCACCGTCACGCATGGCCCGCCATGTCTGCTCTTCCAGCACGCCATCGCGCGGCGCGTATGCGTTGGGATCACTCATACATCAACGTCTCTGCCGAAGGTATCACAACCAACCGCTGCCGGCTGCATCGTTAAACAGTCCTGAGCATCCGCCCGGACCGTGCGCAGCCACCCCGGCATCGCGGCAAGGCGCTCCCGACCGAACATAGCTCGCGGTCCATGCAATCGGCGCATCCGCTGTAATTCACGGCCGCCTTGGCCTAGGTCGAACGGTCACGGCCGAGCGTATCGATCTTGAGCATGGGTGACACATCCAGGTTACGCCGCCATCAGATCCGCCTGCGCGAAGGCCAAGCTCACCGCTCGCCGTGCCCCACGCTTGAGGGCGCGATGCACCGCCCGGGCGTAGCGCACAAAATTCTCCCCCGCCCACGGATGGCTCGCGAAGAAGTCGAACGGGAGCATATCGCACTTGAGCCGATTACAGGGACCACAAGCCGTGACAAGGTTGCCCGGATCGTACGCTCCGCCGCGGGCCAACGGCACCACGTGATCGAGCGTGGCCGTGCGATGATCGAGTCGCTCGGCGCAGTACACGCAGCGTTGACCGCAGTCGCGCAGCGCGGCGCGGCGCATCGCCTTTTTTGCCGCCACGTGGGCCGCCACTTCTGGCCGAAGTGACGACGCCCCGGCGGAGGCGGCGAGCCTCACGACGGGGCGTGGAGTACGGTCGGTGCGAACGAACCGGCGCGATGAGGGCCGGGAGCGAGCCGACGGGCGGGCCGTCGGGCACGGACAGGATCTACCGCGAGTGGAACGCATCATCCTCCAGGAAAACCGGGTGGACACGCACACCAAAGCTGAAGGGATCGCTGCTACGATCCGTCTGACCCTGAGACGATACGATCACGTTCCTGCTCCCGTCAAGACGACAGCAGGACCGTTACACCATTGCCGGCTTAGCCCTGCATGCCGCTGTTCGTGAGCGGGTCGCGCAGCATGCTGCCGATGCGAGCGGCCATGCCGTCAAGCTGTTGGCGGTTCGGCATCGGGGAGCCCGGGAACGGCAGCGGCACATCGAACCCGTCGCCTTCGCGGCGCGGGATCAAGTGAATGTGGTAATGCATCACGTTCTGGCCCGCCGCCGCCCCCGAGTTCACGACGATGTTCATGTCGGTCGCACCCGACGCCGTCTGCACCCGCGGGATCAGCTTCGCCGCCACCAGGTACAGGTGGGCGCCCACGTCCTTCGGGATATCCTGTAGCACCTCGTAGTGCTCACGAGGGACGACCAGCACGTGTCCGGGGTTGACCGGTTGAATATCGAGAAAGGCGATTGCCACCGAATCTTCATAGCAGATCGACACCTCGCCGGCGCCGCGAATCAGATCGCAGAAGATGCAATGGCCGCTGGACGGCGTCCGAGGAGCAGTAGGTGCATGCATACGGTGGTACCAGAGATTAGAGACCCTCGTGCCAACCTGCGGCCAAAGCCGACATCCAGCAAGCGCCGCATGAACCCGGCCGCAAAATGTCTCATCCGCTCACGACCGGCAGTAAGTTTAGGGGTTGTCCGTCTCCAGCCCTTTAGATCATTTCGATGGCCACTTCGACCCGCCCGAGCCGCCCCCGTCAGGGAGCCGCCGCCGAGCCCGCGCTCACGCGTGAGCAGATGGTGAACGCCTACCGCGTGATGTACACGTCGCGCCGCTTGGACGACAAAGAGATTCAGCTCAAGCGCCAGAACAAGATCTTCTTTCAGATCTCGGGTGCCGGCCATGAAGCGGTGCTGGCGGCGGCCGGCCTGGTGCTGCGTCCGTCGTACGACTGGTTCTACCTGTATTATCGCGACCGGGCCCTCTGCCTGCAGCTTGGCATAACGCCCGCCGAAATGCTCTATAGCGCCGTGGGCGCCGCGATCGATCCGAACTCCGGCGGTCGGCAGATGCCGAGCCATTGGGGGCAGAAGGATCTCAATATTGTGTCGGTGTCGTCGCCCACGGGCACGCAGTTCCTGCAGGCCGTCGGCAACGCGGAGGCGACGCTGCGCGCCTCGCAGGGGCACCTCACCGACGGGTTTCCCGGCGATGACGTGACGCTCGTGACCACGGGCGACGGCACCACCAGCGAAGGCGAATTCTGGGAGTCGCTGAACACGGCCTGCAATCTCAAGCTGCCGGTGGTGTATCTCGTAGAAGACAACGGCTACGCGATCTCGGTGCCGGTAGAAGTGAACACCGCGGGCGGCTCGATCTCGAAGCTCGTGGCCTCGTTCCCGGGGCTGTACATCCAAGAGGTCGACGGCTGCGATTTTCTGGCGTCGTACGCGGCGCTCGACCGCGCCGTGACCTACGCCCGTGAGCGGAAGGGACCGGCCTTCGTGCATGCCAAGGTGATCCGCCCGTACTCGCACTCGCTCTCCGACGACGAAGTGTTCTATCGTCCAAAGGACGAGCGCGATGCCGACGCCGCGCGTGATCCCCTCACGGCGTTCCCGCGCTATCTGCTCGCGGAAGGCCTCGCAACGGACGAGGAGCTGCAGGCGCTGCGCGACACCGTCGACGCCGAGATTCTAGCGGCCACCGACGACGCGCTCGAGCAGCCGCAGCCTAGCGCCGACACGGTCATGTTCGGCGTATACTCGCCGGATGTCGATCCCACGGCCGAACAGTTCGACACGGAAGAGGACCCGCAGTTCACGGGCGTACCGACCACCATGGTGGATCTGCTCAACGCCTGCATGCGCGATGAGATGGCGCGCGACGAACGCATCCTCGTGTTTGGCGAAGACGTGGCCGACGTGTCGCGCGAAGAGCATCTGGGCAAAGTCAAAGGCAAGGGCGGCGTGTTTAAGGTGACGCACGGCCTGCAGACCAAGTTCGGCGGCGGCCGCGTGTACAACTCGCCGCTGGCCGAAGCGAACATCATCGGACGCGCCATCGGTCTGGCGCACCGCGGCTACAAGCCGGTCGTTGAGATCCAGTTCTTCGACTACATCTGGCCGGCGTTCATGCAGATTCGCGACGAACTCGCCACCATGCGCTGGCGCTCGAACAACGCGTTCAGCGCCCCGGTGGTGATTCGCACCACGTACGGCGGCTACATCCGCGGCGGCATCTATCACTCGCAGACCGGTGCGTCGCTGTTCACGCACACCCCCGGCTTGCGCGTGGTCTGCCCCAGCAACGCGCTCGATGCGAACGGCCTGCTCCGCACCGCCATTCGCAGCGAAGATCCGGTGCTCTTCCTCGAGCACAAGCACCTGTACCGCCAGACGTACAACAAGGGCTGCTACCCGGGCCCGAATTTCATGATTCCGTTCGGCAAGGCGAACGTGCTGCGCGAAGGCTCAGACGTCACGCTGGTCACGTACGGCGCCACCGTGCAGCGTGCCCTCGTGGCCGCCAATCAGATCGCCGAGGAAGGCGGACCGAGCGTGGAGGTCATCGACCTGCGTACGCTCTCGCCGTGGGATCAGGAAACGGTCTTCAACAGCGTCAAGAAGACCAGCCGCGTGATCGTGGCCACCGAGGATTCACTCTCGTGGGGCTACGGGGCGGAAATCGCCGCCAAGATCGCCGACGAGTGCTTTGCGTGGCTCGATGCGCCGGTGAAGCGGATCGCCAGCGCGGACGCGTTCGTAGGCTACGCGCCGTCGCTCGAAGATGCGACGCTGCCGCAGGTCGAAACGTTCCGGAAGGCCTACCTCGACATCGTCGCGTTCTAAGCCACGCGCACGACGTTGGCACCACGCAGCGCGAGGTGGCGCTCTGCGGCTCAGGCCGTAGCTTCTCCTTCGTCCTCTCTCACTCGGAGTTCCCATGTTCGTGTTCCCGAGGCGCCCCCTCGCGATCGGTGCGCTCCTGCTCACCGCTCCCACCGTGCTGCTCGCGCAATCAACCGGCGCCACTCCCGGTACCCGTGGCGGCGCAGCACGCGCCATCACGCCCACCGACATTTCGGCCTGGAAGTCCATCCGCGGCGCCACGCTCTCCAACGACGGTGCGTGGTTCGCCTACACGGTCGCGCCGAACGAGGGCGACGCCGAGGTGGTGATTCGACAGACGGCGTCGGGTGGCAAGGAGCACCGCTTCTCGGTCGGCGAAGCGCCGGCGGCCGCGGGTGGTCCGCCGGGCGGCGGTGGTGGCACGGCCGCACTGCAACTGTCCGGCGACGGTCAGTGGGCCGCTATGCTGGTCTATCCCAAGGCGGCCGATCAGAAGCGCATGCGCCGCGAACGTCGCGCCGTGCAGTCGAAGCTCCGCCTGGTGAATCTCGGCACCGGCGAGGCGCGCGAGTTCGACAAGATCCGCCGCTTCTCGTTCGGCGGTGACTCGCCGAAGTGGGTGGCGCTGCAGGCGTACGCCCCCGAAGCCGGTGGCGGTGGTGGCGGAGCCGGCGGCGGTGGCGGGTTGCCCGGCGCCGGTGCACCAGGCATGGGCGGCAATCCCATCGGCGGCGGCGGCGGTCGTGTGGACGGGACCGACCTGCTGCTCCACGAACTCGGCACCAACGCCCAATTCAACGTGGGCAACGTGGGCGACTTCGCGTTCGATGACAAAGGTCGCTGGCTCAGCTACACCATCGACGCGCGCGATCAGCTCGGCAACGGCGTGCAGCTGCGCGATCTCGCTAGCGGCACCGTGAAGTCGATCGACGCCGGCAAGGCGTTGTATCGCCGTCTGGCGTGGACCGATACGTTCCCGGCGTTCGCGTATCTCAAGGGGACCATCGACAGCGCCGCGACGGATACCACGTGGTCGGCCGCGGCGGTGTCTCGCGTGGGCTCGCCCGCTCAGCAGATGATCGCCGTAGGCAACGGCGGTACGGCCGCCCTGCCAACCGGCATGGAAGTGAGCCCCGAGCGCACGCCGCGCTGGCTCGAGCAGATGGACGGCCTCGCGATCGGTCTCCGCGTGGCCACGCCGCCGGTGCCCAAGGGCGAGCAGCTGGACGACGACGATCGTCCGTCACTCATTTTGTGGCACAGCAAGGATGCGCGATTGCAGTCGATGCAAATCGTGCAGGAGAACGCCGACAAGAGCTTCTCGTTCCTGGCGACCTACCTGCCGGCCACACAGAAAGTCGTGCAGCTCACCGATGACGTGGTCCGCACCGGCACCCTCGGCGCGCGCGACCGCTACGTGCTTGGCACCGACAATCAGGCGTACGAACGCCAGAGCAGCTACGACGGCGTGCAGCGTCGCGATTTGTATCTCATCGACGCCCGCACCGGTACGCGCGTGCTGGTGCAAAAGGACCTGCGTGGCACGTCATCGCTGTCGCCCGACGGCAAGGCGGTGCTCTTCTGGGACGACGGCAACTTTCAGGCGTACGACGTGGCCACCAAGGCGATCGCCAACGTGACCGCAGGCGCGCCGGTCTCGTTCATCGATACCGAAGACGATCACAACGTAGATCGGCCCAGCACGAACATCGTAGGCTGGAGCAAGGATGGCCGCTTCGCGCTCATCAGCGACAACTATGATGTATGGCGCATCGGCATGGCGGGAAAGAGCTGGACGAACCTTACCGGGAACGGTCGCGCCACGCGCACGCGGTATACCCGCGTGATCAACACCGACCCGCGCGAGCGGAACATCGACCTCGCGAAGCCGGTGTACATGGCCGCGATGCAGGCGCTGACCAAGAAGGAAGCGATCGTGCGCATCGATCCGGCGAAGGCCGGCGCGGTGGCGATCACCGGATGGCGCGATGCCCGTCATGCGCCGATGAAGGCGCGCGACGCCGAGGTGTGGGTGTCGTCGATCCAGACGTCCACGCGCTTCCCCGATTACTGGCGCGTGAGCTTCGGCAGCAAGGCCATCGCTGACTCCGTGCGCTTGTCGGACGCGAATCCGAATCTGAACGGGGTGGCGTGGTCGGCTGGTTCGCGTCTCGTGAACTACGTGACCGAGAAGGGCGACTCGCTGCAGGGCGCGCTGTATCTCCCGGCCGGCTACGAGGAAGGCAAGAAGTATCCGACGCTGGTGTTCATTTACGAACTGCAGTCGGACAACCTGAACAGCTTCTACTCGCCGAACTTCTCGAGTTCACCGAACGCCCTCATCGGCGTGCACAACTCACGCGGCTACGCAGTGTTCCTACCGGACATCGTGTACAAGATCAACGATCCGGGCATGAGTGCCGTGTGGAGCGTGGTACCGGCGGTGAAGGCGGCGATCAAGACCGGTGTGGTCGACTCGGCCAACGTGGGCTTGCACGGGCACTCGTGGGGCGGCTATCAGACGGCGTTCCTGATCGGCCAGACCAACATCTTTAAAAGTGCGGTGGCGGGCGCGCCGCTCACCGATATGGTGAGCATGTACAGCTCGGTGTACTGGAACTCGGGCAGCACGAACCAGGGCATCTTCCAGAGTTCGCAGGGCCGCTTCAAGGGCAACTTCCTGGACAACAAGGACGCCTACGAGCGCAACTCGCCGAACCGCTTCGCCGACAAGGTGAAGACGCCGCTCATCATCCTGCACGACGATAAGGACGGCGCGGTCGATTTCAATCAGGGCATCACGTTCTACAACACGCTGCGTCAGCTCGACAAGGACGTGATCCTGCTGGAGTACGTGGGCGAGAATCACGGCCTGGCGCAGCTCAAGAATCGCAAGGATTATGACCTGCGGCTCATGGAGTACTGGGACAGCTACCTGAAGGGCGAAAAAGCGCCGGAGTGGCTGGCCAAGGGCATTCCTCGCTTGAAGCTCGAGGAGCATCTGCGCGAGCAGAAGAAGAAGCTCGAAGGGAAGAAGATCGCGATGTAGAGACGTGGCGCTGCACGTGGGGGGGGCGTGACGCCGCTGTCCTCACCCGCTCGCGTGTCGGCTCGAGCCGTGAAGCGGGTGACGGTATGTGTCTGCAAACAAGTATTGACATCGGGCGCTTTTGGTTGGAAGTTTCCTCGTCGGCTGTTGTTCGTGACAGCAGGCAACCGTTTCAAGACATAGGTATGTGGTCACCGATCCTGATGCTGGGGTCGGCGCTAAGAGGGAACCCGGTGCGATTCCGGGGCGGCCCCGCCGCTGTAAGGGAGGACGAAGGAGCTGCACGCCACTGTGTATTCATGTACTGGGTACACGGGAAGGCCGCTCCAGAGGACGAATCCCGAGCCAGAAGACCTACCATGTACCGGAGTCCGCGCGCACCCTCGAGGGAGGGCACGCCGGGGATTGCTGCGTGCCGTTCACCCGAATGGCGCCAGCTCCGCTGGGCTCCTTGCTGCGCATCGCAAGGAGCCTTTTCCGTCGCCCGGCGAATTCGCTGGGGGGTGGGACGCGAAAGTCCTCGGGGGTGTGCATTCAATCGCTGGTTCACCCGAAGGAGGCACAGTTGGCCACGTCCGTCGCCCCCCGCACTACCGAGATCCGAACCAGCTATGATACCGCCGAGATGAAGGCGATCACGCAGGTGGTCAATCGCGACGGCCACTCGGCCCCGTGGGATCCTGAACGCATCACGCGCGCGATCGCCCTGGCGTTCTACGCCTCGCGTCACGACGATGCACCCAACCCGCTGCATGATGACGCGGCCCACCGCTTCGGCCTCGGCTTCACCGACTTCGCCGACGTGTGCGCCATCACGCAGCTGGTGGTGAACACCGTCGAGCGTCGGGCCCAGGACCATGTCCCGACGGTCGAGGAGATCCAGGACATCGTCGAGATGATGATCGCCGCGCGCGGTCATTGGGACATCGCCAAGCGGTACGTGCTGTATCGCGCCGCGCGCGCTCAGCATCGCATCAACGTGCACGCCGAGAACGGCCTACAGGACTACATCTTCCTCTCGCGCTACTCGCGGTACCGGGAAGATCTGGGTCGCCGTGAAACGCCGTCGGAAGCGTTTACGCGCGTGATGGACATGCACCGCGACCACTTCGCCGACCGGGTCGACCTGCCGGTGACGGGGTTCGGTAATCGCACGCTGCGCTCGCTCATGGCGGAAACGGAGGCTGCGCTGCAGCGTCGCGCGATCCTGCCCTCCATGCGCTCCCTGCAGTTCGGCGGCCGGGCCATTGAAGCGAACAACGCGCGCATGTTCAACTGCGCCTTCACGCACATGGACCGCCTCGACGCCTTCAAGGAATCCTTCTTCCTGCTCATGTCGGGCACGGGCGTCGGCTTCAGCGTGCAGAAGCAGCACGTGGCGCAGCTCCCCACCTTCCCGCTCCGGGCGGCAGAAAACGAGCTGCCGGTGGTGCACTACTTGGTGCCCGATACGCTCGAAGGCTGGGCGGACGCCCTCGATGCCCTCATCCGCTCGTACGTCGACGGCACCAAGGTCGAGTTCAACTTCAGCGCCGTCCGCTCACGTGGCCAGCAGTTGCGCACCTCAGGTGGTCGCGCACCGGGACACTTGCCGCTCAAGAAGGCACTGCTGGCGGCCGAACGGATGCTCGATCAGGTACCGGGCCGCGCGCTCCGTCCGATCGAAGTGTACGACATCATGATGCACGTCGCGGTTGCCGTCCTCTCCGGCGGCATCCGTCGCTCGGCCACCATCTGCCTGTTCTCGTCGGACGACGATGAAATGGCGGCGGCCAAGACGGGCAACTGGTTCGAGACCAATTCGCAGCGCGGCAAGTCGAATAACTCCGCCGTGCTCGTGCGCGAAACGGTGCAGCCGTCGGACTTCTCGAAGCTGTTCGAGTTCCAGAAGGAGTTCGGTGAACCCGGCTTCTACTTCGTGGACGACGCCGAGTATGGCGCGAACCCGTGCGTGGAAATCGGCCTCGCGCCGTACATGATCGTGGACGAAGTGGCGCAGGCGAAGCTTGCCAAGTACGGCCGTCCCGACGTCGCGATCGGCTCGCGCGTGTCGGGCTGGCAGATGTGCAACCTCACCACGATCAACGCCGGTGCCTGCGACACGGAAGAGTCGTTCCTGGCCTGCTGCCGCGCCGCGTCGCTGCTCGGCACGATGCAGGCGGCCTACACCAACATTCCGTACCTCGGTGCCGCTACGCGCGTGATCAACGAGCGTGAGTCGCTGCTCGGTGTGTCCATCTGCGGCATTCTCGATCGTCCGTCGCTGCTGCTCAATCCGTCGGTGCTGGAGCGTGGCGCCAAGGAATGCCTCGATACCAACGCCGCGATCGCCGAACATCTTGGCATCGAGCCGGCGGCGCGCATCACGTGCGTGAAGCCGGAAGGCACCGCCAGTCTCGTGCTGGGCGCGGGCTCGGGCATTCATCCGCACCATGCGCGTCACTACTTCCGTCGCGTGCAGGCCGCGCGCACGGAGCCGTTGTACCAGTGGTTCAAGCTGCACAATCCGCACATGACCGAAACGTCGGTGTGGGATCCCGAGACAACGGACGTGATCACCTTCCCGGTGAGCGCCGAGCCCGACGCGATTTTGCGGGAAGATGTCGGCGCCGTGCAGTTCCTCGAGTACGTGCGTCTCGTGCAGGAGCATTGGGTGCGCGCCGGTCGCCGTCACGAGCAGTTCAACCCGGGGCTGCACCACAACGTGTCCAACACCGTCACCGTGAAGGACGACGAGTGGGAAGCCGTGCAACAGTTCATCTGGGACAACAAGGAATACTTCGCCGGCATTTCGCTGCTGCGCGAAACGGGCGACAAGATTTACGCGCAGGCGCCGCGTGAAGAAGTGACTTCCGAGTCCGACATGATCCG
>Ga0049082_10000631_pt1 | contig 10400 bp, 13 predicted proteins | sample GreLakmeHU45MSRF_FD_66718 | JGI IMG/M metagenome (GOLD analysis project Ga0049082, IMG submission 66718) | Freshwater lentic microbial communities from great Laurentian Lakes, MI, USA - Great Lakes metaG HU45MSRF | ecosystem: Environmental > Aquatic > Freshwater > Lake | place: Great Lakes... | reverse complement strand
GGCCGATGCGGACGGAGTCAGCCATGGCGCGGGTCGTCAGTAGACGAGTTTGTTGATCGGATACTCCACGATGCCCTCAGCGCCGGCGGCCTTGAGGGTCGGGATGAACTCGCGCGCCTGGCGGGCGTCGATGATGGTCTCGACGGCGACCCAGTCGGCGTTGCTCAGCGGGGAGACCGTCGGATTACGCAAGGCGGGCAGGGCGGCGGCGATTTGGTCGAGCTTCGACTTCGGCAGGTTGAACTTGAGCCCGACCATGTGCTGCGCAGCGAGGGCGCCTTGCAGCATGAGGACGAGCTGCTCGATTTTGGCGCGCTTGGCGGGATCGGCCCAGGCGGCCTTATTCGCAACGAGGACGGTGGTGGTCTCCATCAGCTGGGCGACGATGCGCAGATTGTTGGCTTTGATGGATGAGCCGGTCTCGGTGATGTCGACGATGGCGTCGGCGAGCTCGGGCACTTTCACTTCGGTGGCACCCCAGGAGAATTCGACTTCGCATTCGACTCCCTGCGTCTTGAACCAGCGGCGGGTGGTCTCGACGAGTTCGGTGGCGACACGCTTGCCGGCCAGATCCTTGGCGGTCTGGACGGGCGAGCCTTCGGGCACGCAGAGGACCCAGCGGGATTTCTGGGCGGAGGCACGGCTGTAAATCAGTTCACAGACCTGCACGACGTCGGCATTGTTCTCCTGGACCCAGTCCTGGCCAGTGAGGCCACAGTCGAAGAAGCCATGTTCGACGTAACGGGCGACTTCCTGGGCGCGGATGAAGCGGCCATCGAGGGCGGGGTCATCGAAGGAGGGGCGATAAGAGCGGTTGCTCTTGGTCACGGGGAAACCGGCTCGGGCGAATAGCTGGAGAGTGGCCTCTTCCAGGCTGCCCTTAGGCAGACCAAGCATCAATTTAGCGGCTTCCTGACTCATTAGACCATTGAGGAAGCCCACCCTACGCCCCTCCGCAAGCATTAAGGGATTGACTAAGAACCCCCCAGAAATGACCCTTTTTTACCCCAATCTTATGCAGCGCTCTCTGCTCCTTCTCGCTCTGGCCGCTTCCTTCGTCGGCTGCAAAACCGTCGCCAAGAACGTCCCCGTCGCCGTCGCCCCCGAAGCCACGAGCTTCTCCTGGCAGAAGGAAACCCTGCCGGCCGCCCCCGACAGCACCCGCGTGAGCATCTTGACTCTCCGCGCCGACCTTTCGCTCCTTGAGCTCTCAGCGATCGAAAAACGTGATCCGGGCGCCAAGCTTCAGCTGACCAAAGCCGGCCTCAACTTCATCGTCGAAATCATCAAAGCTGACGACAAGTCCGCCGTGGTGTTCATCATTCCTGGGCAGACTTCGGTCCCCGAAGTCCGTGCTGGCGACGAGCTCGGCTTCGCCGTCTTGGCTCAGTAATCGAGAACCTGGGCGTCACACCCCGGGACAGAAGGACCCGCTTGCCCACCGCAGCGGGTCTTTTTATGCCCGGATCTCTAGAAAATCGCCCAGAATACCCCATTTTTGCCTCCGCCGTTGACCCTGTTAGATGGCACGGCTACTGCTCGAATTCTGCGTCCGCTGATGTCCGCCTCCTCGCCAAGCACCCGACTGGGTACCGCCCTGCGCAAGCTCCTCACGGGGCTCTGCGGAATTGCCCTGTTCCTGGTCGCGGTCGGCTTCCTGGGGGTCTGGGCTTTGGGCCGTTTTTCGCCCAAGCTACTCGACACCACCCTCGCCACGAAATCCGGTGCCCATCTGGCGGTGGCTGCTAACGACACGAACCTGTTCGCCGGTCGCATCGCCTACGAAGGCCTGACGATCACCAACCCGACCCGCTGGACCGAAAAAGAGTTCCTCAAGGTTCGTCGGCTCGTGGTCGACCTCGACCCGCTGACGTTCTTCCAAGGCGGTAGCCAGACCGTCAACGCCGCGGAGCTCGACATCGAGCACCTGACAATCGTCGGCAAGGCTGACTTCTTGGCGGACAACAACGCGAAGGATATCTTCAACGGCCTCCGTCCCGCCACCTCGACCGGTTCGCCTCGTCCGGTGCCCGGACCGCCTGGCAACAAAAAGCCCTTTCTCATCAAGCACCTCCGCGTCCGCGTCGACCGCATCACGGTCATCTCCGGCGACGGCACCGCCCTGCGCAAAGTGATCGTCGATCAGCCCTTCGGCTACGTGTTCGAGGCCCGCGACATCACGGAACGTAATTTCGACGAAAAAGTCTCCCGGCCGATGGGCACGAAGGCGGTGCAGACTGCCGCCCAGCGGCAGCCGGAACTCCTGCTCGACCTTGCGCGCGAGCGCGTGCGTAAATCCGTTACCGAGAAACTCCTCGGCGAAAAATAATCTCATGACCGAACCTGTCTCTTCTTCCGATCCCAACCAGCCTGACGTGGCGACCCGCATCGCTGAACTCGAAGGCCAGGTCGCGCTGCTCAAGGACACGGTGTTGCGCAGCAACGCTGATCAGCAGAACCAGCAGCGCCGTCACCATCGCGAGGGTATCGAGCTCCGCAAGTTCGCGACCGCCGGCCTCCTCGAAGACCTGCTCCCCGCCCTCGATTCCCTCAGCCTCGGGCTCGACTCGGCCGCGAAGCAGACCGACGGTCGCGCCGTCGCCGAAGGCTTCCGCATGGCGGTCAGCCAGCTGCGCTCAATTCTCTCTTCCCAAGGACTCGTCGAGATCAGCCCGGTGGGCCAGCCCTTCGACCCTTCCCGCCATGAGGCCGTGGGCTCCGAGCCTAATGCCGACATCGCCGAAGGTACGGTGCTCCGCGTCGCCCGCTCCGGCTGGTTGCTCCATGACCGCGTCGTCCGCCCGGCGGCGGTCTTCGTTTCCGCCGGCGTCGCCAAGTAAACTCGACCGATGGCTGACGAATATTACACCCTCCTGGGCATCGCGAAGTCTGCGTCCGCCGATGATCTCAAGAAGGCCTATCGCAAGAAGGCGATGGAGTTTCACCCCGACCGCAATCCAGGCAACAAGGAGGCCGAGGAGAAATTCAAGAAGGTCTCCCGCGCTTACGAGATCCTCAGCGATGATGCCAAGCGTAAGCTCTACGATCAACACGGCGAAGCGGCGTTCGACCCCAATATGGGCGGTGGGGCCAGCCGCGGTCCCGCGGGCGGCGGCTTCCGCGGTGCCGATCCGCGCGATATCTTCGAACAGATGTTCGGCGGTGGTGGTGGCTTCGGCGATGTGTTTGGCGGCGGCGCCCAAAAATCCGACAACGCCGGCGAGGACCTCCGCGTCGACCTGAAGATCACGCTCGAAGAGGCCGCTGAAGGCGTCGAACGCAAGATCCCCTACCGCAAACACGTTGCCTGCGCGAAGTGTTCCGGCTCCGGCGCTGAAGCCGGCGCCAAAAAGACCCGCTGTCCGACGTGCCATGGCCATGGCCAAGTCGTCCGCTCCCAGGGATTCTTCTCGATGAAACAGACTTGCCCGAGTTGCTCCGGCGAAGGCGAACGCATCGACAAGCCTTGCAAGCCGTGCTCCGGCGAAGGCCGCATGGTCGCCGAATCCAACGTCAGCCTGCGCATTCCGCCTGGCGTCGACACGGGCACGAAGCTGCGCTCGACCAGCAACGGTTCCGCGGGCCGTCGCGGTGCCCTGGCCGGCGACCTCTACGTCTATATCACGGTCACCGACCACGAACTTTTTGAGCGCGACGGCGACGACCTCGCCTGCAGCGTGCCAGTGAAGTTCTCGATCGCGGCCCTCGGTGGCAAAATCGTCGTCCCGAAGCTCAAGGGGAAGACCAACCTCAACATTCCCGCGGGTACCCAGGGTGGCACGATCTTCCGCCTGCGCGGCGAAGGCATGCCTCCGCTCCGCGGTTCGACCTCCGGCGACTTATTGGTGCGCGTGGATATCGACGTACCCAAGAAGATGACCGATAAGGAAGAGGAAGCCCTCAAGGCCTACGCCGCCGCCTGCGGTGACGAAGCCGCCCCGGTCTCCGAATCTTGGCGCTCGAAGTTCAAGAAGTTCTTCCCTTAACCCCCTTGCCCGACGGGGGTCGGGTCGTAAGGTGAACCCATGCCGCGCGACCCCGGCCAGACCGACCGATTGATCCGCCGTCTCCGCTGGGACGAGTTGGATCGGTCATGGTTACTCCGTTTCGCTGAGTTCGCGCGCGACGAGGACGTCGCTGGCCTCGGCCTCGCGCAACGCCCCCTGCGCACGGGTGATCCGTCGGCCGCCTTGCTCGCTGGCGGCGCCCGTGCCCGCGCCCGGGTCGTCGCCCGTCGCCCGATGGTCCTCGCTGGCCTCGGCCTGCTGGACGTCGTCTTCGCCGCCTATGGCGGGCGCTGCCACGCCAAGCCGCTTGCCTATGACGGTCAGTTCGTCCCCGCCGGTACCGCGGTGGCCGAAGTCGAAGGCCCCGCCGCCGAACTGCTGACCGCCGAGCGGATCCTGCTGAACTTTCTCCAGCGTCTCTGCGGCGTGGCGACGCACACTCGCGACCATGTCCTCGCTTTGAGTTCCTCGCCGACGAAGTTGCTCGATACGCGCAAGACGACGCCCGGCTTTCGTATGCTCGAGAAATATGCGGTCGGCCAAGGCGGCGGCTACAACCACCGGCTCGGGCTCTTCGATCGGATCATGGTGAAGGATAATCATCTGGCCGCGGGCGGCGCGACGGCTGGCGAACGAATCACGAAGATGGTTCGGCGCGCGCGTGAAAGTCGCTCCGACCTACTCGTGGAAGTCGAAGTCGACCGGCTGGACCAGATCGCGCCCGTCCTCGCCGCGGGCGCTGATATCGTCCTGCTCGACAACTTCCCGCTCGCCGACCTCCGCGAAGCCATCCCGGCCCTCCGCGGCCTGGCTTGGTCCGAAGTCAGCGGCGGGGTCAGTCTGGAATCACTTCCGCTCATCGGTGCGCTCGCGCCGGATTTCGTCTCCAGCGGCGGCCTCACCCACGCCGCGCCCTGGTGCGACCTCGGCCTCGACTGGCTCTAACGACATGGCCGCGCTCGATAGCAGTATCCTCCTCGCGTTCCTCGAGGCCGACGGCGAGCCGGTCAGCGGTGACCGCCTCGCGAAGGAGCTCGGCGTCTCTCGTGTCGCGATTTGGAGCCGACTCGAACGCCTCCGCGCTGACGGTTTCACGTTCAAGGCTTCGACCCGTAAGGGCTATGAACTGAAGTCGGTCCCGCGCGAAATCAACGCGGCGTTGCTCGACGCCCATTTACGTCGCCTCAAGGTCGCGCCCGACGTCGAACTACTCACCGAGGTCGATAGCACGAACTCCGAGGCGGAACGCCGTCTCGCTGCTGGTCAGGAAGCACCGTTCGCGGTCCTTGCCCGTTCGCAACGCGCCGGCCGCGGGCGCTTAGGTCGCAAGTGGCACAGCGCCCAGTCCGGCAATCTCTACCTGTCCCTCGCTTTCCGACCGTTCATCCCGCCGGAGCGGCTCAAGCCGTTCACGCTCTGGATGGGCCTTGCGCTTTGCTCGCACGTCGAGCGGTCGCTCGGCCTCAAGCTCGGCCTGAAGTGGCCGAACGACCTGCAGTCAGCCGACGGACGCAAGGTCGCCGGTATGCTCACCGAAGCGCGCCTCGATGCCGATTCGGTCCGTGAGCTGGTCTTTGGCCTCGGCCTTAATCTGACCGGCCAGCCCAAGGACTTCCCCGCCGAGATCCGTGCCACCGCGGGCTCGCTCGAAGCGGCGCTCGGTGAACCCATCGACGTTAATCGTGAGGCTGCGGGCGTCATTGCCGCGCTCTTCCAGGCCTGGGAGCAGTTTGAGGAAGGCACTTGGTCACGTTCGTTCCGCAAGCTCTGGGCGTCCCACGATGTCCTCGCTGGCAAGTCCGTTCGGGTCGGCCTGCGCGGTGATCCGGTCGCGGGCATTGTCGACGGCATCGACGACGAGGGCTCCCTGATTCTCCGCACGGGCGGCGGCCGTAAGACCATCGTTTCCTCCGGCGAAGTCACGCTGCGCAAACCCTGAGCGCTTGCGCCGCCTTCACCCCTTCCCACCATCTCACCTGTGTCCCTCTTCTGTCTCGATGTCGGCAACACCCATGCGCATTGGGGCGTCGTGGATGGTCGCCAGCTACTCGCCCATGGCGAGCTGCCGACCGCCTCACTCGACACGGCATCATTAAACGCGCTACTCGCCGCCCATCCGACGAAGGGTATCGCGCTCGCGAGCGTCGTCCCGAAGGTGACCGCCGCGATCTCGCCCGCGCTCCTGAGCAGCGGCCGGCCGTTCTATCATCTGCGCCACGACAACGTGAAGGGCCTCGGTTTTGATTACCCGAAGCCGGCCGAAGTTGGCCAAGACCGCCTCGCGGATTGCGTGGGCGCCCAGCTCGTCGCGGGTGCACCGGCCGTCATCATCGGCATGGGCACGGCCACGACGGTCGATATCCTCACCGATCGCGGCTACGCGGGCGGCATCATCGCTCCGGGTCTCGGCGTGATGACGCAGTACCTCCACGAGCGGACGGCGCTACTGCCGACCCTCGATATCGCTTCGCTGCTCGGCGGCCCGGCGATCGGCAAATCGACCGTCGACGCGATGCGCGCCGGCTGCGCCCTGGGCTTCGCTGGCATGATTGGCGCCTTGCTCGACGGCGTGTGTGCCGAACTCGTCCGCCAAGGTTCGCCGATGCCTAAGGTAATTGTCACCGGTGGCGCCGCGGTCTACCTGCCCGCCTCCTGGCAGACGCGCGTGACGCATGAGCCGCACCTGACCCTGCTCGGCCTGGCCGAAGCGCACCGTCGCTATTTCGCATGAGCGAACCTGATCCCTTGGCGAAGCTCCGGCGCTTCGTCCCTCTCCTCGCGGTGGTTATCGTCCTCCAGGCCGGTTTCCTGCTCTACGCCCTGTTCGCGCAGAAGCTCCCGAAGGTCTGGCCGTTGGTGGTCGGCGACCTGGTCTTCTCGGGCATCCTGCTCTTCGTGCTCTGGCGGTTTTTGGTCCGCCGTCGAGGTTAGGCCTTGATCAGCTTCAAGAGCTCCTTGCGGCGGGCGCGGATCTCGCGGCAGCCGGCCTTGGCCAGGCGGTCGGTCGAGAAGGCCTCGACGGTCAGGCTGGCGACGGCTGTGCCGTAGACCATGGCCTGCTTGAGGGTCGCGAAGTCCGTCGCCCCTACCGAGGCCAGGTAGCCCAGGAGGGCTCCCGCGAAGCTGTCCCCGGCCCCGGTAGGGTCGCGGAGCTCGGTCACGGGGTAGGCGGGCAGCATGAAGAGGCCTTCCTCATGGAAGAGGACCGCCCCGTGCTCGCCTTTCTTGATAATGACGGTCTTGCAGCCGTGCTTACGTAGCGCTTGGCCGGCGACGATCACGTTGGATTCGCCGGTGAGCTTGGCCGATTCGGAGTCGTTGACGACGAGCAGGTCCGCGCGGCGCATGACTTCGCCGAGTTTCTCTCGCTGGGTCTCGATCCAGATGTCGATGGTATCGGCGAGTACATAGCGAGGCGCGGTGAGCTGGTTGAGGACTTCGAGCTGCAGGTCGGGTCGGATATTGCCGAGCATCACATACGGCGAGGCGCGGTGCGCATCGGGCAGCTTCGGCTTGAAGTGTTCGAAGACGTTGAGCTGTAGGTCCTCGGTGTCGCGGCGGTTGTAATTCTCGTGGTAGCGGCCGCGCCAGAAGAACGTACGGCCGGACGAGTCGGTGAGCAGACCGTCGAGGTCGATGCCGCGCTTGGCGAGCTTGTTGCGATCTCGGTCGCGGAAGTCATGGCCGACCACACCCACGATACGGGGCGGCGCAAAGTAGCTCGCGGCGAGGCACGCGTACGAAGCGCTGCCGCCGAGGATGCGTTCCCCCTTGTCGTGCGGCGTGACGATACTGTCGTAGGCGACGGAGCCGACGACGAGGACGGGGTCGGCCTCGCGGCCCTTGTTCTTGATGCGGGTGGGAGTGGTCATGAAAAGAGGTCGGGTCGCTCATCACGCAGACGGTAAAGCGCGAGGAGGGCGAGTGAATGCTGGGCGGAATTGGCGAGGGCCTGCGCGAGCGCGGCCTTGGGACTGACGGCGAGGACTTGGATTTCCTCGTGTTCATCCGGGGCCCGCTGGCCCGTGGGGCGCACGCCCTCCAGGAGCACGAAATGGCAGCGATTGGCTTGAATGGCGGGGTTCGGCGCGCAGGTTCCGAGTAGGCGGGCGCGGCCTCCGGTGAAGCCAGTCTCCTCTTCGGTTTCGCGGACGGCGGCGAGCAACGGGTCCTCGCCGGGCTCGATGATGCCGCCCGGCGCTTCGGTGGAAAGATCGCGCGTGCCAAAACGATATTGGCGGACCATCACGAGGCGGCCGTCGTCGGTGAGCGGGAGTGCGAGCACCCAGTCGCCAGAGCGGAGCACAAAGAAATCACCCTCTCGTTGATTGAGAGGGTGATGACAGTGTTCCTTGTAAACCCGGAAAACCCTGCAGTCGGCGTGGAGCTCTTCGTGCTGGACAGACCAGCGAGAGGGCGCCGACATGCGCGAGCTTACTTGGTCTTCAACTTCTGACCGATGCGCAACTTATTGGAATCAACGTCAGGGTTGAGATCCTGGATGGCCTTGAGAGAGATACCGGACTTCTTGGCGATCGAGCTGAGGTTGTCGCCCTTGGCGACGACGTATTCGCCGGGGCCGGCAGGAGTGGCGGCCTTACCGTTGGCGGCAGCCGGCTTGGCGGCGAGCTTCGAGAGAGCATCGATTCGTTCAGCGAGAGCCTTTTCGTTGGCTTCGGTCGACTGCTTAGTGGCGGCGAGGTCGGTTTGGACGGCCAGAACATCTTCTTTGGTAGCCTTGGTGGCAACGGTGTTGCTGACGGTTTCGGCGAGCTGCTTGGATTCAGCGGCTGCCGCGGAGGCGGATGCAGCAGCGTCCTTGGCCTTAAGGCCGAGCACGAGGCCGGCGGCGCCGAGAGCGAAAGCGAGGATTCCCACGATGAGCGGGAGCTTGGATTCGGAGGAGGAGGGAGAGATGCTGTCGTTTTCCATGTGTAGGAGGTGTTTTGCGGGTTGGAACAGTTGGAGATTAGCAGTTTGACAAGGACGGCAACACAAAATCAGACTGTTTCTTCGGGTACCGGGCAGTATCTCAATTGGTAGAGTCCCTGCTTTGGGAGCAGGGTGTTGCAGGTTCAAGTCCTGTCTGCCCGACCACCCGACACTTTTAAGGCAAGCCCAGAGACCCCTCAGGCGTATGCCAGGGCCTGTCCGTCTTTGATCACGGTGACGTGATTAGCCCCGTCTGGGCGGGTCGAAGCTTCGGTTCGCCCGATCACCTGGGCGCCGAGTCCGAGCTCAGCGGCGAGGCGCAGCGCGACCTCGGCGTCCTTGGGTTCTACGCACACTTCGAGGCGGTGCCCCATGTTGTAAACCTGATGCATCTCCTTGGCGTCCGTCCCGCTGACCCGAGCGATTTCGGCGAAAATGGGGGGAGTCGGGAAGAGGTTATCCTTAATGAAGTGGACCTTGGAGCCGAACCGGCGGCACTTGGTCTGGCCCCCGCCGGAGCAGTGGACCAGGCCTTTAACCCGCTGGTTGCCGAGGGCCTGGAGCAGGCGCAGGGCGTAAGGGGCGTAGGTGCGGGTGGGGGACAGGAGGGCCTGTCCGACCGTCAGGGTCGAGCCGGGGAGGGGGTCCGTTAGGCGGTGGGGGCCGCAATAAGCCAGTTCAGGCGGGGTGGCCTTGTCATAGGTTTCGGGATACTTCTCCGCGTAGTACTTCGAAAGGAGCTCATGGCGGGCGCTCGTCAGGCCGTTGGAGCCGATACCGCTGTTCTCTGAGGTCTCGTAGTGGGCGCGGCCGTGCGAGGCGATGCCGACGATCACGAGGCCCGGGACGACGCGCGCGGCGTCCACGACGTCGGCGCGGTTGAGAATCGCGGTGGCGGTGGAGTCGACCGTCAGCGTGGGCGTGAGGTCGCCCACGTCGGCCGTCTCGCCGCCACCAGAGGTGATGCCAAAGCCCTGCTCGCGGAGCATGGCGAGCACATCTTCAGTGCCGTTGATGAGCTCCGCCAAGATCGCGCCAGGGATGGCCTTGGCGTTGCGATTGATGGTCGAGGAAAGGATGACGCCCTTGGTCACGCCGACACACAGGAGGTCGTCGATGTTCATGACGATGCTGTCCTGCGCGATGCCACGGAAGACGGAGGCGTCGCCGGTTTCCTTCCACCAGAGATACGCGAGCAGGGCTTTGGTGCCGGAGCCGTCCGAATGCGTGACGACGCACTTGGTGGCGTCGCCGGTCAGGTTGTCGGCGACGATCTTACAGAAGGCCTGCGGGTAGAGGCCGGGGTCGAGCCGATCGACGGCGGCGTGTACTTCGCTCTTGGAGGCGGAGACGCCCCGGGCCGCATAACGGCCGGAATCCGAGGAGGGCTTGCTTTCGTGCGCCATGACTCTTGCGTGCATATCTCCGACCCTGCTATTCGGTCAACGCCCTTCTCCCACG
>Ga0049082_10000629_pt1 | contig 10408 bp, 14 predicted proteins | sample GreLakmeHU45MSRF_FD_66718 | JGI IMG/M metagenome (GOLD analysis project Ga0049082, IMG submission 66718) | Freshwater lentic microbial communities from great Laurentian Lakes, MI, USA - Great Lakes metaG HU45MSRF | ecosystem: Environmental > Aquatic > Freshwater > Lake | place: Great Lakes... | reverse complement strand
TAAAATTTGCAAAGGTTTACGAACAGACTCAGCCAGGCCGGCGCATTGGACCAATGATGGTCTGTATTGATGTTGCCAATGGATACACAGACACCTTTCTGAAATTCATTGAAGACTTCAAGAGAAAGTTCAGCAGAACCACAATCATTGCCGGCAATGTGGTAACGCCTGAAATGACCGAGACATTAATCATGGCTGGCGTTTCTATCGTCAAGGTTGGCATTGGTCCTGGTTCTGTATGTACCACACGTAAGATGACCGGCGTTGGTTATCCTCAATTATCTGCCGTGATCGAATGCGCTGATGCTGCACACGGTCTGAAAGGCCACATTATTGCAGACGGCGGTTGCTCAACGCCAGGTGATGTTGCTAAGGCCTTCGGCGCCGGCGCCGACTTTGTTATGCTGGGTGGTATGCTTGCGGGTCACACTGAAGGTGGTGGTGAGATTATCTTGAAGGAAAACAAAACTTATCGTAGGTTTTATGGCATGAGTTCTGATACCGCAATGAAGACACACAACGGTGGTGTTGCCGAGTACCGTGCTAGTGAGGGCAAGACTGTGGAAATTCCGTATCGTGGACCTGTAGAAAACACGATGAAAGAGATTCTAGGTGGATTGCGCTCAGCTTGCACATATGTTGGCGCAAAAGAACTGAAAGAATTAACCAAGCGCACCACCTTTGTTAGGGTAAACAACCAACTTAACAATTCTCTCAGTGCCTACAATGTCTGATTTCTTTACGGGTGATACCAATTACATGTTGGTACCTTGTGCCGGCAGAAATGGCTCTACCGAACTTCTCAACATTATTGCCAGAAAATATGAATTAGAAACCTTTACATTTTGGCCTACACATATATTTTCACCGATTGAAGAGAAAGAAAATAAAACCGAGCAATTGTTCAAGAGTATCAATTCAAATGGTAATTTGGTATTCAAAAATTATTTTGTACCATATACCAAATCAATTGAAGAGATGCCTAATACCAAAAAGATATTCATCTATCGCAGGAGTCTCAAGGACCAATTGCGCAGTTTTGCGTTTGCGGTTTCAACAGACATATGGCATTTTACAGAATCTACAATCAACCCCAATTTGCATGTCAGTAAATATGACACACTTTTACCAAAAGTTTCTGCCAATTTTATTTCATTCTTAAAATGGTTAGAATATTATACCAAAATTAAAGAATCTGGTGAAGAACACCTGCTTCTATGCTACGAAGATTTATACCTTGATCCCAATAAGACATTATTGAAAAGATTATTTGGTGATAATGTTGATGATTATATTGAAAGCATTAAAACCCCCGAACTCCTCTACTCCGTAGCAACATTCGAGGGTGAAGAGACATATATTTCATTATTCAACCAAATTATAAAGAAATTTTCTGAAAAAAACATCATTTTGACCAATTAAGTGCTTGCCATTCACCTAGATATGGTGTATATTGGTATTATGATGACAAACATAGAAACAAACATTTACGACCTGTACAGCGACATTCCTTCAGCGGAATCGTGCTACGAGGTTAATTATCCCCTCTGGGAATATTTTTATCAGGTCTACCAGACCCGCAACGGTGTCCGCCCAATGACAGATTGGGCAGAGGTTGATGTGGTCATGTGGATCGATCATAATCTAGTGCTTGCTTAATTAGCGGGCATGTGATACAATATCTTTTGTGGCGTGAGATATTGTTTATTTTTGAAAACGCTACATTTCGTTAACGTAATAAAAGGTGATTTAAATATGACTACCACTGTAACCAAGACCACTAAGGTCCTTAACGCATTCGTTTCGGGTCAGGAACTAACCGCAAAGCAGATGGCTTCACGTTTCGGCGTGCAGAATCCTACTGCCACGGTTTCCAGCATCCGTCGCTTGGGTTATGCCATTTACGGCAACCGCAGCGCCTCTGGCACCAAGTACCGCCTCGGTACTCCTAGCCGTCGCGTTATTGCCGCTGGTTATGCAGCACTTGGCCGCGCCGCTTAATAGCATCTCGGACTAGATCAGAAACCTCAGGTGGTGTAAACTGCCTGGGGTTTTTGTTTATGGATATATAATCTTATGAAGTACACAGAATTTTTAGAAAAACAATTGAGGCGATTAAATCTCAAACTGTCTTTCAGTCATGATATAAAATATACGCCTTCGCGTGATTATCAGAACATGCCTTCTTTTAAAGAAGTTGCAGGCGCTATGCCCTTTACAAGTTCGTTAGAAAAAAGGTTCTGGCAGGCCAGGCAAGATTATTGTGCCGCTAATAATATTGACTTTAATTACCTTCACATTGAAGAAAACTTCTACGAAAGAAATTCGCTAGGATATCGGACTCCACAAGAACTGGACGATCTATCTGGTTTGTTTGATCTGGTACTTGGTTGCTCACACACTGAAGGTATTGGTCTAAGGTCAAACGAGATTTGGCATTCTCACCATTACTCCAAGGTTGTAAATCTAGGTAAATCTGGAGGTAGCCCATCTTTTATCTTAGACGTAGTGTTGACTTTGATCAGTAGAGGTCAAGCACCAGAAAACTGTATCATTCAATGGCCAATGCCGTTTAGATACACTCCTATTTTTAATGACGTACCTTATCCTCTTCTACCTATGGTACCAGAAAACTGGTTCAAAGAGATGAATGGTTCTGCTATCTTGGCATGGGCAGTACAGGAGATATATCAGAAAACCTTAGAACACAATGAAATCTGGAGCAACCAGTTTCTACAAATTTACACAACCGTAAATGCCTTACTAAAAGATCGAAAACACCGGCATGGTAAGGTTACCAATTTTATCATTGCTAACGGGCATGGATTTGAGAATGGTGAGAACTTTAATGAACCGATATTTGATTCATTACCCAAAGATTGTCATTTGATTGAAGTTGGGTGCCTTGATCGTGCTGCTGATGGTTTACATTTTGGTCCCAATACACACAAGGCCATCTATCAAGAGTTAAAGCAATATCTATGAGCGAATCGTTTATTAGGATATATGAAAATGCTCTAAGTGACGAGGTGTGTGATATGGCAATGGCCAAGGCTGATGACATATGCACTCGCAAGGACAAAGGCAGTGGTTATATACATTCTATAAACGATGGCAGAATTGATGAAAACATCATGTCTCATACCTATGGTTCGTTAACTGAATTTAGACAAGAAGTTTTGAGTTGTTTACAACTTTATTGGGGTGAATACAATCAAGAGTTTAATATCACCGCCAGATCGTTTAAAGATATAATGTGCCCGTCCATTAAGATTCAGAAAGCGGGACCTGGTGGTGGATTCTTTAAGTGGCACCATGAACAAGGTGGTACTGACGACCAGAGAAACAGATTTGCCGTCTGGATGATCTATCTAAATAGTGTAGACAAAGGCGGCAAGACTGAGTTTAAGTTACAGAATATGGCAGTGACACCCCAAAAAGGAACACTTGTCTTATGGCCTGCTGGTTATACACATCCACATCGTAGTTCGCCAGATTTGGAAGAGACTAAATATATCACAACGGGTTGGTTTATATACAAATAGTTTTTAACAAGGGGAAGAGTATGAATAAGTTTATTGTTGCAATGGTGTTAAGTGGTATTATGTCGGCGCCAGCGATGGCCGAAATCTATGACTATAAGGTCACTAGAGTGATTGACGGTGATACGGTTGAATTTGAGGCACCATTTCTGCCAGCGCCTCTAAAGCCTGTTCTGAGCCTTCGAGTTCTTGGTGTGGATACACCTGAGAGAGGTGGTCGAGCAGCATGTCCAAAGGAGGCCGCCGCGGGCGCAGCAGCAAGCGCGTTTTCAAAGCGCGCCGTCATGGAAGCCAAGAAGGTCGAAATTGAACTAAAGGAATGGGATAAGTTTGGAGGCCGTGTTTTGGGTGATGTAATTCTTGACGGTAAGAAACTATCAGAACTATTGATTGCCAATAAACTGGCGCGCCCATATTTCGGTGAGAAGAAAACCTCTTGGTGTGATACCTCGCCTCTTCCTCCTGTTCTACGATAAGTTTGGAGTGTGGTTCAAGATGGATATTTCATTGAGTTAATAACATTTGCCAAAAATACAGAAATCTCTTCGTGAAAACCAGCACCGCGGTGGCCCATGTCTCTCGCCAACATGTAATTAACTTCATCTATGTTGCTTGTAAATGATTTCTTCGCCTCGTCCATTCTTTCGAGCATTTGTTTTTTTTCTATGGAATATGATTCTGGTAACGAAAAATAGTCCTCTTTAGCAATTCCCAAGTGGTTGTACATATACATTTTCAAAATATTGGGAGAAGCAAAACTATCAAGTGGTACAAATTTTATACCGAATCTATTACACAGTGACGAAAGTTGTAGTAGTAACATATTAAGTCGTGTTTCGGGAAGGTACATCGCTTCGGCCGCCAACATTACATCTTGTTGAATTTTATCTTTTGACCAACTACCCACTACCGAGATACCTTGACTTTTTTCTTGATGGCTATATGAGAACCTAGCAGGATCGGTTATTTGAAAAATTAAACATTTGGGGGGATTATTTTTCATAGACGAAATAATCATTAAAGCATTATGAAAGGACAGGTCATTAGACCCTCCTCCTATTCCCGCATTGTAGAATGGCATACCAAGTTTTTTCGCCAATTTTTGATGATATAAATCTTCATAATAATTGGCAATACCCTCAGTGTGAGAACATCCAACCACCAAACTCCAATCACCTTTTAAGTTTTCGAGTTCAAGATATGATCTGTGGCCCAGTGAGTTTTCCTCGTAGGTCAATTTTTCCGAATTGTAATAGTGCCACTCCGGGCCCAATCTTTCTTTATCATACAAATAACGTGTTAAGTAGTCTCCCTTTCTAGGTTCTTTACTATCTTTAAAGTTACGATAATCATCAACAAACGCGAAAGAATTGTATCCGTGTATGTCTGATACATATTTTGAACCTACGGATAAGGCATTTACGGGAGATCGAAATCTGAACATGCTATTCCTATAATAAAAACAAATTGTGTTATAAATCAACCACTTAGTTCACATGTCACGTAAGTCATTGATTTCATTGAGAAAGAAAATTTCATTTAATGCAAATTAATGCTTGACTTTCTCCTATTTATCTGTATAATGGTATCATACAGTGAAAGAAGAGAGATCATAAATGATTAAGTACGAACAGACAGACTACGCCACCAGCACCAAGACCGTTGTTACCGATTATGTCGGCCGTTCAGTTTATGCCACCATTGAAACTGTCCGGGTCATGTCAGACATTTGGGAAGACCAGTTGGTGCTAAAGTCTATCACCCCCGAGGGTGGTTTGACTTCAAGCTATCTGGCAGGCGGTTACGGCGGCGATGAGCGCCGCGAATATGCGATTGACGCCACCGAATCCGCGTTTCAAGACTACTATGCCTCACGGAAGGCCTACCATCTGCCGCAGTTGCAGAACGAAGACATCACTCAGGCCAACATCCCTAGCAATAAAAAGATGGTCAAGGTTATTGGCGGCAGGGACAAGACCGCGAAGGGTAAGATCGGTAAGGTTGTTGTCGTAAAGGAAATGTTTTATGGCATGGGCTATCAGGGTTCAATGCGTAACAAGTTGGGCATTGCCTTGGACGATACCATGGTCAAGCGCACTCTGGCGAACGGCAAGACCTACGACAACTATGCCAACATGATTTGGGTGTGGGCGCATAATGTTGAGGTCATTAACCCAGAACAATATATGGCATTGCCTAACGATATCATGGACCGTGCGGAACAATATGCCGTTAACGCGGTTGCCGAACTGAAGAGGGCGGCCGCGGCCAATGTGCGCTATCAACCCATGAAGGCCGCTTAATTAGCTTGCCTTAATGCCGCAAATGGTGTATTATAAGATTAACTGAGGAAATTTATTATGATTCGGTTTGTGATTGGTTTGTTTATTGTTATTGGCACCGTTGGTGCCATTGAATTTTGGGATGTGTGTTATGCCGCGGCCGATTGTGTCGCTGGCAAACCTATGTCAATGACCGAGTTAGCCATTAAGTTGGTGCTTGGTTTTACTCTAATGTGGTTTGGTGCCAATAAGATGATTCGTCAAAATGCAGAAAATTGATCCGCTGCCATCAACCCTTGACCTCTTTTTGCGGTCAGGCACCAAACTGCTTTGGTTTGTACCAGTGTCGCTTATGTTTTTGCTTGCGTATTTTATTTATTTTTTCTCGCACGAAGCGACTACGTTTCGTTTTGTAATGGGCACCAAGAATGAGTAATAAATATAAGTATACTAAGGCACCTAAATTATACCGTGATATGAAATTTAAAAATCACTGGTTGATTGGTACAATTTGGCCTTATGTTAATCGTTTTGGTGATGTTCATGACACTGAATTCACCGCCAAAGGTTTTACCTGTACGTGCATGGGGTTCAATCGTTGGGGTAAATGTAAGCACATTGCGCGGGTACATGGGAAACTGGTTGCATGAATTGTTTTTATAATATTTTAGATTCCGTAATACTTTTGTCGGTGTTTATATTTCAATTGGCTTTCATTTGGCAGGCTTTCCATTGAAAGTTCTAATTGGTCGTTATCCGTTAGACAGCACCAAAGAGCGCAAGGTTAATATCCGTATTGACAAGTGGGACACTTGGAATATGGATCACACCCTTGCGCTAATCGTGCATCCAATGCTGGTGCAACTGAAAGCAACCAATCATGGCGCAGGCATGGTTGATGACGAGGATGTGCCGCAAGAATTGCGCAGAACATCCGCCCCGCCCGTGGAGAATGCCTGGGATACCGACGATAATTTGTTCAAGCGTTGGGACTGGGTGATGGACGAAATGATTTGGGCATTTTCTGAGCATGTATCCGAAGATGGCGATTCAATTTTCTTTGATCATTCTGATTGTAACAATGACGCCGAACAATACGATCCTGAAAGTTTTAAGAAAATGAAAATTGACTGGGATGGGCTTAAGGCATATCGAAACCGTAAGCAAAATGCATTCCGTTTATTTGGAAAATATTATCAAAATTTGTGGGATTAAAAAATGGAAGACAATTTAGAAAATATAGAACTAAACCTGCCAGTAGACGAGTTGTTTCAGCTTATGTTATTGGCACATAAAGAGAATATGACATTTAACAAGTTTGTGGAAAAAGTTCTAAAACAATATATTGAAGAAGACGCATGGGCGTCTGTCGGATAACTGGAGAATCTAGATGAATAAGACAATGACGTTCCAAGTTAATAGCAGTAACACTGTTATTGACGAATATGCCAATCCCGCACTTAGTCAATACAGTGCTGGGTCTGAACATACGCGAAAGATTTTTGCCAGCATTAACTTTGAAGTTGAAATTCCGGTGGGTAAGCACTATGCCGACACCGATTATGCTCAACTAGAGGCAGACGTTATAAACGTTATCAAGGTGGCAACCGATAATTCGCGCATGATGCTAGATGCCATGCGCCCGGCTAGTTCTAATAACTATCGATACCCTGTAGAACCCAGTGAAAATCCAGACGCAGTATTTATTTTGAAGACCGACCCATTCTAAGTATGGCAATATGAATAGTGAGATTATAGAACAAAGAAAATTAATCTGTCAGTCATGCGAACACCGCAAACCAAAACTCAAAAATTGGGACTTGTGCGGTAAATGCTGGTGTGTGATAAAGATAAAGGTACTGAAAGCAAAATCATCATGCCCAATTGGCAAATGGTCAGCAGTTGTTTAAAAATTCTATAAATTGGTCGGCAATATGTTTGTGATAATTGATGCCGCTATGCCATCGGTCCCTTGCCTCGTCTCTTTCAATTCCCGCTAAACTAACACAACCAATGTCCTTGAAGATGGGCAATATCAGTTTATCGGGCGAGTTAAACTCGTTGAAAACATCAAGAAAGACCAATTTCGTGTTTGTTACTTTACAAAGAGTTTTTACCGATTGCATTTGCATTTGAGTTCTTAACGTATCGTACTTAAGTTTATTTGCCAGCGCGGCAAAATCAAACATATCGCTTAGAAACTCGGGCTTATCGTTTAAAATTCCAAAAGTAAATTGTATTTTATTATGAGCATGAGCATTCATTAAGAATCGGGTACTAGAGGTCAATTGATACAAAACGACCGCAGGTTTATAGCGGCGCATAATTTGTGTAAAATTCCAGTAACTTACATCGTTACTCGCGCCGCTGATTGCGCAGCTATAGATTGGAAGATCAATATCCCTAGATACCTTTTGATGAAAAATATTTTCTTCTTTAAGCCCAATACCTTCGGTAAACGAACAACCAAAAGCAATACCAAACTCTCGGTCTGGTAGGTCTTTTAGATTAAAGGCATTACGATGCCCCATAGAATTGTATCTATAAACAGGTTGGTTTTCAGGTTTGCTTGAGTGATAGTGCCATTCTGGACCTAACTCCTCGCATGACTCAATATGCCCTGGACCGTGTATCGTGCCAACCTGGAGTAGCCCGGTTTTAGGATCACGAATTCCATATTGCCTGTCAGAATTCATATAATCAATTGTTTGATTTACAATTGCGGGTCGACCTATTACATTATCAAATTCTTCACTCATTATATCAACGCCAACCGTGGGAGGGTTTTTCGCTGGTTGCGTGTGCTGTGGCTCTGTCATCATTAATCTCTTCAATTATTTCTTAAGTTTTTCGTAAATGCGTTCAGCTATCACTTGGTTTGATTTTGGACCTGGGTGAGCATCATCCCGCGCTTTATCAATTGCAGGTGCTATAACCATAAGTTCGTGTATATCTGCCGATACCGGTTGCATAGCAGAGTTTTGTTGTGGTATACCTTCTACGATAACCTGTGAAAAACTTCTGTCCGTCCTGAATTCTTGAAAGCCGTCCCAAAACACTAGCGGTGTTGAGGAAATATCGCAGATAGTTTTCACAGCCTCAATAATTTGTATTGTTCGCCAAGTGTCAAGTCTTAGTTCGTTCATTATCAAAAGTAAATCTAATTCCTTGCTTGATGTGTCAGAGTTTATTTGTCCCGTGGCCCGCGTGGCCAATCTCATATTCAGTAAGTCTATACCGGGTGGTTTTGAATCCCAATTGGTTAACATTGTGCGGCCGCTGCCAGACAACTGAAACACTACAAAATTTGGTTTATACCGGCGCATCGCTTGACTAAAGTTCCAAAACGATACGTCATTGCCGCAAGCACCAAGCCCGCAGTTATAAACCGGCATTCGCATCATCTCACCGAGAACCTGGTGGTAAATGTCTTTCGTTGCCAGACCAATACCTTCGGTGTATGAGCAACCAAAAGCAATACCAAATCCGTACCCGTCAATTCGTTTTCGGGTTGATAGGTCTTTTAAGTTATATTGTGATCTATGGCCATAATCATTGTACTGATATAATGGTTGATTTTCAATCTTGCTAGGGTGATAGTACCAGTCTTCACCTCTTTCTTTTACGCGGTCTTCATAAGAAAGTAAAGTGTGATTGTGTCGTATGTGCCCCGATTCTCTTCTGTCGGTACTCATCCATTTTAAGGGGCTCGCATTCATAGCGCCCAAGCCTAAGGCATGCCTGCCGGCCAGCACGGCAGGGCGCTGCGATTCAGGAAATGAATCAGACAGACCAATCATTCCATCAAGGTTTTTATTAATAACGTGCATTATAACTCCGCCGCTGCTGCGCTCAAAAGATTTCCATCGTCTATTTATCGTCTTTTTTTGGTTGACCATGATGAATATAAATAGGATATAATCATTCATTGAGCATCTTCGAGGAGAAAAATATGGCTGCCAAAATTGACGCCAACCGAGGAGACGTTGCAGAAGCATTAATGGGCGCTGCCGTGTGCGCCACGTTTGCCACTAGGCCACATACTCCCATAACTGTTGCTCATATCGATACGTATCTGGATAAAGTCCTAAAAACCGTAAGCCTGTCAGATAATTTTAATGTGAAAAACCTTAACACAAAAGTTGAGGACAGTATAACGTTTTCCGTTTCTCTTCCGACCAAAGCCCTAGCTTTTATTAAAGAACCGGATAATAGAAAGCTGGTAAAAGATTTGTATTCCAGCACTTTGTCATATGTGAACGGTAATAGAGACTTACAAGTCAAGGCTGCTGAACTCTATAAGGACAGCAATCGTAATGATATTGTTGTTTCTTCCGCGGGAACTTTAAACCAGAAAGGCACCAAGGCCGATATCACTGTCATGATCGATGGTAAAAAACAGACTAAACAAATAAGCCTGAAGGTTGCAGGTGGTGATCAGTTCGCTCAATTTGGTGGTGCCAAATGGGAAACACAATTAAATCTATTTGAAACCGAGTTGGGCTTAAACATATCTTCCGCTAAAGAACAATTTAATAAGGCATTAGAATCCTATGATGCGGATGCTAGATTTACCGATAGAGG
>Ga0049082_10000626_pt1 | contig 10422 bp, 8 predicted proteins | sample GreLakmeHU45MSRF_FD_66718 | JGI IMG/M metagenome (GOLD analysis project Ga0049082, IMG submission 66718) | Freshwater lentic microbial communities from great Laurentian Lakes, MI, USA - Great Lakes metaG HU45MSRF | ecosystem: Environmental > Aquatic > Freshwater > Lake | place: Great Lakes... | reverse complement strand
TTGCGCGCGATTACGGGGCAGCCGCTCGATCATCCGGAACTCATCACCGTGCCGGAAACCGGGTATCTGAAAGGTGCCCTGCTCGAAGCGATGAGCTGAGCGGCGCGCGCGCTCAGCGTCGCTGACAGCGTGGGCAGTAAAACGTGCTGCGCCCCGCCTGCGGCAACCGTTTGATCGACGCGCCGCAGCGACGGCACGCTTCACCGTCGCGACCATACACGCGCCAGAACTCATTCTCATCGATATCAGCACGGCCGTAATAGCGCTCCGTCGGCGCGGTCTCGAGCACGAGGCGCACGGCATCGCGCAGTCGCGTCACGCGTTCGCGCGACAACGTGTTGGCCGCAGTAGCCGGATGAATGCGCGCTTCCCAGAGCGCTTCTGACGCGTAGATGTTGCCCACGCCGGCCACCAATCTCTGATCGAGCAGCGCCGGCTTGATTGGTCCGCTCCGACGCGCCAGCGCGGTGCGTAATCCGTCGGCGGTGAAGTCGTCGGTGAGCGGTTCGGGGCCGAGATGCGGGAGCACAAAGGCGCCCGGCGCGTGCAGGCGCACCACGCCTAGGGCTCGCGAATCCACCAGCGACACCCGCACGCCATCGGCCGTTTCCAGGCGCACCCGCTCGTGGCGCGGGGGCGCCTCGCCCACACGGCTGAACTCCCAGTCGCCGGTCATCCGGAAGTGGACCTCGAGGATGGCCCCGCCCTGCAGATGCACCAGCTGGATCTTCGCTCGGCGTTCCACGCGCTCAATGGTGAGCCCCACGGCGGCCCGCGTGGCCTTCTCCGGCAGATGGCGCTGCTGGGAGGGGTGCAGGGCCTCGAGGCGGGCGATGACGCGCCCAGCCACCGCGGTACGCAGCCGCGTGGCGGCGAATTCGACTTCGGGCAGCTCGGGCATACGGCGGGGGCGAAGACGGGGGGAAGACTGAGTCGAAGACGGCGGCTGGCCGAGTGCGAGGACGAACGACGGCGTGGCCGGCTGTTGCCACACAGCACTGTCGCGGCACCATCCCAACTGTAATGCCGAAAGACACTTGGAAGTTCTGGGATCACAAATCCGTTGGTGATTTCCTCTTGCGCTCCAGCCGGAGACACCTACTTTATCCACATTCCATCCACACCGCTGGGGCACCATTATCCATTCTCCCCGATCGCTCAAGTACGAGTACGAGCTGTACGTCGAAGGTGAGATCGAGGACTACAAGGACTCGGTGTCGCGCGGCGCGCTGCTCAAGATCGGCGACGAAGCCGTGGAGGTCCTGCGCAAGCAGGATCAGATCGCGCTCACCGAGATGGTTGTGTGGCAGGAAGTCGACCGGCTGATCACCAAGCGCCTGCGAGTGCCCACGTACGCCACCTGGAAGCGTCGTCGGATCAAGATGCTCGAGCAGTACCAGAAGCCCGAGCACTGGGGCATTGACCCCAACGCGATGCTGGTGCGCGCCCTCTCCAACTCCGGCGATCGGCATGTGCTGGTGGCCGGGGCGGAACGTGAAGGCCCGGCGTTGTATCTCGCAGCACGTGGGTGCGCGGTGACCGCCGTGGAGCCTGCCGTGGACGCCGTCGAGCGTGTTGTGCGGGCAGCGGAAGCCGCCGGGCTGACCGAGCGGGTTCGGGGCTACTGCGCCGACCTTGGTGGCTGGGCGCCCGACGTCGCATTGCATGGCGTCGTCTGCTCGCCCACCGCATTCGCCGGCCTCACCATGCAGGAACGTGCACGGGTGATCGAAGTGCTGCAGAGCGCCACCGTCGACGGCGGCGTCCATCTCGTGGAAACGATCGCGGCCGGCACCGAAAGCATGCACGGTGGCTTCCCGCTGGAAGAGCTCCGCTCGCGGTACCGCGGATGGACGATCTCGGTCGAGAAGACGGTTGGGCTGCGCGAGACGTTCATGGCGCGCAAAGACGTGGCCGTCGCCTAAACGCTCGGATCGCGGGAACCCATCGCGATCTGTGTCGATTGCACACAGAAAGAGCGACTTTGTGACGTGTCAGTAGGACACCGCCGACGGGGCTCACGTCGGCGTTTCTTTTTAAGTCATTGAATAGCAATGGCTTGCAAATCCATTCGGGCTGGCACTCTGTGTGCTATAGAACGGGATATCCGTCGCCGTGTTGCGACGCTGCCGTACTCACACTCGGGGTGGAGGATCACCCACTATGCGTCTTAAAGAGTCAGCCCTCGTGCTCCAGCAGCGCGAACCCATGGGGATCGTGATCGCCGATGGTGGCCCCGGTGATCGTCCGTCGCGTTTTGCCGCCTTCGTTTGGGGTCCTGTCCCCGACGATCTGTGCGAGACCGCGCGCCCGAAGGAGCTCGCCTCCGCATCGTGACCTGCGTCATACAAACGTGAAAGGCGCCGGCAGACATGCCGGCGCCTTCGCGTTTATACACCTGCAACCGGTACGAACCGGTGATTACGCGGCGGCAGCAGCCGGAGCGGCGACCTTTTTGGCGCGCTTGGTGGCCTTGCGGGCTCCCTTCTTCGCAGCCTTCTTGGCGACCTTCTTCGTGGCCTTTCTCGCGACCTTCTTGGCAGCCTTCTTCACGACCTTCTTGGCCGCCTTCTTGGCACCCTTCTTGGCAACCTTGCGGGTCACCTTCTTGGCGCCCTTCTTGGCAACCTTGCGGGTCACCTTCTTGGCCGTCTTACGGGTCGCCTTCTTGGCCGCCTTCTTCACGGCCTTCTTTGCGCCCTTCTTCGCGACCTTACGGGTCGCCTTCTTCGCGACCTTACGGCCACCCTTCTTTGCCGCCTTCTTGGCGGCCTTCTTGGCAGGAGCCATTTCGAAAATCCTCTCGAGGAGGGTTAAATCGCACTCCCTTTCCCCCGGTGGAAAGGTGAGCTCACACAAGGCGCGGTGCAGGCACCGCCGCCTTCTGCGCTACACGGTCTCCAGAGGAGTCGTGCAGGTGATTGTCCGCGTTAACGAGCAACGGGACCAGACAGCAGCAGCGCGCAGCGCAGAAACGCGAGGAGCGTAACGCGGCCGCACGAAGCGTTCACGAAGGACAGGGGCGATCCGCGCGAGGCCACGAGGGCGGCGGCGATCGCGGCATTGCATGCCGAGGGTGTCGGGGGAGGCGACGACCAGGAGGCCGCGCGGCTCACGCCGCGCGATGGCGACAGCGGAGCAAGCCGTCGCTCCGCGCACAGGCGCGAGCAGCGACGACGAAACCGTGGTCTGAACCGCACTGCGGCTCGCCACGCGAAAGGTGGTCGCCGAAGCGACCGTGGACTGCTCGAGGAACTCGTGCCGCTTTATGGCCACGCGTTACCAATGAGGATTGCGCACCCTGTGGCCGTGTTGCGAGAACCACGGCGGCCCGGATGTGGACAGAACACGCAAGTCGTTGTATTCACGCGAATATACGCGTGGATAATTCAAGTGCGCAATAGCGCGTATAAAGAACGCGCGCGATTATCTCACCTCCGCGTCCCCGCCGCGCCGAAATCCGGCCTTCCACGCGCTCCGTGCGCATGCGACTTTTCGCCTTCCAACAGCATCCCGATAGCCCGACGATCTCTCCGGCAGCGCGCGGCTATGCCGCGCGCGCCGGTTCTCCTGGGAGCGACATGAAAGCGCTGGTGAAGCAAACGGCGGGGCGTGGCCTGGCGCTGACCGAAGTGCCGGAGCCCACGTTCCGCGACGACGAGGTGCTCATTCGCGTGCGCAGTGCTGGTGTCTGCGGCACCGACGTGCACATCTACGAGTGGGACGCCTGGGCCGCCGGTCGCTGCAAGCCGCCGTTCATCTGCGGCCACGAGTTCGCCGGCGACGTGGTGGCGGTCGGCAGCTTCGTCGAGAGCGTGAAGGTCGGCGACCGCGTCACCGCCGAAGGGCACATCGTCGACGAGCGCTCGCTGTTCAGCCGCACCGGCAACGCGCACGCCGATCCGTCCACCAAGATTATCGGCGTCGACCGCGACGGCTGCTTCGCCGAGTACATCGCGATGCCGGCCACCAACGTCTGGCACCTCGACGACTCGATCAGCTACGACATCGGCGGCATTCACGACCCGATGGGCAACGCCTTTCACACGGCGCTCACCGCCAACATCCCGGGCGCGGTCGTGCTCATTACCGGCTGCGGGCCCATCGGCGCCTTCGCCGTCGGCATCTGCAAAGCCGCCGGCGCCGCCCGCATCATCGCCACCGACGTGAACCCCAAGCGTCTCGAGCTGGCCCGCACCATGGGCGCGCACGACGCCGTACATCCCGACGACGCCAAGGCCGCCGTCATGAAGGCGTCCGACGGCAATGGCGCCGACGTCGTGCTCGAGATGTCGGGCGTCCCGTCCGCGGTGCATCAGGCGTTCGCGCTCTGCCGCCCCGCCGGACGCGTGAACATGCTGGGCATTCCGTCCAAGTCGATCGACATCGACTTCGCCACCGAGATCATCTTCAAGGGCCTCACCATCTACGGCGTCGTCGGCCGGCGCATGTACGACACGTGGCACCAGATGTCGCGCTTCGTCGCCTCCGGCAACTTCGATCCAACGCCCGTGATCACGCACCGCCTCCCGCTCGAAGCGGTCGATGACGCGATGCACCTGATCAAATCCGGCGACGCCGGCAAGATCATCTTCCAGCTGTAGACCGAGCCTCCCCATGTCACTCAAGACGGAACTGCAGGCCGAGCTCGATGCGCTCACGGCCGCCGGCACGTACAAGCGCCTCAACTACCTCGAGTCGCCGCAGGGTGCGCGCGTGCGGATGGAAGGACGGGGCGAGGTGATTGTGCTGTCGTCCAACAACTACCTCGGCCTCGCCAACGAACCGGCGGTCGTCCAGGCCGGCATTCAGGCGCTCGAGCAGTACGGCGCCGGCACGGCCTCGGTCCGTTTCATCTGCGGCACCTTCGCGCTCCATCGCGAGCTCGAAACCGCGCTCGCCCGATTCGTGGGTACCGAGGCCTCACTCTCGTACGTGTCGGCCTGGAACGCCAACGAAGCGCTCACGCCGACGATCGCCCGCGAAGGGGACTTCGTGATCTCCGACGCGCTCAACCATGCCTCGATCATCGACTCGGTGCGTCTGGCCAAGTCGATCACCAAGTGCACGACGGCGGTCTACAAGCACAGCGACATGGACGACCTCCGCGAGAAGCTGCGCAGCGCGAAGGATGCCAAACGGAAGATCATCTGGACCGACGGCGTCTTCTCCATGGAAGGATCGATTGCCAAGCTCCCGGAGATCCTCCAGATCGCCCGCGACCATGACGCCATCGTGGTCATGGACGACTCGCACGCCTCCGGGGTGCTCGGCAAAACCGGACGCGGTACCGCCGAACATTTCGGCGTGATGGGCGAGGTCGACATCATCACCTCGACGCTCGGCAAGGCCCTCGGCGGCGCAGCGGGCGGATTCATCGCCGGCCCGGCGGCGCTCTGCGATATGATGACGCAGCGCTCGCGGCCGCAGCTGTTCTCGAATGCACTGCCGCCCACGGTCGCGGCCAGTTCGCTGGCCGCCGTGGAGTTCACGGAAGCGCACCCCGAGCTGGTGACCAAGCTGCACGACAACGCGGCGTACTTCCGCGCGGCGATTCAGGAGGCCGGCTTCCATCCGCTTCCCGGCGAAACGCCGATCATCCCGATCATTGTGGGCGAGACGGCCTTGGCGATCACGGTCAGCGAAATGCTGCTCGATCGCGGCGTCTTCGTGACCGGCTTCGGATTCCCGGTGGTGCCCAAGGGGGAGGCGCGCGTGCGCTGTCAGGTCAGCGCGGCACACAGCACAGATGATCTCGATGCCGTTATTGCCGCCTTCATTGAAGTGGGCACGCTCGTCGGGCTGATTTCGTAGTTCCCTCTGCGGGCTCTGCGCCATCTGCGTCTCGGCGTGATCGGGCACGCTCGGGCACGCTCGGGCACAGGAGGAACTGATCACGCCGAGGGGCAGAGGGCGCAGAGCCCGCAGAGAAATACGTTAGCGTAGTCAGATCACCTGAATAGGCAACGCAGTGCCCCCGCCTCCCTCACGGTGGCCTGCATCATCCTGTCGATGTCGGTGCGCGGCGTCCGACCTACGGCCGAATACGACGCCGGATCGTGAAGTCCGAGGTGTGCCTCGGTCTCCACGATCCGGCTACTGACGGCTCCTGGTCTTTAAAAACCAGGGCGACCGTGGTTCGTCGAACGCAACCTTACCGCTTCTTCGCGGCCTTCTTGGCTGGGGCCTTCTTGGCTGGAGCCTTCTTGGCCGGGGCCTTTTTGGCGGGAGCCTTTTTGGCCGGGGCCTTGGCGGCCGCCTTTTTCGCTGCAGTGGCCGGAGCCTTCGCGGCCGGCTTTGCCGCCTTCGCAGGGGCCTTCGCGGCCTTGCGGGCAGGCTTCGCCGGTGCCTTGACGCCCGCCTTTTTGGCGGCGGGTGCCGATGCCTTGACCGGAGCCGGCTTGGCACCACGACCGCGGGCCGGAGCCGCCGGAGCCGCCGGAGCGGCTACGGAAACCGAGGCCGGAGCCACCGCGACCGGAGCCGTGGCACCGTTCGAGGCCGGAGCCACCGCGACCACTGGACGGGCACCGACCACGCCGAACATGAGCAGATCGGCGGGCGGACCCGCCGGGGCACGTCCACGCGATCCACCGCGCGGCGCGACCCCACGGGCACCCATCCCGCGCGGCGCCTGCGGCAGCAACGCCGCGGCCGCCTTGGCCTCGGCCTTCTGCGCGTCGTCCACCGTCTTGAGTTGCTCGACGATCGACGCGGCATCGGCCGCCCGAGCGACTTCGAAGTCGTTTCCACGGCGACGCAGGTCAATCATGTTCGCGTCATGCGCGTCCTGCAGGATGCGTTCGAACATGCGCGCGCTCAACGACTCACTGTCGCGGCCGAGCAGTTCGAACGCCTTCGCACGCGCCGCACTGGCGCTCGTCGAATCGTCGCCCTGCACCAACGCTTCGACCGCACGACGCACCAGATCGAATGCTTCGCCGCGCGTGAGACGCTCACCGCTGCTGCCGATGTGCCCAGCCACCGCCGAACCGAAAGCCGGTGTCGCGGCGGCGTGCGTGGCCGCGACCGACGGCGGCGCTGCCACAATCGGAGCATCCGCGGCGTCAGCCGCGCCATCAGCCTCGACCCGCGGCTCACGACCCTCACGATCACGCAAGCGATCGCGGCCACGGCCTCGACGGTTGCGACCACGACGCGCTTCCTGCTCGGCGTTGCCGTCGGCCGTCGCCTCGACACCCGGCTCACCGGTCGCATCGGCTTGCGCCGGCGCACCGATGACCGCGTCGCCGAACGTCGGTGTGAAGCCGGCATGCTCCGCCGCTTCCAATGCATCGTCGGCGGCATCATGCTCGGCGTCGGCGGCATCCTGTGCGGCGTCACCCACTTCGCCATCGACCGGCGTGCGGTCGAACCGATCTCGGCCCCGGCCACGACGGCCACGGCGACTCCGACGTTCATCGCGCTCACGATCGCTTTCTTCACGACGCGCTTCAACCGGCGCGGCCGCACTCGGGCTCGAGGCCGGTGCGATGCTGCCGTCGGGCGTGTCGATTTCGAGCTGGCCGCTGTCGAGTTTCGTGACCTTGAGCAGCCCCTTCTGGGCCGCGTCTTGGACGAAGCGCGAGAACTTCGGCATCCCGAGGTTCTTCTCGTCGAACGACGCGTCGATTTCCTGCATGACTTGCTTGAGCCGGTCGGAGCGCATCACGTCGCCGTTGCGCTTCATGCGATTCACCGACTCGGTCACGAGCGCCCACGGATCCCAGCGGGTGGACTCGTCGTCGCCCGTCTTGGTGAGGCCGGCGAGCGCGTTGTACGAGTAGTACTCGTCGCAGTTCATGACCAACAGGTCGCTCGACGACTCGCGGATGCCGACGCCGATCACGTACTTGCCGTATTCCTTGAGCTTGATGACCATGCTCGAAAAATCGGAGTCGCCGGAGAGCAGCACGAAGGTGCCGATCTCGGGGCGCGTGAAGACGAGCTCCATGGCATCGATGGCGAGCCGGATGTCAGTCGCGTTCTTCTTCGACGATCCATACGCCGGGGCGAAGATCAGATCGATCGACGCTTCGGTGAGCGGCACGATGTACTGCGGATAGCGACGCCAGTCGGCGTAGGCGCGGCGCACCGCGACCTTGCCCTTGACGATGTCCGACGAGAGGAGGCTGTTGAGCTCTCCCTGCAGGTCGGAGCGGATGCCCATCGTGACGTTGTCAAAATCGATGAGCAGCGCGGCGTTCGGGGCGTGGGCCAGCGGCGCGGCTGTAGGCGACGTCAGCGGAGAGACGGCCTGTGGTCCACGATGGAATGGCGCGATGGTACGGGACGGTGCCGCAGTGCGGGACCGGGTGTCATGTCGACTCATGTACTAGCCTGGATTCAAAACGGAGTGATCGAGCGCGTTGCCGTGCAGCGCCGAAGCGCTCATCGTATTCGCACTCAGCGCGATTGCCCGCGCGAGTTCTCGCCGCCGCACTTTGCCACTTCCCGTCATGGGAAAGACATCGAAGAAGCGGACGAAATCGGGAACCTTGTCGGCGGCCATCGTTTCCTGGGCAAAGCGTTTGATTTCGCTACCCGTGATGACTGCCCCTTCTACTGGCACGATGCACGCGCACACCAGCTCTCCCATGACATCATGGGGCACGCCGATCACGCAGACATCGTCCACTGCCGGATGCGCACGCAGACGATCCTCGAGTTCGCGCGGGTAGAGCTGCATGCCCCCGCGCGAAATCGTCTCCTGCCGCCGCCCGACGATCTTTACATAGCCATCCTCATCGATGATCCCCAGATCACCGGTGAGGAAGAAGCCGTCCGGCGTCATGACCTTGGTGGTCTCGGCCGGCATGCGGAGATAGCCCCGCATGAGATTGGACCCGCGGACGGCGATCTCGCCGACCGCTTCGGGTCCGTGCAACGCTCCCGTCATGAGATCCATCGCCATGATTTCGACGCCGGGAAGGGCGCAGCCCACGGTGCTCAAACGACGGTCGTCGTTGTCGGCAAAGCGGGTAATCGTGACGACAGGTCCGGTTTCCGTGAGGCCGTACGCGACGAGCACATCGCACCAGCGACGCACTCGGCGCACCAGCGCCTCGTCCACCGAACTACCGGCAATGACGCCGGCTCGCAGCGATGTGAGTCGCGACGGGTTGAACGCCTCCTCACGCATGAGGAGGTGATACTGCGTGGGCACGCCGTGTAGCACCGTGACCTTGGCGTCGGCGATGAGCGCGAGGGCGCGCGCCGGGTCAAAGGACGGTTGCAACACGATCGTCGCCCCACGTGCCATCGTGCCCAGCATGACGCCGAAGCCGAAGATGGCAAAGAACGGAACCGCTCCGAGCACACGGTCGTCCGGCGAAATCTCGAGGAGTTCCGCCACACGTACCGCGTTTTCCACCAGCGCCCGGTGCGACAGTGGCACGCCCTTGGGCTTGCCCATCGTTCCCGACGTGTACATGACGGCTAGGTCGGCCGTCTCGTCATACACCGCTGGACGCGGAACCGGTCGCCCGGCGCCGCTCAAGACGAGATCTTCGAACTGGAAGATCCGGTCGTCGTACCACAAGTCCTCGTCGCCGACCGTGACCACGTACTGCAGGTCGGGCAAATCGCCGAGTAATTCTTCGAAGCGCTGGAGAAAGTCGACGCCGTCCCACTTTTCAATGGTGACGACGGCACTCGCTTCGGCGTGTCGCAGCTGGTAGCGCAGCTCGTGCATGCTGAGCTGCGGACTGACCGGCACCACGACCGCCCCAAGCTTCGCGGCAGCCAACGTGGCGATGATCCACTCGACGCCGTTTGGCAGGTTGATCGCGATGCGATCGCCCGTGCCCAGCCCTAATTCGGAGAAAGCAGCAGCCAGAGAGGACGCGTCCGTGTCCACCTGCTGATAGGTCCACGTCCGTTCACCATTCGTGGCGAGTACACGCGTGGGGTGCTCCTGCGCGCGTTGCTCGACCAAGGGGGCTAGGGACCACGACGTTGCCATTCCACTCCGGGATCAGGTACAGCCACGTAAATTACTCACTATGAACGAGATGCGGAAGCGGACCGTCGACAAAAGCGGATCGAGCCCTCAGGCGGGACCGGGAGAGAAACCCTCCTCGGTGCCCCCGCCTGGGGACGCCGTGCATAGCGACGCCGAGCATAGCGACGCCGTGCATAGCGACGCCCTGCCGGAGCGACGTCGGCCCGCCCGCGGCGGGTCCGTGGCCCCATTCCGCTTGCGTCTGTTCGCGATGCTCATTTTGTTCGCCCTCGTCCCCACCGTCGCGGTGACCCTCGTCGGGGTCGGCACGGCCAATCGGGCTCTCTCGATGCTGTCGGCTCGGTCGGCGTGGGAGCGGATCGCCCTCAGCGGCGAGCGGGCGCTGGCGGCCGCGCGGACTGCGCCGCTCACCGTTGACCAGCGGGCGGCGGTGGAACGACACGACGCCGAGCTGCGCC
>Ga0049082_10000623_pt1 | contig 10449 bp, 7 predicted proteins | sample GreLakmeHU45MSRF_FD_66718 | JGI IMG/M metagenome (GOLD analysis project Ga0049082, IMG submission 66718) | Freshwater lentic microbial communities from great Laurentian Lakes, MI, USA - Great Lakes metaG HU45MSRF | ecosystem: Environmental > Aquatic > Freshwater > Lake | place: Great Lakes... | reverse complement strand
TTGTCTATCACCGACCTCGGTTGCCTCGGCAGCTAAAGCTCTTGTCTCTTCATCATCAATGTTTCCTTGAAGAACAGCTTCGGCAGCAATTGCCCGTGTCTCTTCTGCGTCAACATCAGCCTGAACAGCGGCCACAGCAGTATTAACATAAGTTTCAGATGCAAGTCCAACAACACTAGCAGTCATTGTGTCAAGAATGGCAGATACTTCTGGTGCTAAGTCTACAAGTTCAACCGAGCCGTCTTTTAATTGTTTTCCTGAAACTTCTGTCTTTGCCATAATAGCTATTCCTATGTACCTAAAATCTTAAAATATTTATTAAACTGAGTAACATACAACAAGTTTCCATCCCGTCTCAGGCGCAGTATTAAAAGTAATAGTGTCCCCCGAAATTGTATAGTCATCCCCCGCCCCGGCAAATTGTAGCAATCCGTTCAAGAATACTTGTTCAGTGCCAGCTACAGCAGGAGAATCAGATATTACAAATGTTACGTTTGTGCCATTAATATTACCAGAAGGAACTTCTTTGACTGGTGTGTATATTGTTGGCTTGCCAGTAAGACTTGCATATGCACCATCAAACAAAGACGGCTTGCCAGTCAAACTTGAGTATGGAATGTTTTGTATATCTCTTCCATCAATGTTGATTCGTTTGCCAGCGCCAAGATTAGTCCAGTATAATTCACTGGATGTTGGCATACTTTCATTTTCGTAATTTGCAACAAATATATTTCCGTTGTCGTATACGATGTCACCAATTAAATATCTTGTTCCATCAGCTATAGTGTGATTTGCAGACCATTGATGAGCAGCTAATGCTATAGTAGGCTTATTAGTAAGGTCTACATAAGAGCCACTGGTTGCTACGGTTGCAAGAGAACTTGTGTCTGCTTTTGCGCCAATTTGCCCAGCTATAGTTGTTGCAAAATCTGGGTCGGATCCTAATGCAAGAGCAAGCTCGTTAAGAGTATTAAGAACGGCTGGAGCACTATTAACAACACCAGCAACAGCAGTATCAACATACGTTTCAGATGCAAGACCAACAACGCTAGGAATAGTAGGCGTGTTGATAAGATCAGTATACGAGCCGCTGGTTGCTACTGTTGCAAGTCCAGACACTCTCGCAACTGGCACTGTGCCAGAAGCCAGAGATCCTGTGCTGTCTATTGACCACAAAGCCGTACCAGCATTATTCTGGATCTCTAATAGGTTTGCAGTTTGAGATGCAGCGCCTTTGACAACAAGTGCCTTAGTTGCAGCAGCAGTAGTTGTTACGGTCAAAGCACCAAGTGTGTTACCATTGACGGCTTGAGTTACAACTCCAGCAGATGTTAAACGAAACAGAGCTGTTCCGCCACTGTTTTGTGCTTCAAACAAGCTGGCGGATTGAGACGCGGCACCTTTTGCTATTAAAGGAATAGCACCGGAGGTTCCAGCAATAGTAGTCATCGCCCAATAAGCATTTAATCGTCCATTGTTATCAACATTAACAACGGCCACATTCCCTGTTCCAACAACACTAAAGTAATTTTGTGATTGTCCCGAAGCACCTTTTACAGTAAGGGGTACTACTGCGCCCGAGGATGCTTCAATAGTTCTTGAGTTTACAAACCCAGTTCCATCGTGAACGATGAAGTGTCCTTTGACAGCGGATGTAATAGCAACATCTGTTAGGCTATCAAGGTTTGTTGGAATAGTAGGCTTATTAGTAAGGTCTGTATAAGAACCACTAAATGTAGATGGTGCCGCACCATTGACCCAGTTTGTTCCGTTGTATTTTAGTATTTGATCTGCTGTTGGTGAACTAACACTAACATCGGTTAAAGCACTCAATGATGTCGCAGGAGCAGGCGCGCCTTCAAGTGTTGTAACACGAGAGCTAAGAGAAGTATCAGCATTAGTTCTGCTTGTGGTTTCAGACTGAAGGCCATCTTCAATAGCACCAACACGGGTGTCCATTGTAGCATCGGCAGCCTCAAGATCGCCAATGTCGCCCTCTGCTGCCGTCATCCTGTTGCCAAGTGAGGTAACACTAGTTTGAATTGAAGAAACGCTTGAATCTAGAGCATCAACGGCGCTGATTCTAGCGCTTTCCTCGGCTGCGATATCTGATTCAACAGATGCAATGTCAGATTGAACCGATGTTATAGATGATTCAATACTTGCAATATCACCTTCAACTGTGACAATATCTGCCTCGGCAGTGGTCAGTCTTGAATCAATTCCCGTAAGATCACTATCTAATGAGGTAATATCTCCCTGTGCGGTGAATAGCTCTCCCTCTGCCGTTGTTAGTCTAGAATTAATCGCACTAACAACGCTTGAAATTTCTACGCTCAATAATACAGCGTTTGTAATATAATTTACAAGAATAACGTCGCCTGCTATTGGCGCAACGGTGAATGTTATTGTATCGTCTGCTATTACATAATCTGAATTTGCGCCAACATTGAGTAAAGAACCGTTCAAGAATACTTGTTCTGTTCCTATATTAGGCTCGTTGTTTAATGAAAACGATGTATTGGTTCCATTTATTGTGCCAGAAGGAAGTTCACGAAACACGCTGGTGCCACTAGAGACTGCATCTAGATCGGTTTTTCGTACTGCATCGTTGTCGTCAACTGGTGCTCCAACGTTTTTAATTTGGTTATTACCAAGATTTAAATCATCTGCGAGTGATACTGTTCCGTCACTGAGAAGTATTTTTGCGCCGTCGGTGAGCTTATCTGTTGAAACCGTACCGGCGGCTATTTGTGCGCCTGATATGGTGAGGTCCTTAATCTGACTATTGCCTCGTATTTTTGAGTATGCCATGTGAGTTTAAATCCTAATTATAGTAGAAAAATAATATTGGTCCGGTGGTGCCTTTTGAGGGCACCACCGTCTTAATAAATCTCAACTAGGATTTGAGATAACTAACACGCAATCTATCGCCACTGACTGGTGCCACGTTAAATGTCACCTCATCACCGTCTATTGCATAGTCGTTCCCAATACCAGGCTCTTGTAAAAGTCCGTTTAGATACACATGCTCGCTGTTTGCTACAGGTGTGTGTGCAAGACCATATACAACGTTAGATCCGTTAATAGAACCACTTGGCGACTCTCTAGTAACAACGTTTGATACATATAAAACGGTGTTTTCTAGTGCAGCAATATCAGCCTCTGCGGTTGTCATGCGACCTTCAACTGCATCCATGTCAGAAGAAAGAACGCCCTCGGCAGCTAGTGCCCGTGTCTCTTCGTCATCAATGTTTCCTTGAAGAACGCCTTCAGCAGCAAGTGCTCGTGTCTCTTCTGCGTCAACATCAGCAGCTCTGGCAGAAGCCTCGTCAGAAATATCAGATGATAAAGCAGCCTCAGCAGCAAGTGCTCGTGTCTCTTCATCATCAATGTTTCCTTGAAGAACAGCTTCGGCAGCAATTGCCCGTGTCTCTTCATCATCAATGTTTCCTTGAAGAACGCCTTCAGCAGCAAGTGCTCGTGTCTCTTCATCATCAATGTTTCCTTGAAGAACGCCTTCAGCAGCAAGTGCTCGTGTCTCTTCATCATCAATGTTTTCTTGAAGTACAACTTCAGCAGCAAGTGCTCTTGTCTCTTCATCATCAATGTTTTCTTGAAGTACAACTTCAGCAGCATCGGCGCGGACCTCTTCTGCGTCAACTTCGGCTTGAACACCAGCAATCTGATTAGCAACGGTTGTTGCAAAATTAGCATCAGCCCCGATTGCATCAGCAAGTTCCTTGAGGGTATCAAGGATGCCTGGTGCGCTATTTACAAGTGCCGCAACCTCGGTGTCCGTGTAGCTATTTGCACTAGCAAGCGTAGCAGCATCTTGCGTTATGCGAGCAGTTTCTTCATCATCAATGTTTCCTTGAAGTACAGCTTCAGCAGCAGTAGCACGAGTCTCTTCGTCAGCAAGATCAGATGCAATAGCAGCCTCGGCAGCAGTAGCACGAGTCTCTTCATCAGCAAGATCAGATGCAATAGCAGCCTCAGCAGCTAGTGCTCTTGCCTCTTCAGCATCAATATTACCTTGAAGTGGATCCCCGGCATCAACAATCTGTTGATCGACATACTGTTTGTTCGTTAAATGTGAGTTTTCCGTTGGAGCATCAGCCCAGTTAAATCCCTGAGTTGGAGACATTGACACGCCAGCGACTACAGCAAGGTTTTCGTCAAACATGGTCAGACTGAAAGTACCAGAGTCCATGTATGCCACGCTCTTGCTCTCCATCTCGCCAGGTCCAGGTCCCATACCGAACTGGGTGGAGTGTAGCGTCACTGCACCTGTACCTAACACAAGGCCAGATCCTTCTTCGGTGTCGTCTCCGTTTCCTACAACAACGGCATAATCAACATTTAAGGTGCCTTCCACTGCCCTAGAACCATCAATTTTTAACAACGTGAGATCTTCGGCTATGCGAGCAGTTTCTTCATCAGATATTGCAGCGATGCGAGCAGTCTCTTCATCATCAATGTTTCCTTGAAGTACAACTTCAGCAGCAGTAGCACGAGTCTCTTCGTCTGAAATGTCTGATGCAAGTGCTGTATCAGCATTTTGTCGTGAAGTGGTTTCAGCAGAAAGTCCGTTCTCAAGATCGGTTACCCGACCATCCATTACACCATCGGCAGCTTCAAGGGCTGTGATATCCGACTCGGCAGTATCCATGCGAGCATCAAGTGCAGCTTCAGCAGCAGTGGCACGAGTCTCTTCGTCTGTTAAATCACTTTGCGTTCCGTCTAATTCAGACTGAAGCGCTGATACAGCAGCGATACGGGCAGTCTCTTCATCATCAATGTTTCCTTGTAGTACGCCTTCAGCAGCACTAGCACGAGAAGTTTCTGCGGTAACAGCAGCCTCTAGAGATGTAATATCTCCCTCAGCAGTTGTCATGCGCCCCTCAAGAGCATCAATATCTCCTTCGGCGGTTGCTACACTTGCCTCTATAGCATCAAGTCTAGGATCAAGATCGTCTATAACAATGTCTCGTAGTGCCTGTAGCTCGGTGTCTACATATGTTTTGTTGGTAGCATCACCAGAAGCGGTTGGGGTGCCTACGTTTGTTATTTTGTTTGAATTGGCATTGATATTGCCAGTAAATGCAACGGACCCATCGCGAAGAATAAGATCTGCTCCCTGAGCGAGTTTGCTCAGTACAATTGCAGCATCAGATGCGATTTCTGTGTTGGTAATGGTTCCGGATTTGAGCTGTGTGTTTCCACGAATTTTAGTTAAAGCCATAGTATGTGTATTCCTTATAGGAGTTTAATAGATTAGAATAATGTTGGAAGAGCACTCAGAGGAATGAATATAGATTAAAAATCACGCTCTGCGGATGGGAATCCGTCTTGGTATGTAAGATAATTCAAAAAATGTGTGAATAATGAAGGTATTACAGATGTTATGCATGTATTTATACACCAAACATGCCTCGAATCCAAAATTATTTAATTATTTTGGATTATTATTGTTTTGTGATATATTCAAAGGCGGCTTCAAATGTGTGTGCTCCTAGTGAGAATGCCACCCCAAACTGTCTATGAATATCAACAGAATTTGTGGCACCCCATGTGAGTATACCAGATTCTACGCTCTCGCTGTTCGATATGGTGATGTTTCCTGCTATGACGGTGCTAACGTTGGGAAGAAGCTGTGGCAGGTTAAATCTGACAATAGTATCAACCGCTCCAGTAAGAACTGTAGTAAATTTTACCCTTACCTTAACGGGGACTCCGTATAGGCTAGAGGGGGTTCCCTGGACCATGTGTGTTGACTCTAATACTGATGTACTGGAGGTTGCCAGTACGCCCAGTCCTGATATATCAGACGTCAATAGTGTATAGTCAACATAACGCAAATCTAGTTTATCGGAAGACACGCAGTTTGGCTTTAGTTTTTCAGTTCCAACGCTATTGTCCTCCAGTGGCACAAGACTGCTTCTTTGTATACCAGAAAAAATGTGTATGTCAAATACGTCTGATGATACTGCTGCTTGATTTAGTGTTATCGAATTACCAGATGTGCCGATAACATACCCCAGTGTCGCTCCATGCCGGAGTTGTGTTCCGTTTTTGAATATTATTAGACCGCCCTGGTCTAGATATACATTTTCGGCCACTGCTATTTCGGTTCCAGTGATATTTGTTTTTTGTACTAATAGGGGCCTTTTTTCTAACGGCACGGGAATGGAAAGTTGTTTCCCTAAGTAAATGGCATAAAGTCTTTCTTCATATGCGTCATTATTATAGGTCTCAAAGGTAATACGTATTTTTGTTCCGCCCTCTATTAGATCGTATTCGTGACCAGGCTCTAACAAACGCGCCGATCCCGCAATTTGATATACAACAAGGATTGATGTGGTGTACCCAACTCTATAATCAAGTGCAAAGTCTGTTTTACCCGCTTCAAGTTGAAACAATTGCTTCTCGTATAGTCCGTATGGGGTGTTTGTTCCAATATATTTTGACATGTTATGCTATAACCGTATTGGTTGCTTTAATAATAAAATTTACAACTAGGTGTGGTGATACGCTTGGTCCCGTGTTGTGTGTCCCTGTCACAGGATTGGTTGTTGTATTGGCTGACTGAGTGGTTGTATTAAAAACTGAATTTCCAGATGGTGCCAGCGCACCAGTTTCTGTACTTATTAACCCAATGCTACCCTGTACCATATCTGCTGGGTGTGCATGTACTCCTCGATAATCAGGTGTGCCAACAGCAGGAGGACGATCAGATCCCCAATATGATATTACCAGCCCCCCTGCGTGAGTATGACCGCCGTCTGCTGCATTGGTAATGGCGGCACCGGTTGTTACTATGTGATCGTGTGCCAGATTATTTGTAGTTCGCTTAGTGTCACTGTGATATTCAGCCCAGGTCGTGGCCGTGGTGGAGGTCGCCCCACCCGTATAAAACATGTTAATATCATGTGTGTGGACAAGCGTATTTGCACTCTCCATAGTGTTTCTGTCCACGGGGTTGATGGAATCAACCACCGAGCCCCCAGTTGGTTCCGATGCCACTTTGCCAGAGGTGTTGTTAGTATCGTGTCTGTGATAAGTAGTAGAACTAGACCATCCCGCCACGTCAATTGGGTGTGTGTGTCTAAGATTAGCTGAGGGAACACTGGTCTTCTGCGCGTCCGAAGTGCCAGCAGGGACACCCCCCGAATTTGCTGGCCACGACCGATGGTGGTGGTCCAATGAAACGGACTGTCCGTTAACGGAAGGTCCCCCGCATTTTACATTGTGATAGTGTCGAGAGGCCGGTACCTCTGTCCATTGTATACTATCCAACCACGGATTCGTGGCACCTCCGTCAGATATAGGCGTAGGCGTGTTGCCCGTGTGTGTGTGATCTAGGGAAGTGGCGTGGCCACCTGACGACAAGATTGACAACTTCCCCACACCCGCAGTAGGCACTCCGGTATTTTCGTGTCGATGCCCTGGTACACCATGTGTGTGCAAGAAGGTGTGTGTATGTGTGGTGTCGCTTGTGTGTGAATGTGATATTGTTCTAGTAGATTGTGTAACCCCGTCATTGTTTCCTAGATTCGTCGCGGTTGTGTTTCCACCAACAGGGAATCTAGTGATAAAATCTGGTAAATTGAAGGTTGATCCAGGAGACGCACCTGGTCCATATACGGTCCCGATGATACCATGTAATTCCGGATATGTGCCAATTGACAACGAAGAACCATCACATCTGTGCCATCCTGTCGGTACGACATTGGTAGGCCACATCATTATAGAACCTATTGGTGAAAAATATCCACTGTTAATAAGATTTTTAATGTCTGTGACAGTAGTATTAAGATTTGGTAGGTTGATTCCACTAACCGTTTGCCCAGTGCTGGTCACTATAGAACCGGTCGTCACCATATCACCCGATAGATGGAGATCCTTAAATTTATTGGTGCTTGAACCAATCGATACGGAATTGGTGGTAGTGGGTTTTATTAAAGTGGTCGTAACTTCGAACTTTTTTTCTCCAGAAATACTAATAGAAAGACTTGTGTTGCCTATCAATTCTGTTGTGTTGTCGGTTCCTAGTCGTATTAAACCAAGCTCCGTGGTTCCGCTAGATGATTTGGCATTCAATGATTCATTGTTTTCAAGTAATATCTTAGCACCGGTTACGGCATTGTCTTTTATTTTTGATGTTGCTACGGAATCTGTCCTTAATTTTCCTTCCGTTATAGAATCGTTTTTTAACTGAATGGTGCCAACAGAGGCTGGTCCAACTACCCCCGCCTGCCCAGCGGCAAAAGAAGCTCTTCGTGATATAGTAGAAAAACCAAGGTTTAATATTCTAATTACGCGACCAGCACTCAGTGCCGAGTGAAAAGATATGGTTTGTCTGTTGTTAATGTCCCTGGTAGAGTTTAATTGCCAGTCTCCCGTAAAAGACATCCCTTCTGTGTCTATTCCATCCGAGTCTTTTATGCTACCGTCGACGGTAACCAATAGAGACTTTGCGTCTACTATTGTTGCCTCTGATGCATCAGTTCCTGAAATAGAAAACGTGTTGTTACCAACAACGCTGGTATATCTATCGCATTGAAAGTTTCTTAAATTTTCACTGAGCTGTTCTGGTCCAACAGACCTACTAGATGGTACAAAATTATATGTTGCCTCGCCCTTGTGTAATACATAAATTTTATCGTTTGTTACAGGGGGCATAGACAATGTTATCTGTCTATGGGTTGCGCCTATAGTATAGTCTATTTCTGGCTCAAGTATATTCCAATTATCTTCGCGACCAGTGGTTAGAGAAAGACTGGTAGTATTGGTTACGGTGTTTATGGTACCTGTAACGTCCGCTTCCAAGTATATTTTTATGGAAGTTCCGCTGTATATAACCTCGTTTATAACAAAAGAATCATTTAGTGTGTTGTTCAGATCAGTTGGTATGGAAATTTGTAGTGTATCGCCTTGTCTAACTATTGATAGCGCAGCAGATATAGATGCGTTGGTGCAAGTGACCAGTCTCTCGATGGCCCCGCGATCAGACCCTCCTATTGATATGGATGTTGTATCAGAAATCAGGGCCTTTGTAATAAATCGTTGTCTGAGTACGGTGACATTACCCTCATGACCACCTGGAACTTCTTGGCTTAATTCAAATGTTACCTGCCCGTTGAATGATGAAACTAGATCGTCTCTGGTATTAGAACCTATGACTAAGAGACTTCTTGCATTTCCTATATATGACATAATATAAGATCCTCTAGCTATTTACGTCCTCAACCAAGGACAGAACAACGTCAATACTTTTATTCTCTGTCTCACATTTGACTCGTATAGAATCCTGTGCCTGCAAAACTATTTTCTGCCCTGATATGACCTGTATGGAAGAACCTGTTGGTACAGGGGCATTTTTTACTACAAATACACTAGCCCCCGACGCTTTTACTAATTTTACGGAAACTTGGACACCACTATTTTCTAGACATGCTATATCACACTCAATTAGGTATGACGCCATTCCCACGGGTGCTGTATACACGGTCTGCTCCGTGTTAGTGGTGATATTTAATATTGCATTTTTGAATGTCGCTGTCATATTTAACTCATCGCAATTGCTCTAATCAATGTTCGTCGCGTTTCTTTTACAGTTTCGTTTATTGCAGATACAAGATTGATTTTTTTAATATCATCCCCTGCGTGTGCGTCGTTTTGTAAAACCAATAATAAAAGTGGGTGCAATAGATTTAGATCACCGACCTCAATTGTTGTAAATAATGTTTTTTCTAACCACGAAGCAAAACTATCTCCTTGATAGTCAGGGGATTTTTCAATCAATGGTTTTGGCAAAAGATGCGTCATGGTTTTAATAGTTCCAATATCTGGTTAATACCACTTTTCAGCGCATTAACATCATTTTCTATCTTATTTAGCCTGTTTGTCACCAGGTCTTTTTGTTCTTCCAAAGCAGCAGCCACCCTCTTTTTTCTTTTATATTCAAAATACTCGTCCTCATTTATATTGATAATTCCATTGGATCTATCATCTCTATACAAATGTGGTTGGTCTTTAACCTTCACGTGTGCCATAACTATTCGTCCAGTGCAATCAATTTAAAGTTTTTAATCATAGGCGGCGTGGCTGAATTACCCCCTCTCATTACTACCTTTGCTTGAATTCCTTTAAATCCTTGTAGCCCATCAACCGATGATTCGTAGCTCTGGAACTTTGATCCATCGGGCGAAGGAGTTTTAGGAGTTATTACACCTTCTACTACTATGTTATATATAGCCTTTTTCCAAGGCTTGTCTTCTATGGTTACGATATCACTAGGAAATTCTGTTCTATAGTATAGGTCTAGGTGTGAGCTAGGATCTCTTATCCCGTCAAAGCTAATTTTCAGCGCATTGGATGTTTTATCCAAATTTAATTTTTTAGTAATATACCTGGTTGAGCCGCTATTTCCTTTGTACCCTATTT
>Ga0049082_10000621_pt1 | contig 10488 bp, 9 predicted proteins | sample GreLakmeHU45MSRF_FD_66718 | JGI IMG/M metagenome (GOLD analysis project Ga0049082, IMG submission 66718) | Freshwater lentic microbial communities from great Laurentian Lakes, MI, USA - Great Lakes metaG HU45MSRF | ecosystem: Environmental > Aquatic > Freshwater > Lake | place: Great Lakes... | reverse complement strand
AAACCAGTTACGTATTGCACATATAGTATAGGAATGCGAGCATGGCAGGAGCTACCAATAACCCTAACTATAGGGTCATGCTAACCAATCACGGCAACAATGAAGTTGTGTTTGCTTATTTGCCAGAACAATTGAATCTGTCAATTAACAGTGATTGGGAACCCATGCTCGCTAACACTATAAACAACGTACTGGGTAAGGCTGCTGATGTCGGTCGCATGACAGGCATGGTTCCTTATGATAAAATCCTTTCTGGACAGGTTTGGCGTGGATCGGAGCCATTAGGCTTTAATCTCAATCTGCAATTTGATGCTGAAACCAGCGTAAGAAAAGACGTATCTGAACCTGTGCAAAAGCTAATCTCTTGGGCTATGCCAATCAACGGCGATAACCTGATATTAAAGCCCCCTGGCCCTACTATTTTCGATCAAACCAATCGTATATCTATGCGTATTGGGCGTTTCTTGTATTTTGATAACGTGATTTTTCCGTCTATAGACGTGACGTGGTATACCGCGCCTGACAGTGAAGGCCAGTTCATAGCGGCGGACGTTAACGTTACTATTAGAACATTCTTCACGCCGGATCGTGCAGATATCGCTCAATACTTTGGCTTGGGCGCACAATCCTCTACCGATCTTCTTTATTCTCCGGCCGACGCTGCGCGTGGTCTGGCTACACGCGCAATTGATTCGCTTAAACCCTCGTCTGGTTTATTTGGTGGGGGTAACTAATGGTTTCTAAGCTAACTACAGAGCCCGTTGGAATCTCTAACGTAAGTTCTACCTACCACAACGAGATTTACTCTATCAACAATTTCATTCCAATCATTGAAATCGAAAACAAAAACGGCAGTGTAGTCAACTATCTTGACTTTCTCGACCATAGATTAACCCGGCTGCTTTCCCTTATTACCGTTTGGGTGCCATATACTTTCGATGGCACCGAGCATATTACCTCAATATCATACAAGGCATATAAAACCACTACATTATGGTGGGTTATTATCATGTATAATGGTTTTATCCACCCGTTAGAGATACCTCCTGGCACTACGCTTAAAATACCGAACCTTAATCAAGTCAATGATTATCTGCGTGACGTGAAAAAACGTATCGGCAAAGTGGTTCAAATCTGAGGTTTGTTATGTTTGGCATTGATGGTCAATTTGTCTGCGAAGTCAAAATAGACGGCAAGGAACTACCTATACAACTAGGTGGTTTTGACCATATTGTTTTGGTGGAAAACACACAGCTTTTTGTGCCGCAATTTAGAATAGCTGTTTATGATAGCTCAGGATTATTAGATACCATCCGCGCTGTAGTTAATGGCACGCCTGTTACTATCATGCTGGGTCAATCAATGGCTGATGGTGCCACTGATGCATACGAGTATAGATCATTCGGTTCACCTAAGCATAGTCTTGTTGGTGGTCGTTCTCTTTATACCATTGCAGGCACATTGGATGCAATGAAGTATTTGATCGGCCAAACCAAAGGTAGCTTTAAGGGCCATTCATATGAATGTCTGGCAAAACTCGCACAAGATTGCGGTTTGCAGACAGATTTAGATCGCACAAATGATGAGATGACTTGGTTGCTTGGTAGAAAATCCCATTGTTCAGTAGCTTCTTATGTTGCTTCCCATGGATGGGCTGACAACAAGAGCATGATGGCAATGGCGTTAAATTCAAAGAAAACATTGATATACAAGAATTTAGCAAGGTTGGTGCAAGCAGAACCTAAAGTTACCTTTTGGAGCGGCTCTAAATCCAGTGATCGTAACACACAAATCCATACAATGTCCTATGACATTAAAAGCAGTGCAGGTCTGCGCAATTCTTTGTTTGGTTATGGTTCTGTAGCAGTGGAACAACGCCTAGACGGCACCACGACGCTTATGGAGAAAACCAACGTCACGCTATTCTCTGATAATTTAGAGATGAACAAGGACGTTAAAGAGCAAGTTGGACGTGTCCGATCACCCTATCTGCCGCCGGATGCTGGCAACACTCACGATAAGTTCCAAAAGGCCAAATACCAAAACAGACAAGCCCTTAATACGTTCTCAACACAAATAGAGACCATGCACCAACAGGCTTCAACGGCTACCTTGTTAGACCCTGTTAATCTGTATATATCTCCCGGTGGTAATGATTCTTTAGCCAAAACCTACAATGGAAAATACCTTGTGACTGCTAAAACTAGGTATATTCAAGGCTCTCAGTATTATGAGAAGCACAGATTAATGACGCAGGGTAGACAGAATGACCCAACAGGGGATTTGTTTGGATAATGGTTGGAAATCTGCTTAGGGACCTTCCAGGTTCCTCACAAAAACTGCATGGTCGTGAATTTAACGGGGTCGTTGTGGATAACAACGATCCTGAACGTTTACAGAGGGTGCGAGTACGTATAAGAGACCTTCACGCTGGAATTGAAGACGCTGACATTCCTTGGGCAACTAAACGCGATGCTGCGCGCGGCACAGCGCCAGGGGTAACTAGCGTTGATATTCCTCCGCTTGGTGCTAATGTCAAAATCATGTTCCGCGATGAGTCTTTCTATAGTCCTACATACTATGGTGGATCATTTGAAGGGACAGGACAAAAAGCACCCGCCGAAGGTTATCCGCATGTTATTATTGAATCCGATCATGCTGGCAACGTCATTAGACGAGATACCCGTGCGGGTTCTAATACTTTCACATTCACTCATGTAACAGGTGCCACCTTCCATATAGCAAACGATGGCTCTATTACGTGGAGTACACCTAAAAACGTCAACATTAATGCAGGCCAATCCATTGATATCAGAGCGACAGAAAGCATAAAAATACAAGCTAAAACCATTCTGCATTTGCGTGGCAATTCGCTTCTTTTGCAAGATGCACCACCACAAGACCCTGCCACTACTACCGCAGGAACCCGACCCGTTATCCCATTTACTAAGGACACCGTGGAGTATTAATCATGGCATTAGTTCCTTATAGTAGACAAAACAAAATCGGCACCGTAAATCAGCCCGATAGTCCTATATTTACCAGCCGATATCTAAATGACGTTGTGTTGGGGTATTCTCTAAACACATTAGAGATCAAATCTTATGACGTTAATGCTATCAATAATATGATAGAGAATATCTTACGAACAACACCAGGGGAGCGAGTGTTTGAGCCTACTTTTGGCAGTCAAATACCTGCACTGATATTTGAACCTTGTGATGAACTCACTGCCTACAAAATGGAAACAGCCATATTTGATGCACTAAAGCAGTGGATGCCTTATGTGTCTGTGGTGATAAGTGAGACCTTTGTAGTGCCAAAAAATGACGAGGGTCTTTTTGATGTTCACATATGCTACTTAAATAAAGTAGCAGGTCTAAAGGGTAGTTTCGACGGCAAATTTGCACAGAACTAGAGGTGTGTTTTGGAATATCTATCAGCGCGGATACCGCTTCTAGCTTCTGATCTTTTAGCTAGAGTAATTACAGCCGGTGGTGCGAACATATCGCATGATGATATTATGCTGTGGTTGCATGAATATGCACAAATAACCAAAGGCAAGCCTGTTGAACTTGCCTTTGTTCGTCCTGATTATGAGTCTATCCGTCAACAATTGCAGTCTACACTGCTAACCAAAGACTCTTGGCGTGATCTTATTCAGGCGGGCGTTGGTGAGACGCTATTAGAACTTATTGCTTCCATTGGTGCATTCTCTCAGCTATCGGTCCAACGCTCTTTGCAAGAGAGCATGTTGGATTCGGCTAGGCTTACATCCAGTGTATACAACATCACACGGATGCTTGGTGTTCATATCAACCGAAAGGTGCCTGCTAATGTCACAGTGACATTGCAGGGTGATGGAACATATATGCAAATCCCTCGATATTCTCAGTTTGAGATTGAGGGTATTCCTTTCTTCAATCGCCAACAGATCACGTTGACAGATCGCTCAATGTCTGTCACTACGTTGTTACACCAAGGCCAAGTTCAGATTGATACGTTGTATTCTACGGGGCGACCTTTTCAACGCTTTGAAATAGGTTTCAGTGATTACAACATATCGGATTCAGACGTTTTGGTTGTCAACGATTATTTTTATGAATACTCCAGGGCAGTTGACGGTTTGTGGCACCATGAGGGTGAAAAGTATGTATTCTTTGAGAATACAACACCCAACGGCAACGTTGAATTGCTTTTCGGCAATAGTCTATATGGGCGTATGCCGAAAATAGATGAACAACTTAACATCATCTATTGCAACACGCTAGGTGAAGAAGCGCACACTACAAAGACAGGTCTGAAAGTAACTTTAATTGAATTGAACGATTCTGTTCCTGAGAAGATACGTGGTAGCAATGCAGAGGTTGAACGTGAGCGTATCGCTCGATCTGTTGTTGGTGTTAGTGCCAGCCAAATCTATGGTGCTAATAATGAACGAACTAAAGAGTTTTATCAGGCATTAGCTCCGCACATATTTGCTGCACGAGGCCGTGCGGTTACACGCAAAGATTATTATGCAATAGCTATGCAATACCCTGGCATAGTGGATATCTATATCCAAGGTCAGCAAGAACTTGGACCGCGTAATAGAGCTTACATGAACCTGATCGGTGTCACACCTCTGTTAAAGGATGGTGTGGAAATGTCAGAGGAATTATTCAAAGCATTTACAGAGTATATGACGGATAAAGCTATCTGGCAAAACAATTTCATACACATTCCACCCAATCCAGTGCCGCTAAGTATTAAAGCAAAAGTGCTTTGCTTGCCGGGCACAGACTTACCTAAAGTAAAAACCTATATTGAATATCGTATAGCTGAAAGCTTTGGATTGAGACGTGGGTCACTTGGTTATTCAGTATACATGAACGATATTCATGCTATCCTTAAAGCCCAACACCATGCCTTGCAGGTAGACTTTGCTGAATTAACGGACCCTAGTATCGATATTATAGTAGGTAACAATGAATACGTTACTATTCAGAGTTTATCTATAGATGTTGGGTATAGTACCCGAGGCTATTCGTCATATGTTGTAAGATCACCCTAATAAGCCTAGGTAGCTAATTTAAGCCTACGAACGGAGGTCTATTAGTGGCTTACTCGGGAACTGAACATTTTGATTTAATGAAGCTATTGGTGCCACATATGGCAGCAGTTCCCGCTTGGCGTGACTTAATTGAAGCCACTTCTGAGACACTAGAACGTCACGTCGAATACCCTAGACGTAGATTAGAGCGTATAAGAGACACTGTTGTCTACCGCAAAGATGATATCATTAAAAACGTGCCCTATTTAGAGGGCACAGTTGTTGATACAGAGACAGGTGAAAACGTTGTTCTTCAAAAGGGCACTGTAGTTCCAAGTGCTCGTATTTTAATGATAGAGCAAAACGCCCCGACTTCTGTATTGTCTGGTATAGATTATATGCTGGTGGAGTTTACTCTATCAGATAATCGTGTATTTCATTGGAAGATGCCTATTAACGCCCCACAAGAGCGTAGCATTCTTATTCAAAATGGAAACATGCTCGGCTTTGACTTCTTCAATACCACGCTCACAGATGAAGACTACCGCCGCTTGTTAGAATTTATTAGCATGTATTGGGCCGAAGGCGGGACGAACAATTTTGTTAAATTTATTTCTTTCATTAAAAACATTAGACTGGAATGCCTGCCTCTTTGGTCTGTGGATACCGCTGGTGATGATTATCCGGAACTAGAAATAAAACAAGATTCAATGGTTCCTGTGTGGAAAGGTGGGACTTGGTATCCTACCTCACACGTTGAATTGCGGTATAATCCACTGTTAGACCAAAAACAAACCAATTCAAATGAAACACAGTCTTTTGAATTATACAAAGGTGTTGAAGACATTTTCTATGTGTTTGCGCCAATTCAATTGGTGTTAGAACGCATAGTAGCGGCTATTGATCTGTATCCTGAGTTTTTCTATGGCTCTTCTGGACAGGAGATGTCACAGCATTTCAGTAAGTATGAATGGAAGAGCTATAACGAAGGATTCATTACAGACGTATTTATGAATGCTGGCGGAATGTTCGAACTGGAGTCTGGACGATCCGCTTACCAATGGCCTATGCTTCGTTCTAGTAGAGGATTGCAGCCTAGCCATCAGTTGAATGCACAAGAATACAGCATCATAAAATATGAAATACCTTTCCTAGAACAATTCAACAGCCTAAAAGATGGACTTCAAATATCGGAATCTTTCCAAAGTGGCACTAAGTATGAATGGCCCATCCTTAAAAATGAATCAACTGGTGGTGCTTCTACTACGTATGTCATGATTGTTGGTAATTCTGTTAGGTATCATGAAATACCTAAACTTAATGTCAATATTGATAGCATAAACTCTGGAATGGATATGCTATATGAAACCCTGCCCCCGGTTAGGTATGTGCCTAATCTATTTGTGCCAGGGATTATTAGCGACCATCAATCTTCCCATTGTGATATGTTTTTTAATTCAGTTAGAGGTTCAGCAACTTTTAACGATTGGGACGCCCACGATGGGGTGCCCTATCCATCCAAACGCATAAACTCTTTGTATAATACAGTGGTCATGTCTGAACACACCATAATTTACGCAGTAAATGATCGGTCAACACCGCTGAATTTTGACGTGAAACCAATATTAGGTTCTTTGGTTATTCATATCTTACAAGCTCGTGTTGAGTCGGCACGGAGGCTCTAAACATGCAGCTAGCTATTATGAAACCTGCCGAAGCGCGTCTAACTGATATTCTGTCTTTAGGGATAAAGACAAAGATTCATAGTTTCAAGATCGCTGGTACAGCTGGTGTCTCCTTAAATAGTAATAACACCGCACCAACAGGCCAGCTTTCTTACACTGGAACTGCATCACAGATCAAATACACACTGGTCTCTCAACATGAGATCGTTTTTGTAGTTTATCTGGACCATGATATCGGGGGTTTCAACATCGGTAATGTGATGTTGTTCTTGGAACCTGCGGTAACTGGTGGAACTCCTATTCCCTTCCTTTGGATGTCACTCTCCAACGTCACCAATAAGAACGATTCAGACCTTGGAGCTTACATCATCGGTAATCGTGTGATGCTACACGCAACCGTTTGGTTTCCTTATATTGTCTCTGCACTTTATCTTAACCAACACGAAGAACTCGTGGTGCGTCTGGATAGCTGGGCCAATGAGAAGGTTATTCCAAGCGTTGAGACTGCGGAATTTCCTCAGTTGGTTATTGGTACACATACCGAATACGATGCAGCCACCATGGCTATTAAAGACAGCGCTCGCGGGTATTGGTGGGGTGCGGCTTTTAGCCAGTTCATTGATGACCCTCGTATTGGTCACATATCCGGTGGTATTGTCACACAACCTTACGGTAGTCCATCCGATGTCATATTTTATGACGGTAGAACGTATAAAGTTGATAATGGCAACTTTGACGTTCATGATGGCGGTGCCAATTGGATTATAGCGAATGAACCGTCCTTAAATGGCGGTAATTATTGAAAGCGGCTTTGGAGACTGAGATATGCAAACCATTCTATTGAACTCAGGCAAGGCTGCTTTAGCCCGTGCAATTGCCGAAGGTAAAAAGCTTAAAGCGGTCGCATACCGTGTTGGTCAGGCGGTAAACTTTCAACCGCAGGTTAATTCGACCAATGTGCAGCCTGTATCTATGTATCAAGGTGATGCTTCAACCATTGATGCATCGCTTATTAACGGTGACGAAGTAAGATACACCATTACATTGCTTGAGCCTATTGGGCCGTTCAATGTTGGTAATCTTATGCTGTTTCTGCAAGGCGAATACAGCCAGGATTTAATCCCTTACCTGTATGGCGTGCTGCCTATTGCAGTTCCTAAGTCGAGAAACAACCCACCTACTACGATTGGTAATCGTCTTGTCATTAACATGACAGCGAAGTATACCAACGTCAGTGAAGCGTTTTCGCTTAGTGTGGTTACTCCGGTTCATGCTTCTCTTGCCAATTATCGCGATGAGCTTGATCTTCCGGCACCGGGTTCTGCATCATATCAGCAAAGCATTCTGCAAAACAATACGAATACCGGCTCTCCGGCATTAGCTATTCGTAGAGAACTAGATAACTCGTGGTTCTTAAATCCCTTCTTTCAAAGACTTGACGATCCGAATTATGGATCAATGAATGGTGGTATTGTAGGGGATGGCTATTTGCCGTTCTATGGTGATTATTACGCTGGTGGCTCTTACATTACCCCATTAGCAGGATTTGATCGCTCATTAGAAGGTGGCTCTTCTTGGGATGTACCAGGTGAAGCTGATATTCCGGTGGATGGTGGTCTATACGTATAAATATAGCGCAAAGCGCACAAATCTTTGATTATGGAGAAACCTAATGCCGGTTCAGATTACCTTCCGCCTCGGAAGTTCTATTCCAAATGATGAATATCTTGACGTAGGCGAGCCTGTTTATGATCCTGAAAAGCGCCGCCTTGGTATAGGTGCAGGTAACGCGCAGCCTCTTTGGTATCCCAGTGTTGACCCGCTTAGCCAAAACCTTATTATGTACGGTAGCTCGCTTATTCAAAGCGAGAGTGGTGGTGCAAGAGCCAAATTTGGTTTTGAAGCGGCGGATCAATTCAATCTATATACTTTCTCTGGTCTACGGTTTCGTATTACTGATAGTACAACTACTTTTTACAACCGAGTTGTGTTGTCCCTGGGTGGCTCTCTTTCCGGGGATGTAGATACGTCCGGTGGACGTTTCACTGACATGAACATCCAAAAGATCACCACGTCAGCTACGCAGGGTCATGTTAAAATTCATGACGGCGTTGGTGGTACTCAGGTTGGACGTATTGACGAGCGTGGTGTTACGTCTCTCGCGCAGCAAGAGACTTACGTTGCCATAGCAATGGCAACAGAGTCCTGGTCAGCGTTTGTTCGCAATACCTTTTCCTCTGGCATTGTTTCTACACGCCAGTATAATTCGTCCCGCCCATTTGATCCGAAATATAAGGTCACTTCGAGTAACTTCTCCGCTATGTCCATCCACAATCATATGGATTGGCGTGGCCTTTGTGGTATGGCTGAAATATCCGTTCTAGTTAACGGCCATCACATCCAGACCCGTCATAATGACTATCGTATGCTGCGGCCGATTCAAAGCAACACTTTTGGCGAACGTGCATTAAATACCGGCGCTCCGGTTGCAACAAGCGTGCGTAATCTACCTCTTGGGTATACTGGTCTTACGCTGAATGGAAGCTTGACCGGCACTCAGGTTGAATGGATGCGCAATGTTTATACTAATGCGCCTGACCATTGCATTTACGAGCTTGCCTATCTGGAAGTTTGGGTGCAGAAGTTTGATGGCACCATTATGGATATCGCATCTTCCACTCGTCATGCGAATGAAGCCAAGGTTGCTAAGGTTTTCTTGGAGCAAATCCGCGCATACACCACTGCTGGTATTAAACCGCCTGCTGAGAACATGCCAACACTCCCTGGCGTTGTATTGACACACGATGCTAATGGACACCCCACGCTGGGTTATGTGAACTGGCGTATTTCTACTATTCCGGTTGCTAATCTGTCCAATCGCAATGTAAGTATTACGATTGATGGTATTGGTTATGATCTGCGTGCGATGCCATTTAATGCAGCTAAGGCTGGTGCTGGTGTTATCGACGCAACCAATAGATTTAAGGTTCGTCGTAAGTTGCATCAGAAGGCGTTCAAAAACCATAGAGGTAGAAATACGTCTACCTCCACTGAGGCTACTGAGGATTTAGAAGAAGTTACGAATTATCCGACATGGCAAGAGTTGATTTATTCGTCAAACGGCACGCTATTTGATTGTGCTGATCTGGAACAACTGTGCCGTTCGGTCCCTGGTTTTGATGGTGTAGGTAATTACACCACACAGTTTATCACTGACCAATTTGGTCGTATGGTTCCTGGAACCAAGACGCCTATTCGCTATTCGTCTTATGGTGATAAGGGACTGAACTATTACAGCAATAGCTACGTTGTGAATACGCTGGATGCATCAGGCTTCGCAAACGTTACTCGTGGTTTTGGTGATAGCAATCTTTTCACAGCAAAAACTTCCCATCCAGAAGTTCTAGGTGGGTGGAGCTTTATGATTCCCTTGGAATTGGTTGTGCGTACTCCTCGGGAAAACTGGAATCCTTTCAACGTCGTTAATCAGGCTGCACCTACAGGTAATGGTGCATACAACAGTCCTTATTCTGGCTGGAATGACTACGGTATATTCCATACTATTCCAAAGGATGCTCTTGCTTCTGCTACCACTATATCCACTCAGGCTGATACAAAGACCAGTTCTTGGGTAACAACGCCGAGTGGTGCTAAAGAAATGCTGGCAGCCGGTGTTCGCATATTCGATTTCACTGGTGAGCGGCGTAGATTTCCTGTAGTTCCGGAATCTATCCAATTTACGGGACTTGGACGGGATATGGAATTTTTCAA
>Ga0049082_10000620_pt1 | contig 10490 bp, 7 predicted proteins | sample GreLakmeHU45MSRF_FD_66718 | JGI IMG/M metagenome (GOLD analysis project Ga0049082, IMG submission 66718) | Freshwater lentic microbial communities from great Laurentian Lakes, MI, USA - Great Lakes metaG HU45MSRF | ecosystem: Environmental > Aquatic > Freshwater > Lake | place: Great Lakes... | reverse complement strand
TTATAAATTCTTTATTTTTTTTTCGCAAAGAAAAATTGCGAATTAAATTATCTTTATTGCCAAACAAAGCCTTATCAATAAAGCGCTGAATCTCTTCATTGTAATATTTTGTTCGCTGCTTTTCTTGTAAAATTTTTTGTAATTTTTCATAAATCTCGTGAAGAAAAACAACATCAAGAGAAGCGTATTGTAATTGCTTTTCACTTAGTGGACGCATGCACCAATCGCTTCTTTGTAATTTTTTATCAATCACAACTCCAAAAATTTTTTCAACTAAATTACCATAGCCAATATTGGTTTTGTAGTCACAAAAATTTGCTAAAATTTGTGTGTCAATAATTGACTGGGGTTTTAATGGCAATTTTAAAAAAAATATTTGCAAATCTTGTAGGCAGGAATGTAAAATTTTAATTATTTTATCATCGGCAATCAATCCAAGAAAGACCGATAAATCCAGATCTTTCATGCAGTCAATTATAAAAATTTTTTTTTGGTGATCAATTTTTACTGCCACTTGAATAATTGACAATACCGGAAAATAGGTTTCACTCCTAGAAAATTCAGTATCTATTCCAATTATTGGCGATCTTTTGATTTCATTAACAAGGCTATTTAAGCTGTTATTATCGGAGATATAAAAATATGTTTCTTCAATCATTAATCTCTAACCCCCTATTGTTGGACGTTTTTTTGTGTTTTTTGTAACTTTTGTGCATCATCTGGCTTAACTTTAACATCTTTACCCCAAGGAACATGTCCCTTTATATCATTACGAATTTCCTCGCGATTGGGAAGCTTCTGGGGCATTGCAAGCTGCATTGCAGGTTTGCCTCTTCCAACTTCATATAATCCGGGAACTAATCCAGGTTCAATAGCTTTATGACTAGCATTGTTTAAAACTTCTTGACCAAAAGCTCTCAGATAAACCTCCTTGACTCGCTGATGATAATCTTCTCTAGAAAAATCTAAATATCCAGATTTGCAGTGTTTAGAAAATTCTTGATTATATTTACTTTCAATTTCAATGGCAAAGTTTTTTTGAAAATCAGTTAATAATGGTTTGGAAATTTTTTCAAATTCTTTCTGATCTTGATCTTTACTAATTCTTTCAAGGTTTCTATCGGCATGAGTTTCAGCCAAATCATAAATTCCAATATCTCTTGTAAAATCTTTAAATTTTTTAATATCTTCATCTGACAATTCACTTAAAAAAGAATCCTTAAAACTTTCAAAATTTTCATAGTCTTCTAGTAATAATTTTATTGGACATATACCAAAATCCAAAGTGCATTTTTTATTTTTATTTTCATTAGAGATTTGCTGCATTTGATCATAAATTTTCTCAAAAAATAATTTATCATACACTAAAATTTTTGTTAAGGCCTTGTCAACAAATTTATCATCAAGTCCACAAAGTATTGGTAGAATTTTTTGCTCATCTTTTTCCTTTGATAAGGCTTTTAATTCTGGAATATCATTTAATATTTTTTCAATTAAAATTTGCGTCTTGTCATCGGCTGAATTTAATATTATAAAATCTAAAATTCTTTTAATTTTATTAGCCTTTTCAATTAAGTTGAAATTATTTTCCATTGCTTCTTTAGCGGTTTTATCAAAAACTTCTTCAAGCGATTCATTAGCGCCGTGCAAAGCGTTTTCAATCATTTGTTTTTGGTTATTGTATGATTTATTTTTATCTGACACAAATTCAACTTCTTGAGCGCTTCCCATAAGGGCAGCTCCAATTGCCAAGGGTGCATATGGCAATGGCGAACTTAGCATTGGCGATATAATTTGCGCAGTTCCGTAAACTAAATTACTACCAGCAATATTATCAATCGTGCCAAATATATCGCTTACTATTGGAGTTTTATCAAAAAATAATTGCACAAGTTTATCAATTTCTAAAAAATCAATAACGTCACCCAGGAACCCTAATTGATCACTTTTAACTAAGCTTGACATACTCTCGCCATAAGTCATATTTGGATCAAACATCGTTGCTAATGTGTTGGTAATAGTATCAAGAAAAGGAATTGGTAAAAAAGGGGCAACAACTAAAAATAAATAAAAAAGTCTTTTTTTAAGCATAGCGTCACGCATCTCGACTAAACGCTGTGATTCATCTTCCGTATCTTTACTTACTGCATTAAATCTTTCATTGGTCTGCGCAACTTTTTGCATTATTTCTTTATCAAATTTTATGAGCTTGTCGATAATTCCATTTGAAGCCAAATAAAATTCCGTTTCATTTAACTCACCTTTTAAAAATTGATCTTTGAGATTTTCTAAACGATTTATAAAAGAATAATTGGCACCTTCTTTTTTTTGCACATATTGCTGATAGGAATTACGCAAGATTCTTTGGAGAGTTGCATATTGACCGATAGTTTTTTTGGGATTGGCATTTCTTATGCCAGCAATGATTTGTGCATGAGTTGATAATTTTTCTATAATCTTTTGAACATTTTCAGTTACGACATCGAATGTATCTCTATTGCGATATGTTGTTTCAGTCATAAAAATGCTATATAAAAAAAAATAAAATTTGTTAATTGAATAACTTGACAATATAACCACTTTAAATAACTTTTTAATAAATTCAATTGTTTTAACCAACCAGTTTAACTTTTAACCCATGAAAATAATATCTTCAAAAAAAATAATCTGCCTAGCATTTACCCTAATTACTTTAAGCTCTTGTCAGAATTTATTTAAAAAAATTCCACAACCAGATTTTAAAATACAAGACGAGGCCAATAGTCAACCAGATGTTCAGCCCTACGAAACAGTTAACAGCGAGCTGGAAGCCGTTGCTTTAAATCAGCAATCGCAACAAAAATTACAAGAAGTTGAAGTACAAGATCGAATCTTTTTTGGTTATGATGCATTTGATTTAAATGATGAATCTAAAAAGGCTCTTGATAAACAAGTGGCTTGGTTGAAAAGCGATGAAAAAATTAAAATTATTATCGAAGGACATTGTGACGAGCGAGGAACTCGCGAATATAATTTAGCTCTTGGCGAACGCAGAGCCAATTCAGCAAAAAAATATTTAATCGATAATGGCATTGCTCAAAATCGTATTTCGCTAATTTCTTATGGCAAAGAAAAGCTAGCATTTTTTGGGGCAAGCGAAGATATTTTTGCCAAGAATCGCCGTGCTGTAGCTGTTGTTGAAAAGAATTAAAAGAATTATAAACCAACAATTATTACTAGTAGTTATTTTACTTATTTAAATCAGTTAAATATTTTTTTCTTCCAATAACTTTAACCATAATCTATTGGCTTTCTCTAGCAATGAATTTTGCTGACATCTGCCGTGGAGATGCTCAAAATCAAGTTGATCCATATTTTGATCTTGATTTGCGCAGGAATAAAAATACTCCACCTCACCTTCTTGGTTAGTCTTTTTTTGTAAACATTGCGCGCAAACTCCTTTCATCATGCATTGCATTGGTGCATTTAAACTAGCAATCGCATATTTTGCCAAGGCGAATGCGTCAATAATTTTTTCATGCCTTAAACGTGCAATTTCGTGCATTAATTGATCATTACCAATTACAAAAATACGATCGATTTTAAGGGGATTTTTGTTAAAATAATTTTTTATCGCATCAATTACTGTTCCTTGAAAAAAACCATCATTTGCAAGATCTTCTTCAATGGCAATAATTAATTCTGCGCATGATTTTTTCATGCGCTCATAATTAACAATAAAATCATTTTTGCGATAACCTGCAAAAAATATAACTTTGCAACCATTGGTACTAAAAGCTTCCGCTAAAGCTGTAAGCGGTTGATTACCGCGACCTCCGCCAATAATAACCACCGTTTCATTTTTGGGAATTTCAGTTGGTTTACCACTTGGACCCATAAAAATACAAGGTTCGTCTTTTTTGAAATTCTTAATCAAACTGGTTGACCCACCAGTTTCAACGACAATTCCCGTGATTATTCCCATTTTGTCATCAATGCTTAACGCTGTTATGGCGATACCTTCCATCATTAATTTTTGATCAGATATTTCTTTAGCAAATTGCGCATAATTTTGCAGACGAAAAATTTGCCCAATCTTAGTATTTAGCGCTAACAATGGGGCGCTTACTACAATCTCAACAACATGATTTGAAAGGCGATTAATTTCAATAATTTTTACCAAAAAATCATCGCAAACTTTTCTGATTGACTTAGAGCTAATAGAGCTTTCAATAACCTTGTTTATTTCAACAGCACCACGCTTAGCACTTGCCATCGCCTTAACTACACTTCCCTCAAAATCGCTATGTAAATCGCCAAAAAAACTAATGGCTTTTTTGCTATCATTTTCAATTTTATTAATAAATTTATAATTAGATATATTATCTTTATCGCCTAGAGCAAGAAGGCTATTATTTAATTTATTTTTTGGCGAATCTTTAAAAATTAAATCATTTAGCGATAAAAAATATTTACCATCATTTACTAAATTTAAACCATCTTCATAAACAATTGATAAGTTTGGCGAAGTGCCAATTGCAATTAATAAACTGCGGCAGGGGATAATTTCGCCATGATTAGTTTTTACAGCTTTAATTGCCTTAAATTTATCAATAATAATTTCAACGATATTAGTTTCATCAACAATCTTAATGCCTTGATCTATGGCCTTTTGTAGTTCATGGTGATTAATTCGATAGGCTGGTGATTCCTTCAGTTTTTTACGATAAAAGATTTTTACATCCGCAATATCGCTGTTAATTTTACTAAGTTTTTTTGCATCAACTAAAAATTCTTCAGCAATTAATAATTCTTCTTCATTGAGATTTTGTTTAAATTTTTGGAAACCTATTTTATCGATCTTTGCGCTAAATTTTTGTAACTGAATGCTGTAATAAGCTTTGATTTCCGTAGCGCTATCGACGGCGGTTAAGCCACCGCCAATCACAATAATTGGCGATCTAATTTGTAAATTTGTAAAAAAATCAGTTTTATAAGCGCCACTTAATTGCAAGGACATTAGAAAATCAGAAGCTAGGCGCACTCCTTTTACAAAATTATTTTTCATTTCCAAAAAATGCGGTCGACCAGCTCCAATACATAGCGCAATATGATCAAAACCATATTCTTCAAAAGCTAATTTTGGAGTTATTGCACTGCCAAAACGAATTCCACCATAAAGACTAAAATTACTGCGACGCTGCAACATTAAAAAAATAATTTTCAAAAAATTTTTATCAAAACGCGCAGTTATGCCATATTCAACGACTCCGCCAAATCCAGTAATTAATCGCCTTGAAAGCGATTCAACTATTTCATTAAAAAATTTTATTGGCTTAAATTCTTGTAGTTGATTTTGTAAATTTTTACCAGAAATTTCTTCCGGCAATGGCTCAATTTTTAAACCATCAATAGCGACAACTTCATGACCAGAATTAAGTAAATAATGTGCAAGAGTATAGCCAGCAGGACCCAATCCACAAACTAAAATTTTTTTACCGCTATTAGTTTTAATTATTGGCTGTTGTAAATTAAGAGGATTAAACTTAGTTAATACAGAGTATATTTCAAAACCATAAGGTAGCGACAAAACATCCTTAAGAATTCGTGTTTCAATTTGCGGAATATCAACGCTATCTTGATTTTGAAAGATACAGGATTTCATGCAATCATTGCAAATTCTGCTTCCCGTTCCAGCAATCATCGGATTATCAATCACCGCAACCGCTAGAGCAGCAATCGTAAAACCTTCAGCTTGCAATAAATTCATTTCCGAAATTTTTTGTTGAAGCGGACAGCCATTTAGCTCGATTGCAAGTTCATCAATTTTTATTTTTTGAGTATTTTTGTCAATCAAGCCAGTGCGACAAGAATCTTTTGCTTGCTTGTGACAATAAAGACAATATTTGCTTTCGCCATGAACGCGTTGCTGTGAATAGCCTTTATCGATTAAATCAAATCCCCTAATGGCTTGTGCTTCTTGATGATTTTGCTTTATAAGCAAATCTTGTTTATCAACTTTTTGAGGAAGAATAAATAAACTTCCCACTTGATGAAATTTTTTTCCAGCCTCAGAAAATAAAGCCCAAATGCAATATTTTTCAACGATTTCTAAATTAATTTCTCCGTTAATCATTCTTGATAATGAAATTTCAAGATCTTTAACATTGCTATTTTGCAGAGATAATTTTTGAAGAATTTCTTGTGGATCAATCGCTAATTTTTCAACATCTTGCGCTTGAAATTTTTTAGCGATATAACGCTGAATATAATCGCGCTTGACTTGATAAATTATATCCAAGCCTTGATAATAAAGCCTTAGTTCTTTATTTTCTTTATTAATCATAAATAAATCTACTAAGAATTCTTCAAGATATTTCGCAACATCAATTAACAATTGTGAATCATTGCTTTTATTTAATAAAAACTGTTCATAAATATTATAATCTTTTTTTTGTAAAAAATCACTAAATTTTTGTTGTAATTTTTCCAACCCATTTAAATGATAGAGGTCTTTAAAATCAAGATTAAAGCTAGGATTGAGAAAATTATTTAATGGCATTTTTTACAATTTGCTCCTCATCAAAATCGATTTTTTTATCCCCGATAATTTGATATTTTTCATGGCCTTTTCCAGCCAAAATTAAAATATCATTGTCATTAAGAATTTTTATAGCTTCAATTATGGCAAGCCTGCGATCATTAATTTCAATAATATTTTTTGGTAAGCAACCACTTAAAATTTCTTTACGAATTAATTGCGGATTTTCACTGCGCGGATTATCATCGCTTACAATAACTATGTCAGCTAATTGGCTAGCAATTTTTCCCATTATTGGTCTTTTTTGCTTGTCCCGATCGCCTCCACAACCAAATAAAACAACAAGTTTAGGAGAAATTTCTTTAGATAATTTTTTATTATCCAGCATTGATTTAGCCTGCTTCAAAACATTTTCTAAAGCATCTGGTGAATGGGCAAAATCAATAAAAATTTGTGCATTATTTTTTAATTGCGCAATTTTTTGCATTCTTCCCGCGGCACTTTTTAGTTCTAAAAATTTTTTCATTAATTGCATTAAATCATCTTCATTTAAATTATGTTTTGATAAAACACAACCTAGTGCACAAAGTAGGTTAAAAGCTTGAAAATCACCACTTGCTGACATTTCAAATTGATATTGCTTGTCGTTAAATTCAAAAAATATTTTTTGTTGATCAATTTTAATAAGTTTTAATTTCTGAGCTGCAAAACCGTAATCAATAATTTTTATTTGCCTTTTTTGACAATTTTGTACGATCTCGTGATATTCTTTAACATCAGCATTTAGAACTGCGTAAGCCATTGGCTGTAAATATTTTGTAAATAATTGCAATTTCGCATAAAAATATTTTTCCATGGTTAAATGGTAATCAAGATGATCTTGCGTAAAATTCGTAAAACCTGCAATTCCAATTTCTAATCCAGCAATTCGCCCTTGATCCAAGCCAATTGAACTTACCTCAATTGCTACATCATCAATTGCAGAATTTTTTAAAATATGAAGATTTTTATAAAGTGCTACGATATCGGGAGTGGTAAGATTAAAATTTATTAAATCTTGTTTTTTTATATCATCGCAATTTATTCCTAAAGTTCCAATTGATGCGGATTTTATATTTAAAAATTTAAGAATTTGGCGAATAAATTCAACGGTTGAGGTTTTGCCATTGGTACCCGTAACTGCATAAATATTTTTAGGAAAAGGTTGATAAAAAATTTGCAAAAACTCCACTAATAACAAAAAATTATCATCAGAAATAATTACCGTAATCTGCGGATATTGCTGAAAAAAAATATCAAAATCAAATTTGGAATGCTTAGAAATTACAATTGCTTGCGCACCTTGATTTACCGATTGAAAAACAAATTCCGCTCCATCATTTTTTTGACCTCGCAATGCAAAAAAAATACTATTTTTTTTAACTAATCTTGAATCAGTGGCGATATCGTCAATTTCAACTTCAGCGATTACCTTAGGGCTAGTAATTACTTCATGGGGAGTTTTTATCTTTTCAAGAATTTGTGCAAGCTTCATTAATGGCATTAATAAATTTTTTGGCACAGGCTTTAATGTCTGGGTCTTGAAGTATTGGCCTTCCAACCACCAAATGTGAAGCGCCATTTTTTATGGCCTCCACAACGCTAGCTGTTCGCTTCTGATCATCATTGGCAATTTGTTGTAAACGAATTCCTGGCGTAACAATCAAAAAATCATTTCCGAAATTTTGTCGTAAAATTTTTGCTTCATTTGCTGAAGCAACTACGCCATCAAGTCCAGATTCGATAGTCATTTGTGTTTTATTTTTAACTAATTCTTCAAGGCTAAATTTTGGGTCAAACCCCATTTGCGTTAAATCATTATTATCAAGATTGGTAAGAACTGTAACTGCAACAACCTTAATATCACCCTTAACACGGGCAACGCTGCGCATGATATCAGAGCTTGCGGTGTGAATTGTCAAAAGATCAATTTGATATTTTTTTAAATTCTCAACAGCGCGAACCATGGTTTGCGAGATATCGTAAAGCTTGAGATCAGCAAAAATTTTTTTGTTTTTGTTTTTAAGATATTTAACAACTTCAAAATATTCACCACTCATCATCAATTCCAATCCGAGCTTGTAAAATTGCACCTGCTCATCTAATTGATCAATTATTCTTTTAGCCGATTCGGCATTGGCAACATCGAGAGCAAGAATTAATTTTTCCATTATTTTTTAAATTTGTTTTCCTCGCCCGTCATTAAGCGTAAAATATTTTCACGATGGCGCGCAAAAATTAAAATGAACAAAGCTAAACAAAAAACAATTTGTGATAATGGTGCGCCGTAAACTGAAGACAATATCACTGTCGAAAAAATTGCGATTAATGATGAAATTGAAGAAATTCGAAATGCACAAAAAGCCATAATCCAAAAAAATATTGCCAACATTCCTACTGCAAAATCAAGAGCCAAAATTACTGAAATTGCCGTTGCAACGCCCTTGCCTCCCTTGAAATTTAAGTAAACCGAATAGATATGACCAATCACCGAAACCGCTCCAACAATAACCAAAAACATGTGCAAATCATTCACATCAAAAAAAACAAAACGGGCAATAATAATCATAATTGCCCCCTTTAATCCATCAAGAATTAGCGAAAAAAAAGCCAATTTTTTCCCAGCTACGCGCATGACATTGGTTGCGCCAATGTTTTTTGAGCCATGTTGACGAATATCGATTTTTGCATATTTTTTAGCTAAAACAAAGCCAAATGGAATCGAGGCAATTAAATAAGCAAAAACTAGAAATAAAAATTGATAGAAAAAAATCATGTTTAATCGTCGTTGTCAGTTTTATCAGAATCAACTTTATTCTTTCGAAATGCATCAAGCGAAATTACTTTTGCTGATAGATCTAATCCAGAATTTTTGCCTTTTTTATTTTTGCCATTGATATTGCTAGCTTGTTTTTCCTCGCCAAAGCTACCATTTTCTATTTCCTCTATATCGCCATAGGTCATGCTAAATTTTAAAGCAAAATTAATTGAAGGGTCGGCAAATGAAGTTATCGATTTATAAGGAATTACTAATCTTTCATATTTTCCACTAAAACTTAATGAAACTTTAAAAGAGTTATTTTCTACTACTAAATTTTTAAATTGATATTGAATGGCGATAGTCATTTCTTCAGGATATTTTTCCTTAAGAACCTTAGAAATAGAGACTTCAGGAAAAGTAGTTAAAAAAGTTACAATGAAGTAATGCTTGCCGGGCAACCCGCTCTTCTCAATTTTTTTTAAAGTTTCATAAATAACCGAGCGCATTGAATTCTCAATAATCTCATCATAACCAATTAGATCCTGTTGCATTTTGTTAATTTTAAATTTTTAAAAATTAATTGCTCAAATATTAAGTGCTCGGCTTCTGTTGACAGGTGCCGAGCAAACCCCGACTATTTCACTTATGCGAAAGAAACATTTGCTTCTGACTCAAGTTCGAAATTGTCATTCGCAAGATTATAATTATCGTTTGCGTTTATTGTTTTTGAACGGATGTCGTTAGGTTTTAACACCCTTAAACCGGCAGTATCTCAACCGAGTAAAAAATTTCCCTTTAGCGATTGTCGAAAGCTATTCACCCCCAAAATATAATTTATATTTTATAAATTATTACTGATTGTTAAGTTTTAATTTAATAAAACTTTTCAAAGCTTGGTGGAGGTGCTGGGAACTGCCCCCAGGTCCAAAACGTTTATTACGAAAACCGTTTATCACCATAGTTGTAAAATTACAACATTTAGATTTTAAAACTAAAATTAAAATTAACAAGCCTTAAGCTTATCAATATTTTTTTTAATAATTAATTTGCCATGAAGTAAAAATTACTTAAAAATAAATTTTTGATTGTTAAAAATTTCTTCTAGTAATTTCAAATTGCCATTGATAAAATTTTCAAAAAAAGCTGAATTTATTTAAAAAAATTTTATGG
>Ga0049082_10000618_pt1 | contig 10501 bp, 11 predicted proteins | sample GreLakmeHU45MSRF_FD_66718 | JGI IMG/M metagenome (GOLD analysis project Ga0049082, IMG submission 66718) | Freshwater lentic microbial communities from great Laurentian Lakes, MI, USA - Great Lakes metaG HU45MSRF | ecosystem: Environmental > Aquatic > Freshwater > Lake | place: Great Lakes... | reverse complement strand
ATCAAAACAAATGGTGGTAGACATAATACTTGTTTATGGTTCAAAAATAATCTCTTTGCCCCAAAGTTTAGATAAAACAATAGGCAAGTTGCAAAAGTTTTCGGTTATTTGAAGTACAAATTAAGCGGGCATGAAAATAGCGGGGTTTACGATCATTAAAAATGCAGTTATGAATGACTTTCCCATTGTGGAAGCCATTCGTTCTTTACTACCCGTGGTAGATGAAATGATTGTTTTAATTGGAGACTCTAGTGATGAAACCACTGCGCTTATTGAAGCTATTGGAGATCCTAAAATTAAAATTCATCACTCTGTTTGGAATAAAAACTTAAGAAAAGGGGGTGCTGTACTTGCAGATGAAACCAATAAAGCTTTTGATTTAATTAGTTCAGCCCATACTTGGGCATTTTATATTCAAGGCGATGAAGTAGTGCATGAAAAGTATTATCCTGCAATAAGAACAGCTTGTGAGCAGTTCGCTTCTGATACAGCAGTGCAAGGGCTTTTATTTAAGTATAAACATTTTTATGGTACTTATGATTATGTAGGAGATAGTAGAAAATGGTATGCGCATGAAATTAGAATTATTAGAAATAATAAAGCCATTTCCGCTTATAGAGATGCACAAGGTTTTAGAATAGGCAAAGCAAAATTACCTGTGGCCCGTATTGATGCAAGTATTTATCATTATGGCTGGGTAAAGAGCCCAGTGCAGATGCGCAAAAAAATAAAAGAGAGTAGTGTTTATTGGAACGATGATACGCAGTTAGAAAAAATAAAATCAAGCCCCGCGGATTATGATTTTACAGGTTTTGATTCTTTAGAAAAATTTACAGGCACGCATCCTGGGGTTATGCTTAATAGAATACAAAGACAAAATTGGATAATTGACTTAGACCTTTCACAAAAAAAGTTTTCATTTAAAAATAAATGCTTGTATTATTTTGAAAAATTAACAGGCATTCGACCCTTTGATTTTAAAAATTATAAAATTATCAGAAAATAATCATGCATTCAATTTCAGCTATTAAACAAGGGGTGGATAAAGGAGACTTTCTTTTATTAGCAAAGGCTATATCCTTTATTGAAAATAGTGTAGTAGCTGCCAATACTTTTTTAGAAGATTTACTTCCTGCTACTGTTCCAATTATTGGAGTAACGGGTCCTCCTGGTGCAGGTAAAAGCACTTTAATTAATGCGCTTATTACTACTTGGGTAAATGAGGGTAAAAAAGTAGCCGTCTTATCGGTGGATCCTTCATCCCCTTTTCATCAAGGAGCTATTTTAGGTGATCGAATTCGTATGAAGGATTGGTATTTACATCCTCAGGTGTACATAAGATCCCTTGCTTCAAGAGGGCATTTAGGCGGCCTCAATATGGCCATGCTTTCCTTGACTACTTTAATGCAGTCTGCAGGCTTTGATTATATCGTGGTGGAAACAGTGGGTGTGGGGCAATCAGAGGTAGAGATAGCCTCCTTGGCAGATACCACAGTGGTCGTCTTAGTGCCAGAAGCAGGAGATGAAGTGCAGATGATGAAATCGGGTTTAATGGAAATTGCCAATGTATTTGTAGTAAATAAAAGCGACCGACCCAATGCGCAAATATTTGTTAATCATCTACAACAAATGATTGCAGAAAATACACCAACTCAATTAGCGCCAGCAGTAGTAAGTACTATTGCTACAGAGAGAGAAGGCATTGCGGATTTACTAAAAGCAATGGAAGCACATCAATTAGCCATGCAGGATGGTTTACAGAAAAAAGAAATGTTCTTTAATAAAGTGGTGCAATTAATTATGGCCAGCAAAATGAATCAGGTAGATATAGAAAAAGTGAAAACCAGTTTAGCCTCGGAGTGTACTAAAGCAAATTTTAATGTTTTTAAATTTGCACAAACATTTTATTAAAAACTTTATTCAAAAATAAAATTATTAGCGTAAGTTGCTTTATTACTAAAGTCTTGAAATTTTTCAAAACTAAATTCGGTAATAGGAATGAAATGAGTTCCTTGAATAATTTTTCCTTCATAGCCCAGCGATTCTAAATAATGAATTGTTTCCATCACTTGCTCTTTGCCAATATGCCTCGCTTCAATTTCTACTAAAATTTTAGGCCTGTGTTTTTTTAGTATAGTTTCCGCCCCCTTAAATACTTTTAATTCATTGCCCTCAACATCTACTTTTAAAAAATGAGGAATGAGTTGATGTTTCTCGCAGTATTCATCCAAGGTAGTGATGATGACTTTTTCAGTGGTTTGAAAATTAATATCGTTTTCATGTTCCACAATAGTGGCGCTAGGAGAGCTTAATTTACCATTTAATAGGGCAGGTAGGTATAGATTGCTTTGCCCAGATACATTGGACAGTGCAATATGTTCAATGACCACATTGTCCCAATGAAATAGATTTTTTATTTTTTCTAAATAAGTAAAAAGAATTTGTTGAGGTTCAAAGCCAATTAGGCTTCCTTCCTTCCCCGTTTCTTGTAACATCTGATATAAGTAGCCTGCTTTATGGGCACCGATATCAAAAACGAGGTCTCCTTTTTGAATAGACTTTTTGATATAGGCAAACTCTCCCTTATCGCTTTTACTGTATTTATAAACTCTGTGTAAAAGCTTAATGGATTCAATAATTTTCATTGAGGGGGTTATTGTTTATCCTGCTTCCACCATTTGAAGGCGACAAAGCCTGCAATGGCAAAAGGCATGGCTGCAAGGTATAGTATACCCGCGTTGAAACCCTTCCCAGCTTCCTGCCCAATTTGACCGGCAGTTTTGGTACAGATAGAGCATTGTGCCATAGCGCTTACCACTAATAATTGAGAGAGTAGTAGTAACGAAATTCGTTTCATAAATACTTTAAGTTAGTTAAGCTTTCGCTTTAGTTACTTTTTCAGTTTTTACAGCCGCTGCTTTAGGGGCAGCTACTTTTTCAGTTTTTACAGCCGCTGCTTTAGGGGCAGTTACTTTTTCAGTTTTTACAGCCGCTGCTTTAGCGCCTTTGCTAGCCACTTTATGTGGTCTGCTTACGCCAAAAGAACCTTTAAATCTTTTTCCTTTAGCTGTTTTTTTATCTCCTCTTCCCATATTCTTGTTTTTTGTTAATTGTTGATTGGACAGCAAAAATAAAAAAACCCTCGCACATACGAGGGTTTTTTTTCAAAATCTTGTAATTAAGCGATTTTAGTCACTAAAACTATAATTTACCGCTCAATTCTTTACCTGCTTTGAATTTTGCAACTTTCTTAGCTTTGATTTTGATAGCAGCTCCAGTTTGTGGATTGCGGCCCATACGAGCAGCACGCTTAGAAACTGAGAATGTACCAAATCCTACTAAAGTTACTTTATCTCCTTTTTTCAAGGCTTTTGTAACTGCTTCGATAAATGCGTCTAAAGCTGCGTTAGCTTGTGTTTTTGCGATCTCTGCATTGTCAGCAATGTGAGCGATCAATTCTGCTTTGTTCATAGATGTGTTTTTTATAAGGTTAAAACGATATAACAAATTTATTGGCTTTTATCAATTGAAAAAATATTTTTTTTCAAAATGCATTTTTAATTTTCGCTTGAAACCCTTAAATAGCAAGGATTTCGTACAAAATCACGGAATTCGTTAGTATAATGTATTCAATGAAAAACATATGAAATCCATGCTGACATTGAGTTTCATTGATAATCGGCTGAAATATAGGCCTGCCTTGAGTTTCCGCAATTTAATCTATCCACATTCAATTCACAATTTGCATTTCGGTGCAAAAATAGTAGCATTTCTCACCCCAAGCGAGGGCTACTTCCTTTAAATGGTCATTTGCCTGTAATTGTTGGTAGGCCTGCCATAGCTCCATGTTGTCACAATAAAGTTGTAAAGTATAAGTGGGCGATTGGTCGGCATTCACCTTAATTTGGTAAAATTTATTTTCTGTAAAACTTTGACTTGACATTAAGCTAGGAATAAAATTATTTTTCATCCATTCCAACCATTGAAATTCTAAAGTGGGATCAATTTGAAAACTAATATTATACACTTTCATGAAAATAATTTTATATTTTATTTTAATTCTATAACAATGGGGCAGTGGTCACTATGTTTTACCATAGGCAGTATGGTAGCGGCTTTAATAGAGCTCCCTAGGGCTTCTGTAGTGCATAAATAATCAATACGCCATCCTTTATTTTGCAGCCTCACACTCGGGAATCTTTGGGTCCACCAAGAATAACCACCCGTGGCGGTAGGATTTATTTTTCTATAACTATCTATCCATCCATTTTTTAAAAAGCTATCCATCCAGGCTCTTTCTTCGGGTAAAAAACCAGAAGATTTTTTATTGCCTTTTGGATCATGAATATCTATTTCTTGGTGGGCAATATTATAGTCGCCTGCAAGCAGAATTTTCGGACGTTTCTTTTGCAGTTTTTTTAAATAGGTTTCAAACTCTTTTAGCCATTGATATTTATAGGCCTGTCTTTCATCGCCACTGCTTCCAGAGGGGAAATAGGCATTTACAATGGTTAAATCACCTATATCTACTCTAATGACCCTGCCCTCAAAATCGCTCATTGCAAATCCATTGCCAGTTTGCACTAGGTTGGGTTTTATTTTACTAAAAATAGCGACTCCGCTATAACCTTTTTTTTGTGCAGAGAACCAGGATACATGGTAGCCAAGTGCAGTGAATAAAGAAAGGTCGATATCATTTTCGGTAGCCTTGGTTTCTTGAACACAAAAAATATCTACGGGGTATTCTGTTAGCCATTCGATTAGCCCTTTTTTAATAGCGGCTCTAATTCCATTGACATTATAACTTACAATTCGCATGCAATAGTTTGTTTATCCAGGTTGTTGAAATATTTCTGCATAAGCAATAAGTAATAATAAATTTTCTAATGCAAGAAGGGTAGTTCTTTTTTCTACCATTTGAACGGGTTTTTTATTCCCACTGATAACCATGACTATTTGCTTATCAATAAGCAGGGTAGTAATATTATTTTCATAATTTAGTTGAATCGAAAAATCATGATTCATTGATTTGCCGCTAATAACTCTTGAATGCGTGATGGGTTGTTTTGCAAAAAAGGTACCTAGGTTCGCTGAACGGCTAGAGTCGTAACCATTGTAAACAATATCAGGGTAATAAAATTTATTTTCTTCTTTAACAAAGTCTTTAACTGTAAAATAGCCAATGCTATCTTTATCTTGCAAAATACGATGCGTGACTTCAGGTAAAAATTGAATAGCCAATTTAGGACTATTATTATCCCCGAATACTGGCGCGCTATTAAATTCAATATAGGATTCTAAAGTATAATCGATATTATTTTTAATATCTCTGAGAGGCTGCATGACTTGATAGTATTCATTTCTGTTGAACTGAGGTCTTGTTCTTCTAAGGAGCTCCACTAAGTTTTTGTAGGGGTTAGTTTCAGATTTATCTTTGTTGTTTATTTTTTTCAAAACAGCGGGTGGCATTCTTAAAGCGTGCACTCCTGCATTGTCTTCAAAAGAAATGAACTTCTTTGTAGTATCAAATATTATTCTTGGCATATTGTGCACAAAGGGCATCCAGTAATTGTCTGTGGCATAGGCTGCAGGAACTTTGACATTGATAAAATCTATTTCGTCTCCTTCTGTGTTCAAATAGTTCATCGCCTTAGCAATTGCATTGTATAACAAACCGGGCATACTAGGCGTGGACTTAATAGTATAACCTAGCCCAAGAGATTCAACGGGGGTAAATCCCAACATAATTGTTTTTTGAAAAACACGCTCTTTTTTTAAGTTAAAAATAGAACAAGCAATAAACCATACTGAATGGATACTATCTATTTGACTTTCTGATAAATTGACTAAATCATTTTTATAAGCAAATTCGGGATCCATCTCATATATTTCTATATAAGCGTGATAAGGAATAGTGAGGCTATTAGACCAATCAATTTTTATTTTACCAGTTTGATTTAGTTTAGTAAGTGCATTAGTAGTAGTGGTATAATCTTTATCTCTTTGCATTTTTAAACTAACAAAAAGACTAGAGTCCAAGCTTTCTAAAATAGGACTGATATTTGCTGGAATTTTCCAATAACTAGCAGTAGGGTTTAAGTAAGAGTAGGCTTGAATTTGTTCCACTACCACTGTTGGGGCAGGTGCATTTTGAGACCATCCTTGAAAGGAGAAGAGCAATGTAAACAGTAGAAATTTAGCAAGGATCAAGGGCTTCATAAGTCGTATAAAATGATAAGTCAAATTTAGCATATTTAAAGTACTATACTTCAATATTTATTCTAAGTTCAACAATAGGATTTGTTAAAATGATTATCGAACAATGAAACCACTAGAAAAGTAAAGAATTATTAGTCAATCACTGGCTGTAACCATCTAGTAATATATTCTAATGGCTTATCCTTTCTTTTTGTATAATCTAATACTTGGTCCTGATTAATTTTACCTAATCCAAAATATTGACTTTGTGCATTAGCGAAGTACCAACCACAAACACTTGATGCCGGATACATGGCTAAACTTTCTGTTAAACTAATGCCCGTATTTTTTTCAGCGTCTAATAAATTAAACAAAGTATATTTTTCGGTATGGTCTGGGCAAGCAGGATAACCTGGTGCTGGACGAATACCTACATATTGCTCACTAATTAAAGACTCATTGTTTAAAGTTTCATCTGCGGCATAGCCCCAATATTCTTTTCTAGTTTTAGCATGTAAATATTCTGCAAAGGCTTCTGCTAGTCTGTCGGCTAAGGCTTGTAAAATAATTTTATTGTAGTCATCTAAATTTTCTTCAAAATGCTTAATATGTTTTTCAATACCATGAATAGTGACGGCGAAGGCGCCTATAAAATCTTTTTTATTTTCTGAGCTTGGGCAAATAAAATCGGCCAATGAATAATTGGGTTGACCCACTGTTTTTTTAGCTTGTTGTCTTAAAAAATGTAAGACTAGTTTTTCTTTACCATTTTCTACTATTACATCATCGTTATGGGAACTAGCTGGCCAAAAGCCTATAGCTCCTTTGGCGGTCAACCATTTTTCTTCAACAATTTGTGCTAAAAGTTTCTGTGCATCTTCGAATAATTTTGTAGCCACTTCTCCTACTACATTGTCTGTTAAAATAGCAGGGAAATTACCATGTAATTCCCAGGCAATGAAAAATGGTTTCCAATCGATATAGTCTACAAGTACCGATAAGTCGTTTATCTCAATGGCTTTATTACCTGTAAAACTAGGTGCTACCACTTTAAAATTTTCCCAATCAATGATCGCTTTGTTTTTTAAAGCATCCACATAGCTAAGTGATTGCTTGGTTGTTTTTTTATTGTCAAAATCGGTCTTCAGTCCTGCATAAGCTTTTTCTAATTCTAATAAGAAAGGTGCTTTCTGGTCTTTATTTAATAAAGAACCTGCAACTGTTACACTTCTTGAAGCGTCTAATACATGTATCACACCATCTCCGTATTCTGGTGCAATTTTTACGGCAGTATGCATACGAGAAGTAGTGGCACCTCCAATCATAAGTGGAATAGTCATTCCTCTTCTTTTCATTTCTTTAGCGATATAGACCATCTCATCTAAAGAAGGGGTAATAAGTCCACTTAGTCCAATAATATCTACCTCCTGCTTTTGCGCTTCTGTTAAAATTTTATCTGCAGCCACCATCACCCCTAAGTCAATAATTTCATAACCATTACAACCTAATACCACGCCTACAATATTTTTTCCAATATCATGTACATCCCCTTTCACAGTGGCTAATAATATTTTAGCAGGTCCCTTGCTCGCAATATTCGGATTAATAGAAGCTAATTTTTTTCTTTCTTTCTCCGCTTCAATAAAAGGTGTTAACACCGCCACACTTTTTTTCATTACCCTTGCACTTTTTACCACCTGCGGTAAAAACATTTTTCCTGCACCAAATAAATCACCTACTTGGTTCATGCCTGCCATCAGTGGTCCTTCAATGACTTCCAAAGGTTCGCTGTATTGTAATCGGGCTTCTTCTGTATCTGCATCAATAAAATCGGTAATACCATTAATTAAAGAATGCGCTAATCTTTCTTCTACGGTGCCTTCTCTCCAAGCGGCGCTCTTCACTTCTACTTTGCCTTTTGCTTGTACAGTATCTGCATATTGTATTAAGGCTTCAGTGGCTTCGTTGTTGTCGTTATTTCTATTTAAAATAACATCTTCACATAAATTTCTTAAAGTGGGTTCAATTTCATCATACACTTCTAATTGACCTGCATTCACAATACCCATATCCATGCCCGCTTTCACGGCGTGAAATAAGAATACTGCATGAATGGATTCGCGCACTGCATCATTACCTCTAAAAGAAAAAGATACATTCGACACACCACCACTTACTTTGGCCAGTGGCATTCTTTGTTTAATAACGCGCGTAGCTTCAATAAAATCAACGGCATAATTATTATGTTCTTCAATACCGGTGGCTACTGCAAAAATATTGGGATCGAAAATAATATCTTGAGGATCAAATCCTACTTGTTCTACTAAAATTTTATAAGCGCGTGAACAAATTTCTATTTTACGGTCCTTGGTATCGGCTTGTCCTTTCTCGTCAAAGGCCATTACAATGACGGCTGCACCAAAGGCTTTACAAATATATGCTTGCTCAATAAACTTAGCTTCTCCTTCCTTCATGGAAATAGAATTCACAATACATTTTCCTTGCACACATTTTAAACCCGCTTCAATAATTTCAAATTTAGAACTATCAATCATGATAGGTATCTTGGCAATATCTGGTTCGCTTTGTATTAAGTTTAAAAAAGTGGTCATGGCAGCTACACCTTCTAATAAGGCATCGTCCATATTCACATCAATAATTTGCGCACCACTTTCTACCTGACTTCTAGCTACTGATAAAGCCTCTTCGTATTTATTGTCTTTAATAAGTCTTGCAAATTTCTTAGAACCTGTTACATTGGTTCTTTCACCTACGTTTACAAAATTAGTTTCAGGACGAATAATCAAAGGTTCTAATCCTGCTAATCTTAAATAAGGTTTAATATGTATTATTTCTTCACTCATAATTTAAATAGTTGGGTCTTGAATAGGTAGCGCGCGGGGTGTAATATTTTTTACATTATCCGCTATATGTTTGATGTGATCTGGGGTGGTGCCGCAACAGCCTCCTACAATATTGACAAATTTATTTTTAGCCCAGTCCTCAATAAAATGAGCTGTTTCATGCGGCTGCTCATCGTACTCACCCATGGCATTGGGTAGGCCAGCATTAGGATAGGCCGATGTATAACAAGTGGCTATTTGGGCAAGCTCTTCAATATGACTTCTCATTTCTAGTGCCCCTAAGGCACAGTTTAATCCTACGCTTAAAGGTTTGGCATGTGTAATAGAAGTATAGAATGCGGATAAGGTTTGACCGCTTAAAGTTCTACCCGATGCATCGGTAATAGTACCACTTATCATCATGGGTAATTCTGGTTTACTTTCTTTTCTAAAAAATTCTTTCACAGCAAATATGGCAGCCTTTGCATTTAAGGTATCAAAAATAGTTTCAATTAAAATGATATCTACGCCACCATCTACAAGCCCGCGTATTTGTTCTGTATAGGCTATCACTACTTCATCAAAAGTGACGGCGCGAAAACCTGGATTATTTACATCCGGTGATAAACTTAAAGTTTTATTCAAAGGTCCAATAGCACCTGCAATATATTTCTCTGTTGCGTTAGGATGTTTTGATTTGTATTGTCGAACGGCTTCTTGCCCACATTTAACAGCTGCTACATTTAATTCATAAGCCAATGCTTGCATATCATAATCGGCCATGGCAATAGAAGTGCTACTGAAAGTATTGGTTTCAATAATATCGGCACCTGCTTCTAAATATTGCAAATGAATACCTGTAACAATGGCGGGCTGTGTAATGCATAATAAATCGTTATTGCCTTTAAGGTCTGAAGGCCAATCGGCAAACCTTGTGCCGCGGTAATCGGCTTCCGTTAATTTATGGCGCTGAATCATAGTGCCCATGGCACCATCAATAACTAAAATTCTTTTTTTGAGTGTCTCTTGAATTGACATAAATAAATTTTTATGCATGTATCCAAAAGAAAATAGAGCAACTAATAATACTATTGAAAAGTGGGGGGTGTAAATAGTATCGTTTATTAGTTCTTTTTTTCCCTTTCGGAAAGCAGGTTGAACAATAAACAAATCCGCCTGCAATGCGATGCGAAGTTAATACACTATTAGTTTGTAGCCAAATAAAGCCCTTTTTATGCTATAAAGCTTTATTAAAGGAAGGTGGCTTTAATATCGATATTGATTTTGTCGGCTACCATTTTAATTAGAATGCCTCCAATTTTAAAGTCTTTTAAGGTGACTGTAAACTGGGCAGTGGCTAAAGGAATGCCGTTTTTAATTTCTATGAGACCACTGGTTTGCATGGCTTTATTGACTCCATGTACTTGCATGGTTCCAGTTACAGTGATAGGGTACTTGCC
>Ga0049082_10000617_pt1 | contig 10502 bp, 7 predicted proteins | sample GreLakmeHU45MSRF_FD_66718 | JGI IMG/M metagenome (GOLD analysis project Ga0049082, IMG submission 66718) | Freshwater lentic microbial communities from great Laurentian Lakes, MI, USA - Great Lakes metaG HU45MSRF | ecosystem: Environmental > Aquatic > Freshwater > Lake | place: Great Lakes... | reverse complement strand
GTAGATTGCGTATGCTTTAAAAATTTATCAAACTTCATTTATAAGATATAGGCGTTTTATTTTTAATATGTATTAGTATATATGAGCACATCGCGGCCGAAAAGAACAAATGCATCTTCATCAGCTCCCAAAAAACAATTACGACATCTTACAGATACACGAAAAGCTAGTTATTGCTTAACAGATGATGAAACTATAGATAAAAAACTATTAATGTTGGCCGCCGCTAATGTAGTTGATAATTTACATGATTTCTCTGGACCACGTAGCAGTATCAAAGAGGATACGCTTATGTCAATTATTGATCAATATACTTCAGTATTAGAGGATGCACAAAAAGAAGTGCCTATAATACATCTGGATAAACACTATAAAGCAATTTTAAATGCAATCAGAAATATTAGCGGTATAGACACTGTAGTAAAAGAGATATATGCCGATTATTTTAATAATACAGTGACAGAACCCGAAATAGAATGGTCTTCATTAAGAGAATTAGGAACCATTAAAGATAATTTTGAAGTGATTATTGGAGATAAGAAAGCATTGCTGCATTTAACAAGTAATAATAATGAATTTTTAAATAAGATTAGAGAAATTATTCTAAGAAACGATCGTTTTAAAGATAAGCAAATTAACTTCGTTGTAGATGTTTCAACCATTGGTAATGAACCGTTTGTAGATCAACATAGCAAAATATGCAAAGGCACTGCAAGTTTTTTTGACGATTTTCATCGCCCATCGCCCGCATCCATAACACCGGATGAGAGATATATCTACAAAGAAATTAATTTTAACGTTAATATCCAAAATATAGTTAGTAGTAAAGAAAAATGTATATTAAACCATTTAGCACTGACTAATTTTAAAATTCAAGATAGCCAAATCATATGGCAAGATAAGAAAGATGAGGAGGCTAATAATACTATACGCATTGAAAATACAATACCCAATGAATTTGGTGTTACATCGTTTAGTAGTTTGGTTGATGTTAAGAAAGGAGTAAAAACGAAAATAAATAAGGAAGGCAGAGCATTATTAGAGCGTTTTAAAAGCATTACTGGATTAAATGATTCGTTTAACTTACCAGACTATGGTCGTCATATTTTTGATTTTAAAAGATTGATGGATTCCTCTCAAATTATATATACAGATTATCTAAATAACCAAAATGATGGGAGCGTCTATATTTTTGTTACACATGACAATATGGCTGCTATAATCGCTCGCCTCTTAGGGATCCCATATATCCAAACACACGTCAATGGTTTCATTCGCAGCATTTCAATACATCTAGGAGGCATACATAGAGATGATATGATTCCAGAAGATACGATCATCTCTATAAAGCAACAAATCTTGGGAAATGTAAAAAAAGCTTGTGAATTATATAAGAACAAACCGTTGCCCTCCATTACCTATAACATTATCGGTTTAATTATAAAAAATGTAAAAGACAATGATTTAGATGCTCTTAAAACATTGATACTAAATTATGAATACAGTAATTTAAAACGTATGGTAATCTTTAGATGGATTTTGGGGGCATATGTTAAATTTCTAGATAATGCTAAAAAAAACCTTGAAGCATATATAAACGATATAACTACAAAAATACAAACGCAAACACTAACAGTTTATAATTATAGCATATTTAAGAATATTAAAAAGTTCGTATTAAATGTTAATTATACAGAAGAAACTCTAAAACAAGATGTTGCATATATTTCTACATTAATTAATAAATTAAACAACTTTGTAAAAACCCATAATGATACAAAAGATAAGCACAACTTATATAAGTTTTTTTATAATATTATAAATGAAGATTCCGGTTATTTATTTAGCACATTAGACTTTAAAATGTTGGTTTACTGTTTAATAACCGAAGCAGATAGAAAAGATATTAAAGTAGATTTTGATACGACTTATTATGCCAATATTAATATTGAGCCGGAACACTCATTCAGCTCCAACTCTAATAAATTTAGTCTAAGAAGATATTTTATAAAAATAAAAGAATTGAACTCCATAGTAAAAAAACAACCAACACCAACACCAACACCAAAACAGTTTTATGCTAAAAAACAAAAACAGGGTGGTGTATTAGAAGTGGATGATATGGATGATGAAGCAAAAAAAGCATATTTAGTAAATTCATTTATGGAGTTAATAAGGGATAAAGATGATTTAAAAGCTTATTCTGAGGCGATCAATTCCAGTGGGGGAGTGGCTAGTAATATGATGGATGTAATACCGCATCCCATACAGCCTGTCACTACTGCTGCAACCAGAAATGGGCAACTTAACTATATCCCGACGGCCTCCTACCCTACGAAATTGAATACTGCACCCAGTGGTATAACAATATCCACCGGCCATACCAAAGAGTATACGCCTAACAGAGGCGTTGCACCCAGTGGTATAACAATACACACCCCTCCCCGCCGCACCCGCACCCGCACTCGCACCGGCCGCACCTCCATCCGCAATACCATAAATAGGCAACTTAACTATATCCCGACGGTCTCCTACCCTATGAAATTGAATACTGCACCCAGTGGTGATCTTGGAACATACCGGGAGCTTGGGCGCGGAGGCGGAGGCGAAACACAGCGTTTTCAGTTCTATGATGATTTCTTAAATAAAAAAAAGCTGTGATGCGATACGCTGCGTTACTTGCCGACACGCAGATCCGATAAAGTGGTAATGCATTTCATGGGTAGCTTGTCTTGCACACCCATAAAAATATTGATTTTTCCGTCCTTGTCTTTTTCTAGACCACTAACGTATTCAATGCCCCAGTGCGCCAGCCAAAAGGGTGTAGAAATAAAGGTAATCCAACCCGTTTCTAGGTCAAACTCCATCCAGTGGTGAATGTAGCTAAGGCGTGTGACCAGGCGTTTGTTGTCGTTAAAGATAATATCATGCACCACACAGCCATAGACGGATCCATGCAAGTGAATGGGCGGGCTGGAACCACGGTATTTCTCTGTGCATACACCTGCAGCGGGCACGAGCTCCTTAATGGTTTCCATAGACCACTCTTTCGTTTCCTCATCGGTTTTTAGCTCATAGATTTTACGAAGGAATATATCCAAGAAACAGAGTTTGGCCTGATACACAAACGGTATCACGTTTTTAACTGGGCGAGAACCAATATCCACCATTTGCACTTTTTCCACTGCGGTCAGGGTCTTGTTAAAATGCCCGACCACCAATTCATTGTCCATATTCGCAGAGATGTGTGTGGATGTGCCACCAAACCACATAACGCCTTCAAATTCGCAGATACGCAAATCCTCAATGCCGCGAAAGAGATTCACCGTGCGCGGCATTTGAGCATAGGGACTATCAATTGGTGTCACATTTCCAGTGCGCTCGTCGTGAATCAACATACTATTTTGCTCTCCAGAAGGCAAGTATTCCGTCTGACGAATATAAGTATAAAATCCGGACTTGCTCGGATTATACAACGCCACATTCTTTGGAATCTGTTTTTCATCAATCATAAACCCAGAAGCGCACGGCAGTTTGCGAATATAGAGAGGCATTATAGTAATTAATAACGTATATGTTTAAATAAAAAAGCACTTAAGATAGTAATGTTTTAAAGAATTTCTTTGGGCTATGCGTCAGTTGCGGAATCAATGGAATCATTAAGCTTAGTTTGATTGGGATAGTGATAGCGGCATATGCGGATACAAAACATGTTCTGGAAGCAATCCGAATGATATTTATTGGTGCCATTAATAGTGTTGTAATGGGACGGTTTATATTAAACATTTTCCCAAGACTCTTATATTCAGTTTTAATCGTGCAAAATATATCCAAGCAATATTCTACATATGTAGCATATGAATTATAGGCACTCTTATGTAGATTTGTGCGCGTAAAACCCCCTTGGGTTTCTTCTACTTTCTGCTGCAACTCTTTCATAACCGTTTTGACATAGTCTGCAGACGTATAGCTTGGGTCAGAGAGGAGCGATGCAATGGGTATAAATTCACGTGCAAGAGATGTATAGAAATTTGCGGCAAAACGGTCAAGGGCGCCGATCATTTTACGAATATTTACAAGATCACCTGGGATGGCCGCAGCTGTTACTGCTGCATACAATGTATCTTGACATTCCACTTTGATATGAATGCCAATATTCAATATATTCTCAATGAGTTTCAATAAATAGGCCTCTATACATACGAACAATGTATGAGTGTTTTCATCTTCCTCAATACCTAATTTCATTAAAAGCACACTATTGCCAGCGCATTTAACCGAATGTCCATCTTTATACATAGCAATAAAATCATCAAATACATCCGTGAGGCCTTTGGATGTAATGCGTTTTATAAAGGTTTCTACAGACATCTTGCGAACTCTCGCCTGTTTGAATGGTAATGCTAAATGTTTGTCACGGCATTTTTCCACTTCAAATGTCTTATCTGGTAAGGTTGCATGCTTTAGGATATGGCATTTATATCGTTGCAAGCCTTCCTTTATTGCCTCTTGGACATGGCTACCATCCGATTGATACTGGTCTGCAAATTGTATGAAAAAGTCATATACACCAGCGAACGTTGCTTTCAAGTTTATGAGCAATTCTTCCGCCATAGCTTTTCTTTATATATACTGTGCAAAATTTAATTGTTATTTTTATGAATGTATATATAATAAGGACTACCCACCCTATGGAAAGCTTAAACGTAGATGAATTAAAAGAGCGCCTAAGAAGATCCGGTCTCTCTACTCAGGGAAGAAAAGCAGACCTGATTGCTCGCCTGTCTGCGGTAGCGGAGGAACAGACCTCACGTGCTACAGAACAGGCTGCAATTGGGTTACCTAGGGATGTTCTGCGTAATATCTCTCGTTTTACACACCAAGGTCAGTTCTATTTTAATCAACGCTTTAAAGAAAGCTACAATATAGCGGATAAATATACCATTGATGAGAATTTCCTACCAGCGTCGGTAGAGGTCTTTACCGATAATGCAAGTGTTAAAACCGATGCGATCCGCAACAAACAACAGATATACGACGCCATTCCAGAGAACTTTAACCGAATTATCTTAGAGAAAGAACATCTCAAAGTGATCATTACAAAGGTCATAGATGTTCATGGAAACTTTAGAATTCATTCCATGATCTTTAAACCGCATACTGGTCATCGGGAAGCCATCTATCAATTGGAAGTATGGTCGCCCACCCCATTTATACATGGAGCGAAGAAAAAGCAGGTATTCCATTTCATTAAATTTACGCGTATGCATCCAGGAGACGCAGAGGTCGCTCTTGCCGACACAATGATCGCGCTTGGAGACCTCTTATTAGGTATTCAATGGGTGCAAACCTATGTTTTGCATGGTAGAGGTCAGCTGATCAAGGGACTAGACCCAGAGGTAAGATTCGCTTCTCATCGCATGGACCATCTAGTCATCCATCAACAAGACCAACAGCTCATCAAAACGGCTTTATTGAAAAAATTGAAAAAAATAATGCCTTAATGTAAATAGGATGGAATCACTTTTGCGCGAGATTAAGACGCTTGGGCTATGGAAAGTAGCGACCAAAAAATCAGTGCCTTATAAACAGTTCATTGGTTTGCTCACCGATGCGCCTAAAAAGTCGTTTATGGTCTATGAAATGGATGTGCCGTTGGTAGTAGTTACCAAGATTAATGGCGTCAAAGAAACCACAAATACGGCCAAACGTGGTGACGTGATTTTCACTGGGCCACTAGGCGAACAGTATGTCGTTGGACCAAGTAAATTTATATCGCTTTACAACGTGCAAGAGGGTATTGCGACACCGCGCCCACTACCACGCATGGTCGCAAAAATGACAAAATCCCTTCTACACAATAAACCTCTGGAATTTATGGCGCCCTGGGGTGAATCCATGCTCTTAGCACCAGGAGATTATCTGGTGCAAGACCCAAGTGGTAAAGGCCACTATCGGATTGAAAAGAAAGCTTTTGCCTTGACTTATAAAGTATAAGTATCGCTCGCTCGCTATAAGAAAAAGCGCACCTGTTGGATATCTGTAACAGTCACTATTTTATCGGAATAGACTGTTTGTAAGGGATTATACCAAACCGGTTTCCAATAAGGGTTTTCTACAATTGGGATTAAATTACATATCTGGTCATCCACGAAAATAAATTGCGTTTTATAAGGATGCCCTTCCCGATGCTCAATATAGTGACTTATCTTATGGTAGCTCTCTTTCATCGGTTTTAACACCATATCGCCCCCATAGATTTCGGAATCGCAACCAATGATGTTTTCTGGGGCGATTTGAATACCCATCATTTCTAGAGCATTCTGACACCATTTCACAGGGGCATTGCTAAAAATATAAAACGGTTTATTGTTTTTAATATAGGAATCGCAAATTTCTTTTACTTCAATGCTATGTTCATAGAAGATAGGCTCTTTTTCAACGTCATCCATGCCAGCGATGAATTCCTCTTCATAGACATAATCACAAAAATGCTTGATGGTGGTCGCCGGGTTATAGATGGCTTGTATCCCCAGAACCGTATGGCCAAAATTTTTATAAAGAGTTTCATTGATTTTAGCCGCTTTCGCAGAGGGCATATAAGGATTAATCGTTTTTTTTACAAATTCAATGGCGCGATCACCTACCATGGCTGTCAGACGGGGATGCTGTAGAATAACCCCATCCATATCCGCTACAAGAGAACGCATCCGCACTTGCGCTTGAATCATTTGTATAAGATATTTTCTTTTTCTTAAACCATTGAAACTTAGTGGGTGGGATGTGTCTTCTTAGTCTCAGCGGTCATCATAATGCCTTCGGATGGGGAGACAATTCCACAGCAACCACAGCAGCAGCCACAACAGAGTGGGATACACTTGCATGCCATACCGGCCAAGCCACACCAATTCACACTATGCACAATTTGTTTCTCATTTGGCTCTGCATGCACATACACAGGGTCTTCATCGTCATATAGCACTGCTGGCGCTTTTATCTTACCCGCACATCCACAGCAGAAACAACAGCAGGTAAGAAGAGATGTGGTTCCACAGATCAGACCCACGACCCATTTCTTTAGATTGATACACTTGGTATTGACCGGCGCCATGGTTGGTTGGTTACTGGTTACTAGATGTATTTAATAGGCTCATTTTTTATTTCGCCTTTTTGGCAACAGGTGCCTTTTTGGGGGCAGGCTTCTTAATCGCTTCATCACCCTTCTCATAATTGGTCTCCATTTCCTTACGATATGCCTCCCATGTGACACTCAGCTCATTCAGTTCCTCTCTCCATATTTGCTGAATGGTCTTCGCACTTAGCTCTTTAATCATCATATCCAGGCGTGCCGCCTCTTTCTCTAGCTCTGACTTCTTCTCAAAGGTCAATTGCCGAATGGGCATACTGGTCAGATAATCGTAATTCGCTATGATAGACACCTTCTCTCCCTCTCCCTCCCCTTCGCCTGATTCCTCGTCCTCAGCCTTTACCTTCTCAATCAGCTTGGGATAGCCTTTCTTTACCAGGTCTTCCTCCACATCTTTCTCTTTACGATTCATAATGTTCAGGGTTTGCGCAATAATTTCTTGAATAAACCGCACCTTGGCGGAGACCAGTTTGAATTTATTGTCCAACTCTTTTAGTTGATACTTCTTGCGCTCATAATACTTGAGCAGACGCACCTTTGACCAATCCTTAATGATATGATGGGTATCCTTGTATTTCTGGACGGCACCGGCCTCGCTATACAGATGGATATTATTCATGCTAAGATTCTTTGAGGAGACCAGCTTGAATTCGGTCTCAAGGTTGAGCTCCACGGCCTTCCGCACATCGGGATAGAATTTTAGAATGAAGCAGACACTCTTATCGGTATAGTGATTCTCAAAGTTCTTTAGGATCGGGCTATTGTTCGCTAGCATCTCCATCAGGTGATTCTTATAATCTTCTGTCCAAATACCCACGGGCAGTTCAGTAATTTCTAGGGTTTGGTCATCAATCCATTTCCAGACACCGCGACTCTGGTAAGTGCCCTCTTTGCCAGGGGTAATGGTGCCTTTGAAACCCAGATACCAAGGACGAATATCACTGAGGCGCGTCTTCTCAATCACCTTATAGAGGTCTTCAATATCCTGTTTGTTCTGAATGGGTGCCTGTTTGTTCAATGCATCAATCAGCTTGATACACTGCTCAATAATATCTGTAGGATTGTGTTGCGGGATATTGGTGGAGAAACCCGTGCCAATACCAATACCGCCATTCACTAGAATCAAGGGAATAATGGGAACATAATACTCGGGTTCAATCGCCTTACCATCGTCCTCTAGCCGCTTTAGAATCGGGTTATCTTCTGTCTTGAAAATCTTCCGAGCGAGTTCAGAGAGCAGGGTATGAATATAACGAGGAGAAGCCGCGTCATCGCCACCTTGAATGCGTGTGCCAAACTGTCCAATGGGCTGCATCAAATTAATATTATTCGTGCCCACATAGTTCTGAGCGAGACCAATAATCGCCTGCTGCAGAGAGGTTTCACCATGATGGTAAGCACTAACCTCGGAAATATAGCCAGACAACTGAGCGACTTTAATTTCCTTATTATAGAGCTTGCGCTTGAAGCAGCCAAACATGATCTTGCGCGTGGATTCTTTCAGACCATCACAGAGGCTGGGGATAGAGCGCTCCAAATCGCGATTGCTGAAATGGATGAGGTCTTTATCCACGAACTCTTCATAGGGAATCTCGCGCTTGCTATAATCCAGAATGATGTCTCTATTGTATTTCATGAGCCATGCCTTACGGTCATCGGCGCGTTTCTTGTTAAAGGCCAGATCCAAGTGTTCGTCGGAATCCTTGCCCGTGTATTTATATTCGGTCACTTTCATGTCACGGAAATAGTCCTTGGCCTCATCCGATGTGGAAGTACCCAAACCTTTGTAATATTTAATGGTCCAAGGGCGCATCGCCGTCGGGGTCTTTTCCATTTCAATCCGCCATTTATCAAAGTCAGTAATGCTATAGAAAGCAATCTTCTGACCATTGGTATGGGTGACCTTGATAATAGGCGTTAGCATAGAGGTTAGGAAATGGGGCATTTTATAGAGCGATGGCCAGATAGACTGGAACACATTAAAGAGCAAGCCTTTGATATGCGAACCATCCGCATCTTGATCGGTCATCACCATAATGCGACCATAGCGCAGGCTGCTAAGGTCATCATACTCTTTGCCTTGGGTCAGGCCCAGAATTTTCTTGAGGTTGGTAATTTCCTCATTTTCACTAATCTTCTTTAGGGGTGCATCTTTTACATTGAGAATCTTACCGCGAAGAGGGAAGACGCCATAGTGGTCGCGTCCAACAATGGTCAGACCAGCCACCGCCATGGTCTTAGCAGAATCTCCCTCTGTAAGAATCAGCGTGCAGGCAGCACTGTCCTTGGTGCCAGCTTTGTTCGCATCATCCAATTTTGGGATGAGCACCCGCGAGGTTTTCTTACCATCGGTTTTAGCCACCTTCTTTTGCTCGTGGAACTCGGTCAGGCTAACAGCCTTATCCACAATCCCAGTTTTATAGAGTTTATCAAAGAATTTATCGCTTAGCTCACACTTGGAGCCAAACTTGGTGGCCTGTGTGGTCAGGGTTTCTTTGCTCTGACTATCAAAGGCCGGATTAACAATAGAAGCCTTTACGAATATCGTCAGGTTATCTTTGATATGCTGCGCCTTTACGTCTTTCTTTTTCTTGGAAGCCGCCATTTCAATCAGCTTCTTGGTAATTTGGTTGGTAAGATAATCCACATGCTTACCACCACGCAGGGTATTAATGCCATTCACGAAAGAGACCTGTTCAAATTGGCCAGATTCAGAATAAGTGGCAATTACTTCCCACCGATCACCGCATTGTTCGTAAGCCCGGGGACGCTCATCCTTGTTGCCAATGTAGAGATCGGCGTATTTCTCAAAATCCTTAGCTTCTAGCTTGGTATCGTTGAAATACACGGAAATGGTAGCGTCCGTGGTAGCGCACGCGTCGTATGCGCGCTTACGGAAGAGTTGGAAGAGGTCGTCGGACATTCCATCCAGACCAAAGCGCTTATAGTCTGGCAGAAAGCGAATGGTGGTATAAGGCTGCTTCTTAAAGGATTTGACCTTGGCCACATCCCGTTTCTTCATGTTTTGGTAAAAGCGTTGCTTGTAATGTAGCTCCCGGCGATGATCCACGGTTTCCACGGTAAATTCCTCCGAGAAGATGTTGGCCAGCTTGGCACCATAACCATTCTTACCGCCCCAGAGCTTCTCTTGACTGGGATCGTAGTTGGTGGAAGTCAGTAGCTCACCAAAGATAAGCTCTGGAATCCAGATATTTTCATAGCTTTTATGTTTCTCAATATCAATACCATCACCGTCGTTCATCACCTCAATATAGCCGGTTTTCTGATCCACATTTATTTTAATGGTCTTTACCATCTTAACGTCTTTCTTTCCATCGGCAATTTCGGATTTTAG
>Ga0049082_10000616_pt1 | contig 10506 bp, 8 predicted proteins | sample GreLakmeHU45MSRF_FD_66718 | JGI IMG/M metagenome (GOLD analysis project Ga0049082, IMG submission 66718) | Freshwater lentic microbial communities from great Laurentian Lakes, MI, USA - Great Lakes metaG HU45MSRF | ecosystem: Environmental > Aquatic > Freshwater > Lake | place: Great Lakes... | reverse complement strand
GGGTGCACCGCGATGCCCGGGTAGAACTGGGTAACCGAGATGTTCGTGTTGCGACTCACCCAGCTGTTGCCGCGATCGTACGACGCGTGCACGCCACCATCGCAGCCGCCCACGATCACCGTCGGATCACTCGGCGCGTACTCGAAGGCATGCCAGTCCACGTGCACGTCGTAGGCGATGAGCGAGAAACTCTGCCCGCCATTGCGCGACCGGTACATGCGCGATCCGCCCAGGATCACCGTGTTGGCATCCTGCGGGTCGACTTCGAGTACGAGGTCATACGTGCCCTGCGTGCCGAAATCGAGTCGCGACTGCCCGCCGTACACACCTTGCGCCGTGAGCACCGTAGGCGTGGCACTGGCGCCGTCAAGACGCACCAGCTTGTCCATCCGCGAACTCACCACTTCCACCGCCCACACCGAATTCGGCGCGATGGGGGACACCGCCAGCGAGATGCGCTGTACCGTAGTGCCGGTGGCGTACACCTGCAACCAGGTGGCGCCGCGATCGGTGCTGCGGTACACGCCGTTCGCGGTCGTACCTGCCCCGGCACGGGCCGCCCACACGATGTTGTCGTTGGCGGGGTCGAACTCCACATCAGTCACGAAGCCCGTAAGCACCGTGCTCCAAGCGGAACCGCTGTTGGTGCTGCGATGCAGCCCGTTGTTGGCCGCGTACAGCACCACGCTCGTGTTCTGCGTGCCGGCCAGGCTCGGTGCCACCCGAATACGATAGGCGCGGGTGTTCTGCGAACCGTTCACCGGCGCCAGCACGCCGGCCCCGTTGATCTCCGTCCACGAAGTGCCGCCGTCGAAGGAGCGCAGCAACCCACAGCCGTTCGACTGCGCGGGCTCGCCCGTACCGACGTAAACGATGTTCGGATTCACCGGGTCGATCGCGATCGACCCCGTGTTGAGCGAACACTGATTGTCGGTGAGCGGAGTCCACGTGGCGCCACCGTTGGTCGTGCGCCATACGCCGCCACTGGCCGAGCCGGCGTACACGATGCTGGGGTTGGTGGGGTGAATGGCAATGGCGCGAATGCGACCACCGTCGGCGTTTGGCGACGAACCATAAAAGCCGCTGGTCTGAAAGCCAAACGGCCCCACCGAGCGCCATGGCGCCACCTGCACGCTGGACGCCGCCCCCGATGTGGCGCGCGCCGGCGCGCCGAAGGCCGCGGCGCGCGCGGCGTACACCGGGTTTTGTGTGTATTCGCCGAATGGATACGCCCGCAGCTGCTCCATCCATTCGCGGCGCACGTCGAACCCCGCCTCGCGCTGCTCTTCCACCTGTGCCTGCACCGCCGCCGGCATAGCCACCGGTATCGCCACCAGCAGCACCAACGCGAGGTACGTCCGTGAAGTGCTCACTTGATCACCGCCGTCGCCTGTACCGTCGTGGGCAGCACGGTGGTACGACCGCGTAGCTCCGTCGCATCCGACAGGTGCAGCTCACTCAGTTGCAGCGATAATGTTGACGCGGCGTTCGCCGTACGCGCCACGAACCGCACGCGCGCGAACACGTCACTGGTAAACCCGGTGGCGTGCGCCGCCGCGATCATCACCCGCCCGCGCGCCGCATGCATGGCGCGCAACGCGCCGTCGCTGGGGCTGGCATCAGCGAGGTAGCGCAGCTGCGTGCTGTCGTACGCCACGGCGGCGGTCATACTCACTGGCTTCGCCTGTATACTGGCCGCGTTGTCGGCGCCAAGCAGTCCACTCACGCGCACGTCGACTGTAATCACACTATCGCCAACCGCCGCCGGCGTAAACACCAGCTGCGCGGTAGGCTGTGTGTTCGGCAGCGGGCTCAACGCGCCATCACCCAGTGTCTCTCGGCACGCCGATATCACCAGCGCGCCACTGAGCGCGGCCAGCACGCGTACCGCTGCGGTCATATTGGGTCTCACTTGATCACCACCGGGTATTGCAGTGCCGTCGCGTTGCCGACGAGCGATTGCTGATTGAGGTCGAGCAGCTCGACGTGTCGAAGGACGAACTGACTGGAGCCAGTTAACATAGGAATGAAATCGAAGCGACCGAGGGTGATTACTCCCGTCATGCCCGCCGCACTGGCAATCGAGATGCGTGTAGTGCCGGAGCTGTTGTCGGTCACGATCACCGGACCACCGACGGTACCAGGCATAGTGGTCGAAAGTCGGAGCATGGCCGGCGTGGCCTGCTCGGTGGGCCAGGTGAACACGAACTGTGCCGCGCCGACCGTGGCCCCGCGCGTGTCGAGTGACAGCGTGACCGAGAACGGGGTGAGTCGCGTGTAATCGAAACGCGTGATGTCGGCGCGTAGCACTGGGCCGGCGGTGCGCGTGACGTTCACGAACACCGAATCGAGCGCACCGCCGTTCACCGCGGTCTGCGCGACGATCCAGGCCTGACCACCCAGGCGCGCCGTGATCCGTCCATCGGCGGCGACCGTCGCGATCGATGGCGACCGACTCGCGTACGTGATCGGCGCCGTGATCACCGCGCCTTCACTGCTGAAGATCACCGGCGTAAGCTGCAGCGTACCGTTCACATCGAGCTCGTTCACCTTTTCGGTGGCGAGTCCGTACCGCAACGAGATCGACGAGGCCACGCTGAAGGTGACCGGCAGATTCACCGTGGGCGCGTTGCTCGACGTGAGTGAGACGTTGGCGAGATACGTGTTGGTGTTGAGCGCCGATGGATCGGCGCGCAACGCGAGTCGGGCGGGGTTCGTGAGCCGCGTGGCCGACAGCCACCCGCTGGCCCCGGTATACGTCACGCTCGTGTTGAGATTCGACACGGGCGTGCAGCTGCCGTTGATGTCGGTGATCGCAATGGTGTCCACCACCGCGCTGCGCAGAGCGAAGCCCGCCAGCGTGCGCGACGGCACCGAGAGCGCCAGCAGCGGAGACCGCGCGACGTCGCACGGGGTGATCGACAGCGGCAGCGACGGCAGTCCTGACACCGAGAAGAGCAGCGATCGCACGCCACCCACTCCCGTGACGCCAAGATTGGTGAACGTGACCACGCCATTCGTGGCCGGCACGGTCGCTCCCGTGAGCGTGCCACCACCAGAGGCGATCGTGGCCGTCACCGTGAGCGCAGCATTCGTCGCCAGATTGCCGCCGTTGTCGAGCACGTTGAGGACCGGCTGCGTCGTGAACGCCGAATTCAGGCCGCCGCCCGCCGGCACCACACGGAACGCCAGCGCGGCCGCTGGTCCCGCACTCACGTTGAACGTGACGGTATTCACCGCGGGAAGTCCGGTGGCCGAGAAGGCGAGCGAACGCGGTCCGATCAGTCCTGACAGCGTGAGTGGCGAAAAGGTGGCGAGCCCCTGCACCGACGTGACCGTGGTCGCGCCGCCGATCGTGCCCACGCCGCTCGCAAAGCTCACAGTCACCGGCACGCTGGCCGCGGTGACGAGATTGTCGAGGGCATCGCGCACCTCAACCACCGGCGGCGCCGTGAACGCCGTGCCCGAGGGGACGTCGGCGGGCTGCGTGCGAATGAACAGCTTGGCCGGCGCGCCGGCGGTCACGGTGACCGCGATCGTGCCGGTGGCGCCCAACGACGCCGCACTGATCGTGGTCTGTCCCACCGTCGTCGCCGTCACGACACCGTCGGGCGACACCACCGCCACCGTGGGCGTGCTCGAGCTCCACACCACCGAGGGCAACGTCACCAACTGCGCCCGCTTGTCGGTCACCCGCGCCGCGAGCGACAGCGTAGACCCTGCCGCCACCGTGGCACTGCCTCCACTGGCCGACACCGTGACCGTGGGCGCGACATCCGGCACGACCGGGTCACCACCACCGCCGCACGCCGCCGCCAGCAGCACCATGGTCACGCGCACCGCCGCTCTCATTCTGCCTCTCATCGCGGCTCCTGTATCGTCACCATCACCGGCACACTGCTACCCCGCGTGTTCGACACCGTGAGGGCATACTGCCCCGGACTCCACAACATGGGCGCTGCCCCCCCACCACTCGGCACGCGATCCGGCAGCGACAGCGCGATCACCGTCCCGCCACCGGTTGATCTGACGGCCGTAAGGATGACGGGACCCACCGTGACCGTATTCGCGGTGGCGTCAAAGCCAGTGCCGCGAACGGTGACGTCGATCGGCTGTCCCTCGCGCACCATAATGGGCTCTGGGCGCACCTCGAGTACCGCGACCGGGAGCGCGGAAGGCGTGGGCGCCGCACGACGGCAGGCCGCCCCGAGCGACAGGACCAGCAGCGGCAACATCCAACACGTACGACGGCCAACAGAGCAACGGCCAAGGGCGGAACGAATCATGGCACCTCAAGGGAAAATGCAGCCGTCTGGCCACACGCTGCTTGACGTTAGCGCCCGGTACGCAGAGTCCGCCACCGGAAGCACCGCGAAGAAGAGCACAAAAGCGCTTTGCTTAAACCCGTCGCCAAAAATCTGAGAATTTGAGCGCATACAGCGACGCGAGCATGAGCAGCACCGCCGAGATGGCGATGGCGTGCGGCGCCGTCACTGCGCGAGCCAGTGCGCCCATCGCGAACGAGCCGAGTGCCTGCGATAGCCCCACGAAGACAAGGCTGTAAAAAGCCATCAGCCGTCCGCGGTACTTTTCTTCCACCAGCAGCTGCAGCACGCCGTTGGAGAGGGCATTGAAGGTGATCATCGCCAGGCCCGTCGCGAAGAGCAGCACATACGCCATGGCGAGGGTGGTGGTGTAGGCGAAGCCCAACAGCAGCGTGGGGAAGGCCAGCCCCGCCGTCATCAGCACCCGCCCCTTGTTGGCCACGTGCGAGATCGGCCCGGCCACCAGCAGCGCGCCCAGCAGGCCACCCACTCCCACCGTGGCCAGCAGCGTGCCGTATCCACCCGCGCCCAAGCCCAGCTGGTCGCGGGCGATCACCGGCATGATCGTGAGGAACGGACCGCCCAGCACCGCGCCCATCGTGACCAGCGCCAACAAATCGCGCACCGGCCCCGGCTTAGCCAGGTGCCGCAGTCCCTCGGCCGCCCCCGCCGAGCTCCGTTCCAGCAGCTCGTGTACGCCGGTCACGCTAAGCCGTACGCTGTTCGCCATGGCGGGTACCGGCAGCTTGATGCGCAGCAGCCCCCACAGCACCGCCACGAAGCTCAGGGCGTTCAGCCCGAAACACCACGCGATCCCGAAGCGGGCGATCACCAGGCCGCCAATGGCCGGGCCGATCACACGGGCCAGATTGAAGCCGCTGGAATTGAGGGCGATGGCCGGCTGCAGGTCGTCGCGTCCCACCAGCTGGATGATCATGCTCTGGCGGGCGGGAATCTCGACGGCGCTGCAGAGCCCCTGCACGAAGGCGAGCCCCAGCAGAATCGGGATCGACACGACGCCCGTGATGGTGACCAGCCAGAGCACGGCGGCCTGCGCCAACAGGATGCTCTGCGTCACTCGCACCAGGCGCAGCTTGTCGCCATGATCCACGAAGGCGCCGGCGTGCATGGAAAAGAGCACGATCGGGATGGCCCCGACCGACGCCACCACTCCGACCACGAAGGCGCTGTCGGAGAGCTGGAGGGAGAGCCAGCCCACCGCCATCGTCTGCATCCACGAGCCAACCTGCGACATCGTCTGGCCAGTCCAGAAGATCCGGAAATTCCGGTGGCGCGTGAGGACGCGGAAAGGGTTTGAGGAACGAGCGGCCGTTGTCATTCGTAGAGGAAGTGTAGCGATTTCCCATGCTCGGAGAGCGGTCGATGCGGTTCCACACGTACACCAAGTTCAATCCACAGCTGGCCGACGCGGTGGATCTGCAGTCCTTGCTCGACCAGCTCGCCGATTTCCTGCTCCAATCCGGCTTCGCGGGCGGGGAACAGGGGCATTGGGGAGCCGATCAGGGCGATGCCGACCGCTCGGTCGACTCGCTGAAAGACGCCATTCTGCGGGCGCTGATCGAGAGCGGGCAGATCACGCCCGAGATGCTCTCGGCGCTCCGTGGCGAGGGGGACGAGGTGTCGGAGGAGAAGCTGGCCGAGCTCTTGGACGGGCTGGTGCAGCGGCTCATTCAGGACGGCTTCCTGACCACCGATCAGGTGGGGGCCGTGCCGGCGGGCCACCAGCCGGTCACGGGCAAGGGGTCAATCGCGCAGGCCGCCGCCAAGGATGTGCAGTTCAATCTCACCGACAAAGGCACCGACTTCCTGGGCTTCAAGACGCTGCGGCACCTGATGGGGTCCTTCGGCAAGTCCAGCATCGGCAGCCATGACACGCCGCAGCTCAGTACCGGCATCGAGTCGGATTCGTGGAGCAAGCCGTACGAATTCGGCGACGCGCTCAACCTCGACGTGCCGGCCACGCTGGCCAACGCGCTCGCCCGCAACGGCAATCTCGACGTCCCCATCGATCTCGACTACGGCGACCTCATGGTGCGGCAGTCGGAGTATCGCTCGAGCTGTGCCACCGTACTGATGCTCGATTGTTCGCACTCGATGATCTTGTACGGCGAAGACCGTTTCACGCCGGCCAAAAAGGTGGCGCTGGCGCTCACCCACCTCATCAAGACGCAGTTCCCCGGCGACACGATTCGCGTGATTCTCTTTCACGACTCGGCCGAGGAAATCCCGATCGCCACGCTGGCCAAGTGTCAGGTGGGGCCGTACCACACCAACACGGCCGAGGGGCTCAAGTTGGCCCGGCGGATCCTGATGTCGCAGAAGAAGGACATGCGACAGATCATCATGATCACCGACGGCAAGCCGAGCGCGCTCACCATGCCCGACGGTCAGATCTACAAGAACTCGATGGGCCTCGACGGCTACGTGATCGCCGAGACGCTGCGCGAAGTGGCCGCCTGCCGGAAAAGCGGCATCATGATCAACACGTTCATGCTGGCGCGCGACCGGGCGCTGGTCGAGTTCGTGAAGCGCATGAGTGAAATCAGCCGGGGCAAGGCGTACTTCACGAACACGATGAGCTTGGGGCAGTTCGTGCTGATGGATTTCTTGCGGAAGAAGACGAAGCGGGTGAGCTAGGCCGACACTATTCATATCGCCGCCAATCACCTTGCAGAGCGGCGGCAATTCATTGATGCGCGCCTGCCACATGGATTGTGACCTTTCTGTTGGTGTGGCGGTCATGCTACGATGACTGTCCACACTCGACCCGCAAAGTGCCGCACCGTTGTCCTACCGTTCGCCCCTGCACGCCGCCATACCCAATGACTGATCCATTCCTCTCAGATAGCAGATCGGCCACTGTTCCCGATAAAGGAAATCGGCTCCGCATCCTCGTGGTCGACGACGATCGGACGCTCCGAGATGGCTGCGCGTCGGTGCTGCAAATGGATGGCCATGTAGTCACCTCTACCGGCCGCGGTGAAGAAGCCATTGACCTGCTGAAGCGGCGCAAGTTCGACATGGTGCTGGTGGACCTCTACATGACGCCGATCTCGGGCATGGAGATCCTGAAAGCCGCCGTCGAAGCCCATAAGGACGTGATCGTACTGGTAATGACGGGTAATCCGAGCGTAGCCAGCAGCATCGAAGCGTTGCGCGCAGGGGCCTGGGACTATCTCCCCAAGCCATTCTCGGCGTCTCATCTGAAGTTGCTCATCGGCCGGGCGGCCCATGCTGCCGCCAGCACCAAGGACGCGAAGGAGATAAAGCCGAGTCTGGTCACCCAGAACGGCGCCGGCGAACCGATGCCCCTGCTGGGCGTGTCGCCCTCCTTCAAGAAGGCGGTAGAGCTGGCCCAGAAGGTGGCCGCCACCGACGCCTCCGTCATGATCAGCGGCGAGAGCGGTACGGGTAAGGAATTGATCGCGCAGTTCATTCATCGGCACAGCCGTCGCACGGCGCGGAAGCTGGTGCCGATCAATTGCGCGGCGCTGCCCGACAACCTGCTTGAATCGGAAATGTTCGGCTATCGCAAGGGCGCCTTTACCGGCGCCGATCGCGACAAGGCCGGACTACTGGAAGTAGCCAACGGGGGCACGCTCTTTTTGGACGAGCTCACCGAAATGACCATGCCGCTGCAAGCCAAGCTGCTGCGCGTGCTGCAGGACGGCGTGGTGCGCCGCCTGGGCAGCGAAACGCAGGATGCCGTGGTGGACGTGCGCTTCATTTCAGCCACCAATCGCGACCCACAGGAAGCGGTGCAGCAGGGACTGTTGCGCGAAGACCTGTTCTATCGCTTGCGCGTCGTTCCCATCAAGCTGCCGCCGCTGCGTAAGCGACTGGAAGACATTCCATTACTGGCCGAGTTCTTCCTGAAGCGCTCGTGGGAACGCCACCGCGCCAGCGGGCCGCCCCCAGCGCTCACCGCCGACACCATCACGTTCCTGCAGACCAGGCCGTGGCGCGGCAACGTGCGCGAACTGCAGAACGTGATCGAGCATATGGCCGTGATCGCCGAGGCCGGGCGACCGATCGAGCCAGCCGACATTCCGACGTACGACGAAGCGCCAGTCGCCGACGCGGGTCTGCCTACGGCGCTCATGAACGAGGCGTTCCACACGGCCAAGGACACCCTGATCGCGCACTTCGAACAGGAGTACCTGTCGCGCCTTACCACGCGAGCCGGCGGCAACATGTCGAAGGCCGCGCGGCTGGCGGGCGTCGACCGCACCACGTTGTACCGGCTCATGGAGAAGCACGGCTTCCGGCGTGACGTGCCGTCGGGCGCTTCAGGCTAATACGGTCCCACGCACGGCCTGAGCCAGCCGTCCTGCATCGCGTACTGCTCAACCTCATCACGAACGCACTCAAATACCCCAGCACGGGCACCGTCACGGTCGCCGCCACGGCGGCCGCGCTGGCAGCGCCGGTGGGGGGGGCTGTTCGCGTCGGGGGCGTTCTCGGGGGCCGGGCTGGGACTCGGCATGTGCCGTCGCCTCCTCGGCGATCTGGGCGGCGCTCTGAAGATCAAGACCATGCAGCCCCTTGGCACACGCGTGCAGTTCACGCTGGATCTGCCCGCGCCTTAGTTTCCGGTACCCATCGTTTTTCGTTGTGACCCATAGGAGCCGGCAGAGATGAGCCAGTCGAACACGGAAGCCCCCTCGGCGCAGGACACGCTCGAGCTTCGCGATACGCGTACAGACAAGACGTACAACGCCACCATCCGTACCGAAGGTCCGGAAGGCGATACCTACGTGCGTGCCATGGATCTGCGCGCCGTGAAGCGCGAGCCAGGCGAGTTCGGTCTGCTCAGCTACGATCCGGCGTTCATGAACACGGCGTCGTGCCGCAGCGCGATCACCTTCATCGATGGCGACAAGGGCATCCTGCGCTATCGTGGCTACCCCATCGAGCAACTCGCCGAGAACGCGACGTTCCTTGAGGTGGCGTACCTGCTGCGCCACGGGGATTTGCCGAATCAGGGGCAGTACGATACGTGGGTACACGACATCACGTTCCACACGTATGTACACGAGAACATCCGGAAGTTCCTGGAAGGGTTCCGGTACGACGCGCACCCGATGTCGATGATGTGTAGCGCGACGGCCGCGCTCTCGAGCTTCTATCCGCAGGCGCGCGACATTCACGATCCGCAGCAGCGCTACATCTCGATGATTCGCCTCATGGCGAAGCTGCCCACGATCGCCGCGTTTGCCTATCGCCACGTGAAGGGCTTGCCGTTCATCTATCCCGACAACGACCTCGGCTACACCGAGAACTTCCTGTCGATGATCGCGCGCATGTCCGAGCCCAAGTACGAAGCGAACCCAGTGTTCGTGAAGGCGCTGGAAGTGCTGTTCATCCTGCATGCTGACCACGAGCAGAATTGCAGCACGAGCGCGGTGCGCGCCATCGGCTCGAGTGGCGTAGATCCATTCTCGGCCGTCGCCGGCGGCATCGCGGCGCTGTTCGGCCCCCTGCATGGCGGTGCCAACGAGGCCGTGCTGCGCATGATCAGCGACATCGGCGATAAGAAGAACATTCCGGCTTTCATCGAGTCGGTGAAGAGCGGCAAGGGCGAGCATCGCCTCATGGGCTTCGGTCACCGCGTGTATAAGAGCTACGATCCGCGTGCCCGCATCGTGAAGAAGCTGGCCGATGAAGTGTTCGCCCAGGTCGGCATGGACAAGGACCTCGAGATCGCGCTCGAGCTCGAGCGCATCGCGCTCAGCGACGACTACTTCATTGCGCGCAAGCTCTATCCGAACGTCGACTTCTACACGGGGCTGATCTATCGCTCCATGGCGTTCCCGACGGACTTCTTCACCGTGCTGTTCGCGGTGGCCCGTGTGTCGGGTTGGATGGCACAGTGGGAAGAGATGATTCTCGACAAGGAGCAGAAGATCGCGCGTCCTCGTCAGATTTATGTGGGCGAAGGCGAGCGCCAGTACACGGATCAGCTCAACGATAAGTTTCCGCGTGCGCGCAAGGACAGCATTCGGAAGTAACGGGACAGCCGCTCGGCGGTCCACGGATCGCCGAGCGGCTGTCGAGCCTACCCCGCCACCAACGTCGATGTCCACCGGGCACCGTCCGCCACCCGCCCGGCACGCTCAGCGTACTCGTCAAGCTGATCGGGCAGCAGCTTCCCTACCCC
>Ga0049082_10000615_pt1 | contig 10514 bp, 5 predicted proteins | sample GreLakmeHU45MSRF_FD_66718 | JGI IMG/M metagenome (GOLD analysis project Ga0049082, IMG submission 66718) | Freshwater lentic microbial communities from great Laurentian Lakes, MI, USA - Great Lakes metaG HU45MSRF | ecosystem: Environmental > Aquatic > Freshwater > Lake | place: Great Lakes... | reverse complement strand
TTCCATCTTCAGTCACAAGCATAGGAGCAAGTGCTTTCCAAGGTATGACTGGTTTAACATACATCACCATTCCATCTTCAGTCACAAGCATAGGAGCAAGTGCTTTCCAAGGTATGACTGGTTTAACATCCATCACCATTCCATCATCGGTCATTAGCATTGGAGCAAGTGCTTTCCAAGGCGCGACTGGTTTAACATCCATCACCATTCCATCATCGGTCATTAGCATTGGAGAAAGTGCTTTCCAAGGATCTGGAATAACAATAGCAACATTCGCCTCAGACTGGCTGTTAGGTGGTCTTAGTATCACGGCTGGTCCTAATAAAACATTATATGGCAAATCTGGTATAAATGTATATTTATTATCCAATGTATTTAATGGAAATGGAGAATTAACTAGTACTATCGCGAATGATAATGGATTATATTATGTACGTAATCTAACGATTACTGGTTTTAGTAGTATTGGAGATAGTGCTTTCTTAAACGCATCTGGCTTAACATCGATTACTATTCCATCATCTGTTACAAGCATTGGTTCTGATGCGTTTCTAGGATCTGGAATAACAACCGCTATTTTCACAGAATCCACATTTCTAGACAATCTTAGTCCGAGTGTCATACCCGGTACTGGTAAAACACTATATGGAAAATCTGGTATAACTCTATCATGGATTACCAAAATATATAGCGGAAACGGAGGATTATCCGGAACAATGACTAATAACGGAGCAACATTATATGGGGCAACTAAAGTGAAGATCGTTGGTTATAGTAGTATAGGAAATGCTGCATTTTATTATATATCCACATTAAGATCTGTCACGATAACAGCTTCTATTACCAATATAGATTACGGTGCGTTTACTGCGTGTGGATTAACCGAAATAATAGTTGAACCATCTAATAATAATTATACATCAATTAATAATGTTCTATTTAATAAAAATCAAACTATTTTAAATACATACCCAATTGGCAGTACAGCAACTATATATACTATACCATCGACTGTTACACTTATTGGAAATTTTTCTTTCTTTGCTGCTAGTAATTTGAAATCTATCACTATTCCATCATCGGTCACAAGCATAGGAACACAATCGTTCTACGGCGCGTCAGCGTTGACATCAATCACTATTCCATCATCAGTCATAAGAATTGAATATGGTGCGTTCCAAGCCATGACTCTATTAACATCAATCACCATTCCATCGTCTGTTACAAGCATAGGAGAAAACGCTTTCCAATATTCTGGAATAACAACCGCTATTTTCGCAGAATCCACTTTACTCGTCGGTCTTAGTGTCATACCGGGTACTGGTAAAACATTATATGGAAAATCTGGAGTAACAGTATCATGGATTACCAGGGTATATAGCGGAAGCGGAGGATTAGAAGGAAATATGACTAATTACGGATCAACATTAAATGGGGCAGCTAAGGCGAAGATCGTTGGTTATAGTAGCATAGGAAATTCTACCTTTTGGTATATAATGACATTAACATCTGTCACGATACCATCTTCTGTGACCAGTATAGGTGGTGTTGCGTTTGGTGGGTGTCCATTAACCGAAATAATAATTGATCCAGCTAATAATAATTATACATCGATTAATAATTTTGTATTTAATAAAGCCCAAACTAGTTTGGTTTTATATCCAACTGGTAGTACAGCAACTACATATACTATTCCATCGACGGTTACACGTATTGAATATGGTGCTCTATATTTCGCTCGTAATATACAGTCAATCAATCTAAATAATATTACCAGTATTGGGGACAATGCGTTCTACGGCGCGTCAGCGTTGACATCTATCACTATTTCTGCGTCAGTCACTAGTATTGGATCAAACATATTTGGGGAAATGGCAGCTATACAGGCATATACAGTAGACGCTAATAATAATTATTATTCAAGTGACAGTTATGGCGCATTATTTAACAAGAGTAAAACAATATTCATGTTATATCCAGGTGCTAATACTAGTACTACATCATATACCATACCAAGTACAGTTACATCTATGGCATCCGGTTATAATTTTTACATGGCTAATACACTGAGATCAATCATATTTCCATCTAGTGTAACCAGATTAGAGTATATGACCTTTCAAAACTGTAGTAATTTAACGAATGTTACACTACCAGCTTCTCTCGCCCATATAAGTAACTATATTTATTACAATTCGCCTAATGTGAAATCAATCACCATTCCGGCTTCAGTTACATTTATTGACACGTATGGGTTTGGTCAGTCTGGAATAACAAGCGCCATTTTCGCAGAATCCACTCTACTAGATGGTCTTGGTATCATACCTGGCGGCAATAAAACATTATATGACAAATCTGGTATAACTGTATCATGGATTACCAAAGTATTTAATGGTAGTGGGTCATTACCAAGTGTTACCTCATTATTATATGGGGCGACTAACGCACGAATAGCAACATACACAAGCATTGGCGCAAGTGCTTTCCTAAACGCGACTGGTCTAAGATCCATTGTCATTCCATCGTCCGTAAATAGCATTGGACCAAGTGCGTTCAACGGGTCTGGATTAACATCCGTCACCATTCCAGCATCCGTCACAAGTATTGGAGTAGGTGCTTTCCAAAATATGTCAAACTTGCCAGAAATTACTGTTAATCCGTCTAATAATAATTATTCATCCGATAGTAGTGGCGTATTATTTAATAAAAATATAACAACATTAGTCCATTATCCTAAGGGAAATCCTCGCACATTATATAACATACCCGTTTCCGTTACTGAGATTGGAAATAATGCGTTTGCAAGTGTGAATAATTTAACATCAATGATTATTCCATCAGCTGTGAAAAGCATAGGATCAAATGCGTTCCAAGGTATGACCGGTATCACAACGATTACCATTCCAGCAGCCGTAACAAGCATTGGCTCGGACGCGTTCCTAAGTTCTGGAATAATAACTGCCATTTTTGAAGAACCTACCCTTTTAATTGGTCTTGGTATCACATCTGGTCCAAATAAAACATTATATGGAAAATCTGGTATCACTGTATCATTGTCTTCCAAAGTATTTAATGGCAGTGGAGAATTAACTGGTGCTACCGCATTATTATATGGGGCAGCTACTGTGATAATCGCAACACATAGTAGTATAGGAGCAAATGCTTTCTTAAACGCGAGTAGTGTTACATCCATCACAATACCATCATCCGTAACAAGCATTGGAGCAAGCGCGTTCCAAGGTATGACTGGTTTAACATCCATCGTCATACCATCATCCGTAACAAGCATTGGAGCAAGCGCATTCCAAGGTATGACTGGCTTAACATCCATCACAATACCATCATCCGTAACAAGCATTGGAGCAAGCGCGTTCCAAGGTATGATTGGCTTAACATCCATCGTCATACCATCATCCGTAACAAGCATAGGAGAAAGCGCTTTCGTAAATTCTGGTATAAAATCAATAACCATTGAATTTGGTATGTTAATAATACCAACAAATGCTTTCCTAAACGCGACTAGTGTTACATCCATCACAATTCCATCAACTGTAACAAGCATTGGAAATAACGCGTTCTACGGCGCGTCAGCGTTGACATCCATTACCATTCCATCTGCCGTCATCAGCATCGGAGCAAGTGCGTTCTACGGCGCGTCAGCGTTGACATCCATTACAATTCCGTCGGGTGTTACCAGTATTGAAGGAGCCACGTTCCAAGGTGCGACAAATTTGACATCTATTACTATTCCATCAAATGTTACCAGCATTGGAGGAGGTGCGTTCTCTGGTGCGTCAAAGTTGGCTTCTGTAATATTTGAAGCCGGATCTCAATTAACCAGCATTGGAAATTATGCGTTCATCGGCGTGTCAGCACTCACCTCCGTTACAATTCCAGTGAGCGTTACCAGCATTGGACAAAATGCGTTTACTTCATCCGGATTAGCATCAATCACCATTTCATCTGCGGTGGTAAGCATTGGAGCAAATGCGTTTGAAAACACTGCTATAACAACCGCCTTTTTTGAATCGTCATCTACAGTAAATACACTTGGTCTATTGAATGGTGATTTAATCAATGGATATACAGTGCAATCTTTTTACGGAAAGACATCTGTTAACTTTATATACCCGGAAGCTATAAGAGCAGCCATAGCCGCAGCACCCGCAGCAATTATAAGCAACAGCACGTTTACATCGCTACTTACAGAAATGAACATGAATATTTCTAATATGACAAGTGAAGTAATACCGCTTATAAATGATCCATATGTAGAATATAGCGCAAAATTGACTATTCCAGAAGGAGATTTATCAACATTAACCGACCTCAATAAAATAAATATAATTGATACAGTGAAATATTTATACGCAACGCAATTAGGTGTTAACGTAAATAAAATTATTGTAACCTTAGCAAGTGGTTCCATTATAGCAAATGTAAATGTATTGAAAGATGGCATTACTGAAGCAAGTATTCCAATTTGTTTCCCAAAGGGAACACCCGTGACTACAAACCAAGGAATCATTGCCATTGAACAGTTGAATACTGACATTCATACCATTCGTGGAAAAAAGATTGTGGCCATTACACAAACAAGACCTCTTCATAAATACATAATTTCTATTGAAACTGATGCTCTAGGAAAGAATGTGCCATCTGCCCCAATACAAATAAGCAAAGAACACAAGGTATTCTACAAGGGAGAAATGGTCAAAGCAAAGGATCTCGTGGAAATGTGCGAAGGCGTCACGCGAATCCCATATAATGGAGAAACATTATATAACGTATTAATGGAAAAGCACGACAAGATGATGATAAACAATGTAATATGCGAAACATTGGATCCAAAGAATATCATGGCGAAGATATGTGGTGGTAAATACAATCGGGTCGAGCAAGACAATATATGTAAGGAATTGAATGATATAATAAAGGCAGACAATGTACCAGCATACAAAAAGTTATACGCCTCTTTAAAATAAATAATAGGAAGTAATCGATAGGAAATAAACTATTGAGATAACAATAAACATTCATATATAATAATCTAATTATATACGAATACGTGATTAATATCAATATCAATATCAATATCAATATGAATATGAATATGAATATGAATATGAATATGAATATGAATATGAATATGAATATGAATATGAATATCAATATCAATATCAATATCAATATCAATATCAATTCATCATTTTGGCAAATGGCGCTTACAAAACTGGGTACTTTCTGCGCATGTTTTTGACCCACAGTCTTGTCCCAGTCGCTTTCCAGTTTTCAATACAGCACTACAGTAAACATTGGTCTTATTAGATAACCCAGCATTTACATTTGATAAATCTATAACTATATTCGTCTGTTTTTTCGAAGACGACTGTTTTTCCATAGAAATCTGATGCGTAGGACAATAGCATCCAGCTACACCATAATAAGCCGTTTTTGAGCAATAGTCATTCGCCCGTTTTCCGTTCTTAAAGATATATTCACATTTGTGAAAATCCATAGAAAGCCCTTCCGGTGTATTTACACCGGCGCAAAATATCATATCTTTATTCAAGCGAATATGTGGCAATAAAAAATCGAACTTTTGCCGACAATACGGGCATTTAATTTGATTAAACGCCAATTTGTCGGTGTTTAAATGTGATGTCGAAGATTTCACCTTTTGATGAAATACTTCATTGTATAACGGAAAAAAATTAAATTCATGACTACATGGTAATTTGATACTGTTTTTATCGAGTGGCATATTTGTTAATAAGCAACTTTTTTCGTCTTCATCATCCGTGTCTATATTATTTAATTCGTCATAAAAATTAATACCCCCTTCTAAAATAATATTCATATATAAGGAAATTTTATAAAAACTCTTTATATATATTTAATAGAGAATGACAAAAACTTGGGGTCCATGCACTTGGTATCTCTTTCATACTTTAGCAGAAAAAGTAAAAGAGGAAAGTTTTCCATTAATTAAAGAAAGTTTGATTTCGTTAATAAATCGAATATGTAGTAATTTGCCGTGTCCAGAATGTGCCGGACATGCTAAGCAAAAAATGGGGACATTAAATGTGAGTAGTATACGCAGTAAACGAGATTTACAGTTGATGTTATTATCGTTTCATAATGAGGTAAATCAACGAATAAAAAATCCCATATTTACCGAGCAACAAATGGATGAAAAATACAAAACAGCAATTACATCAAGTATAATTCAATATTTCATACAGACATGGCAGAAGCCGAATCCGAATCCCAAATTATTAACAGCAAGTTTTCACAAAGGTCAAGTCATTAAAGAGTTCATGACTTGGTGGACGGCTAATTATGTACACTTTATCCCTTAGAACTAAGTCCATTAGCACTGCTATAGTATAATCGAGCTAAATATTTACTTACAAAATGAATAAATATTTACTTACAAAATGAATAAATATTTACTTACAAAATGAATAAATATTTACTTACTTACTTACTTACTTACAAAAACATATTAATTATTGGCAATTATCTCTCCGTTTTTATAAACATTACACTTGAATGTTTGCTTTTTAGGTCTCGAGCAAACAACATTATTTGATGTTTCCGTACCAAAAAATAAAAATTCTGGACGAGAATTGAAAATAGCCCACCAAGCAGCACCTAGAGCAAATCCAACTATAGCACCAGTAAATACTCCAACGAATGTGGTACATCCATTCATCAATTTAGACACACTGTCAACGCCTAACAATCCGAATATGAATATCAAAACTGGATAATTAATATTTTTAGAAGTCCAAATCATGGGAAACCATAAATAAGCCAATGTAAATGCTATAAACATGCTATTATGAGCCGGATATACATACTCATCCAAATCACGAGGAAATTTGATTAAATTACAGAATTGAGGCAAGTCACCCGAGGTTTTTTTACCAACTGATGGTGCGATAAGAGAATTAATAGTAGTTGCTGCTAAAACACCAACTAAATATATTATTCCTTTCAAATCGCCATTAAACATAGATATGAATACTAATCCAAATACAAGCAATAATGGAGCCATTGCTGAACAAAACTGGAATAAATTGGGTATACTTAATTCCATCGGCATAATATATTTATATATATTCTAGATAATATATTATTCTTTACAATCACCAAAAATTAATTATCAAAAATCAATTGTAATACTTGTTGAATATTTTCCACTGAATGAAATTCGATTCCATCCAAAATCCCCTTATCTTTATACTTTTCAACAAAGGTGTTATAATCCTTTTCATTTTCTTTTGGGAAAATAAATTTCTTAACACCACCTTTCAATCCGCCTAATATTTTTAAATCCAATCCGCCAATAGCGGTTACACATCCTTGTAAATTAATTTCGCCAGTAATAGCAACCGTATTTTTTATTTTTTTATTAGTAAGTAAACTGTATAAAGTACAAGTAATAGCCGTTCCTGCACTAGGGCCATCCTTAGGAACAGAACCTTCAGGACAATGAATATGAATACCTTGCATTTTCGTTTCTTCGTATTCCTTCAAGTTGTTCTTCATAACTTCTTTATCTACTAAAGAAGCAGCAAGTGTCTTTGCGACAGTCATACTTTCTTTCATTACATCGCCTTGTAGACCAGTCAATTTTAACTCCATAAAAGAGGTGGATGGGAAATATTTCGCCTCAATCGGAATGATGCCGCCTTGCCCCATCGAATTGGCCCAAAGACCATTAATCACACCAACCGACGATTGTGTGGGTATCTTCTTCTCTAAATTTTCATGTCGTTCCTTCAAATATTTGTTCTTAATATCATCGTTAGATAGTCTAATAGGCAATACAATAGTATCGTAATTTTTCAAGCAAGACAAATTTATTTCGCCGATAATTTCGAATAATAATTCCTTAAATTTTCGAATACCGGGTTCGTTCGTATAATTTTCTACAATAAATACGATATTTTCATCAGTCAACTCAATACACCCTTCAAGCCCCATGTTTTTAAATATTTCCGGTAATAAATGTTTTCTAGTAATATCGATTTTATCTTCAATGGTCAAATGATCAAATTTAATTCGATGAATTCGATCCAATAAAATGCGATCAATAGAACTTACATCATTATATGAAAATATAAACAATGCTTTGGACAAGTCCAAGTCGACGCCATTAAAATATTTGTCTTGGAAGCAGTCATTTTGAGTAGAATCGATTAAATGCGTCAATATGCCGATAATTTCCTTACCGTGTTCAGTCTTACTCACCTTGTCCAACTCGTCGATAAATATGATGGGATTCATACACTTGTTTTTAATCAAAATATCAACGAATTTACCCCATTCGGATCCAACATATGTGTAATTGTGACCATTTAATGTACTGCCATTATCTTGTCCACCTATCGCGATGAACGAAAAAGGCCGGGTTTCTCCATTTTCATCAATTAAACATTTGGCTAGTCCCTTCTTCGCGTATGAGGTTTTACCCACACCCGGTGGGCCCTCAAACCCAAAACAGTAACCACCTTGTTCGCCATTTATCCATTGGGCGATAATTCGCTCCGTTTGAGTTTTCGCCTGTTCATGACCATGAACGGCATCATTCAATGTAGATTTCACAGTATTCATATACTTGTTAATTTGTTGCCATTTTTTTTCGATAATAGCAATATCTTCCATTATAGAATCAACGCTAGATATATTTGATATATTCTTTAATGAATACAATTGGTCAACAACCACTTGATTATCTTTAATAACTTCGACAAATCGCTTAATTTCTTCTTTCATGAACTCGATTTTTTTACCGGAATGGACCAATTTATGTATTTTTAGATTCTGTTTTTTGATAAGATTGTTAATGTTACATATATTTATAATCAAGTCGTTGCGCTTATCTGGAGTATAATTGATGATTAGCGTATCGGCCACTTTATTATTCATATTGCCAAGATAGTCATTTTTGATCTTTTCACATATATTCTTAATTTGAATATTTGTAATGCGATTTACATCGACACCTATAGAAAAGCTAGAATCCATCTTAATAATCTTTTCAACTAATTTTTTAAACACATCTTTTATGCTATCCATAACAGTCAAAATCCATTCGCGCTTGTAAATACCAAACGGAATCTTTAGTAAGCCGTCCAAGTAGCTGCGTGCCTTCGATCCGGTATCATCCGTTTTGGACTTTACTTCTTTCAATTTATTCATAGCCTTTTCTTTTACGGAGTCGGGTGCCTTCATCAAACAGATTTGCTGCTCAAGAGGAATTTTATTGTTATCAAAATTGGACAACGTATTTGTATATGTAATGGTCTGCTTCATCGCTTCTTTAAAGAAGCTTTTAATTTTCCAAGGTAGACTGTCAAACAACAATGTTTGTTCACTCGTATCAATGGTGCCATTGCTATCATTTGATAATAAATCATACAGCAAATAAGCCAAATACTGATATTCGTGTTCGTCGGATTTCAATAATAATTGAATCAATGTATTTCGCTGGCCGTATAAATCGCTATTCATGAATTCCTTTACAACTTGTGTAATCGGTTTTTGTTTTATTAATACGATCTGACTAACATATCCTTGGTACTTATTGATCAATTCATCAGTAGAATACACGAGCAATTCCTTTAATGTAATAGAATGAATAAATCGTTGAAATGTATTCACTTCGTAATTTGCGTGCGATGGCGATTCTTTAATCAACTGTTCTAATTTCGAATTCAAATAATCGTTTTCTATACATGTGATTAATAAATCGTCTACTAGACCGGACGCAATAATGGTGATTTTCTCCTTTGAATTATGAAAGGCGACTTTTATGCCATATACTTTGGCTTGAAATATGTGATTCGTCCTACATAAATCAAAGCAATCCAAATTAACCGATTTGTCGACGATGAATATATCATCAATGATTTTGTTCTTTTCAATCAAGTGTTGAGAAGCGGCGGATCTGTCGGTTTTCCAAGGCATAATTTTATACTGAATAGGATGAAAGTGTTTTTCCAAGAGAGCATATTTATGTTTATCCCATTGAACTGTGGACAAAAATCCGTCACCAAATGCTACATTCAACAAGTCGTGAATATTTTCGGTGCCATATAGTTTAAAAGTGGTATTCAAATCGTTTCGAATGGTCTCTAAATTCGCATGAATCTTGTTATAGTTGGTTTTGTGTTTAAGTAACAGACGATTATTAGACAATTCTAGGTATAATTTTTCTAAATTTTGTGTGGCTTGATTTAATTCATTTGCTCCAATTATGTCCAATTGTTTATATCGTTGAATGGATAGCAAAGTAGTTTGAACTAAATTATGAAAATACTGAATTTGATTATCTAGCGAGGTCTTGTCATCGATGTTTGGTGGTATACCAGTTTTATTTTTCGTATCACCAGTATTTTGAGGAATAACAATATTTTTCATTAATATATTTATCGATTTTAAAATAATCATTTAAATTAATTAGTGTTTTTATTGAGTTTCACCTAAAGTTATCGCCAAAT
>Ga0049082_10000612_pt1 | contig 10531 bp, 12 predicted proteins | sample GreLakmeHU45MSRF_FD_66718 | JGI IMG/M metagenome (GOLD analysis project Ga0049082, IMG submission 66718) | Freshwater lentic microbial communities from great Laurentian Lakes, MI, USA - Great Lakes metaG HU45MSRF | ecosystem: Environmental > Aquatic > Freshwater > Lake | place: Great Lakes... | reverse complement strand
TGCATACAGTTCTCGATTCCATCAAGAATCATGTCGTCTTTATAGGAGTAACCTGAGAAGTTAGGTCGGCGCGCCAGACGATTGGCGATATTGAGTATGCACTCTCCGATGTACTCAGGTATCCTAGGTGTTTCTGTGTCATTAGTCTTAGACGCGTCTAATCTTTGTCTATAGTCTATGACCGCTATTAAGAACTCAGCATTGTTTACGTAGTGTGTCGCCATACATGGGCTCCTCGATGTGTTGGATCTATTATACAACAATCCAACCATCTAGTACAATCTTGTACTTCAATATTAGATTGTACAGACTACAGAGTCAATGGTATAATGTATCTTCCGGTAACAAACAATATAATAAAACTAGTTAGTGGTACAACCCCGAAGGGGTGACAGAGTATCAATGCATCTTGTCTGTCAATGACTTACTAGCCATCATAACTTCTTCGCTTGGTTCATCATCAGTGGATTGATCTTCATCAGTCTCAAAGGCCATTACCAACTTCTTATAGAAGGGGACGAGGGCTGGATGAAGTGGTTTGATAAAGATGATATTGTTTGGATTAAAAGTAAATTCTTTTTCAATAGTCAGTCTGCAGTAAGGCGCAGTCGACGTCTGTTGGATCATTCCTCCGTCTGACTGTATATACGTTGATACGATTTTTACTGGGTTAGACAAAACCGTTCCAACTCTAGTGTCAGCTAATAATTCTGCAATCACCAGTTCATCTGTGATTAACTTAAGTACTACGTAGTCACTCAATTTCAACCTCCAGTATCTTAAAGTTGAACTTCTCTTCAGCGTATATCTTAACGCGCTCCGTGAGGTGATTCAACGTGTGGTTCTTCTTTGACTTCCAATGTAGGTCATCCGACATGTCGAATAGGTTACAATGGGACTTACCTTCTTTTAACCGTAATCCACGGCCGATGGATTGAAGGTTCCTGATCTTTGACTTAGTTGGACTAGCAAAGATCACGTTCTCAATAGATGGAATATTTACACCTGTACTGAAGACACCAAAGCTAGCTATGATAATAGCATTAGATTCTTTGTCTGTGAGTTCACGTGCTGATTCACGTGCATCAACGTCTGTGCCACCATAGATGAAGAACACCTTTCGATCTTCAGCGGCTCTACTACTTATCATATCGTAGAGTATCTTCCCGTGTTTCTCTACATACTGGAACAACACTAGAGTGTTACCTTCACAACTCAGGGCTAGGTTCTGAATGAACTTATTACGCTTTTCGTGTGTGACGATAAAGTCCATCTCCTGCTGATAGGTGTTGTGTGTGTTTGCCTTACGAGTGATCTCATCGTACTTTAGTAGTACACATTTGATTTTTAAGTTAGCTACCTGATCGGCGTCCATTAGTTCACGCGTGGTGATTACTTTATGCACCGGACCAAAGCAACCCTCGAGGACCAGCTTATTGCACTTCACATTGTCTATCGTGCCTGTGGTACCTATTCTGTAGCGAACGTTGACCATCTTCTCCATGATCGTGGTCAATGACTTTGCCTTGAACTGGTGAGCCTCGTCACCGAACAAGACGTCAAACTGTGCAAACCACTGTGCTGGTTGCTTGTAGATAGACTGCCATGTGGTAACAAGAACGTCCTTAGTGAAGTCCTTAGTGAATCCAGAGTAGAGCATTTGACAGTGTTTATCAGTGCGCCAACCGTTCTCTGCAGAGTAGTCTTCAAAGTCTTTGTAGAGTTGTGCTACCAAAGACGTTGTAGGCACAATCACGATACACTTACGCCCTAGGTCTAGGTGGTGTCTCATCGCGGTGTAGATGATCAGTGACTTGCCTGACGACGTTGGTGAGAGTAACACCACTCTCTCATCAGTTAGTGCTTTGGCTATCGCTTGTAGTTGATACTCACGTATCTCTATCTTTTGTCCACGAGCGCATAGGTTCAACCAGTCTGTATATTCGCGCATAGACTCTACTGTAACCGGAGTCAACTCCTGTTGATAAGACTTGACCTCGTACTGGTTCCTTGCAGCAAAGTCCATGATGTACTTCACCAGACCAACGTAAAGCGTCTTCCGCTGTAGGTTGTATAGACGCATCTTACCGTCCCACACACCGCTGCGATACGCCGGCATGAACTTATAGCCATCAACCTGAAAGGTGAAGTAGTCTGCTAGTTCCTGCTCGATGCCAGGATCTGAGTATACTCGAACGTGCACCTCGTTTATCTTCTCGATTGTTATCATGTCAATGTCCGGAGATAAACTTCTTGAACTCGATCGCGTTTCGGATCTGCCAGTCACGTGCCTTGATCTGACCAAGGATAGCTTCTATGGCCTGAACCATGCAGTTGATGTATTCACGCTTGATAGACACCCGGTTCAGGTCAATGTCACCCTCTAGGAATTCCATCATCTCGTTCTTAAGTGGCTTGATCCCCTGCCATTGCGACCAACTCAATTCTTCAAGTTCTGTCTTACCCATCTCACCGCGGTAGTAGCGAAACTTCTTCTGGCGTAGGGTATCGTAGTCGACTGCCAGCGCAGCGAGCTTCATCTTGTGTTGGATGAGGTGCCGCAGGTACTTGGCGTGTAGGTTAGGTGTTCTTACTGATTCACGATCAAGATGGTTGTCGTCGAGAGCGCAGTCGACGTCCCACAGGTCGTGTAATTCCTCTATGTTCATTCTGTATCCTCATCACGATTTCGTCCATTATAACATGGACAAGATATATTGTACAATTAAATAAATTTATAGAGCGCGTACCTAAATGTAGCGTTTCCAACTAGGTACTGAACGTCAGTAGACGTAGAGGAGAACTGTAGCGATTCTATTGAAATAGGCACACAGTCCACGAATTGGATAGTTTGTACTGGTTCATTGTTGCTGCCAAGAATGGTGAGCGTTGCGTCTGACAGAACCGCTGCATTATAAGGAAGATTCAATGTTGAGTTAGTAGCAGTAGTATATTGCGAGTACGACTCTGGAAACCCAAGACCTTTAATCCAATCAAAGATAGCTTTATAGTTTGCCATCGCTGAGTCAACGAGAAACTGAACGCTAAGTTCAGCAAACACGATCTTATCGCCAGGCACCGGATAGTCGACAAATGGTGTAGCTACATCAATGACACCAAGTGATGCCGATGGAATGGCTACACTCTGACAGAAGTACGTCATCTCTGGAATCTTCTGGATAGAGAACATGAACCCATTAGGTGACAATGGTGTTATGTTTGCAGGGGTTGGTCCCGAGATTAGTGTAGCCATATGACCTCAAGTCTGTTCATATTGTATTTATATAAAAAAAAAGGACCCTCGAAAGGGTCCTTTGAAGTATCCAGTCTACGCTGGATTTATCAACCTTACTATTACATCAAGTTTGTGACTTGAACTTTACGATAGTAGATGTTGGCGCCAGTTGTGATGGCGGTGAAGGGATTTGAGACCATGCCGTAGCGAGTCTTGAAGCCAATCTTTGGCTGGAAGGTAGCAGGATCAATGGCACGAACCTTCTCTAGAGGAACGTAAGGGCAATAGAAGAGACCAGCATCAAATGCTGAGGTACCCTTGTAGCCCATGACGAAGAACTGAGCGGCTGCTTGGTTAGCTGCAAACGGATCGATGTAGACCTTGTACTTGCCGTTTAGAACACCAGCAAAAGTGGTGCTTGACTCGTCAACGTTTAGGTTGTTAGCAAGAGCAGGTGCATAGTCAAGAACACCAGCCATGGCCAATGCTGAAGCAACATCGCTTGAGCAGATCATGAAGTTACCACGGCCACGACGTGTAGTCTGGGCAATAGCATTGGCTTCACGTTCGATCTGGAACATTAGACCCTTGAACTTCTCAACTGACCAACGACCGTTAGCATCAACGTCTAGGTCAAAGGTGCCAGCAGTGGCGGTACCGATTTCAGCACCAACCTTAGCGGCTAGATACACAGTACGAATGACTTCACGGTTGATCTCAGCAAGAATTTCTGTTGAGAGGATGTTGGTTAGTTCGCCTTCAGCGTCTAGACCATGAACTGCCCTCAAGTCTTGAGCTAGTTCTGTTGAGTACTCAGCACGTAGTGCACGAGTCTTAGCAGTAACAGTAGCCTTGTCGATCTTGAATGCCATCTGGTTGAAAGTAACGCCAGCGCCAAGATCTTCAGCGTTTGCCGTGGTTAGGCCTGTGCCGAATGTCTTAGTAGCAAGGTTGCTACCATCTAGACCGGTCTGGTGTGTACCAGTGCCGCCGAAGCCAGTATCAGCTTCGTTGAATAGTGCTTCTGCACCTGACTGGCTGGTGTAGAGACTCTTCAATGCGAAGATCAAACCGGTAGGTTGAGTCATTGGCTGAACGCCAGCGATGTCATAAGCGATTAGCTGAGGAGCTGCACGACGAACTAGACTGATTAGGACTGGGTCGTAACCTTGAACAGCATTACTACCAGCACCAGCACCGCCTAGGGCAAGACCAGCACCGCCTGAGTTGGTAGGAGATGCTTCGTAAAGCATTTCGGCACTTTTAGCTAGTTCACGCTCTTGGTTCTCTAGGAGAACGGCGGTGACTTCACGACGATATGCGTCTTTGATTTCAGGACCATGTTCTAGGACAGGGGCCCACTTCTTTAGTAGTTCTTGACGGGTTGACATTTTATTTCCTTTGTGTTAATGGGATTACTTCATGTTGCTCAAAGTGCGTAGGTAGTGTGCCATCTGAGGGGTGTGAACCACCTCTTCAGTCAAAGCAACTGGAGCGTCTGTGACAACTGATCGCACCACAGGTGCGGTTTGTTTCTTACCAAAATAATTCTCTTTAATAGTCTGAAGTTTTGCCTTGAATGTCTCGGCATCATCATATGCTAACTCTTCAGCTAGAGACTTAAACTTCTCTGCTTCGGTGTCGGCCATTCCTACAGCGAACTCATCGATAGAGGCTGTACGCTTCATCTCGTTGAGTTGCTTCGATAGTGCAACGTTTGCCGCGAGTTGCTCGTCCAACTTAGCCATAACGGCTTCAGTCTTTAATTGCATCTCACCTAGGACGTCAAACTTCTCTTCTGGTACTTCAATGTAATGCTGCTCAAACACACCCTTCATGCTTGAAACAAAACTCTCAAGGATTTCATTCTTCATACCACTCTCAAGGGCAAGCTCATTATCTGTCATCCACTGCTCAACTACGTAGTTGAGGTATCCATCAACTTTTTCAACAAGACCCTCTTTGATTGACTCAACTTCTTCATCAAGCTGAGCTTCAAACTCTTCCGCGAGACGAGCGACTTCACTCTTAACGCGTGTTACTACGGCTGCCTCAAAGATCGTGGCGGCCTTAGTCTTAAACTCTTCGGTGAGCTCTTCACCATTAGTTAGCGCGGCGATGTCTTCTGACATATCCACTGTATACTCTGCTTCTTCTTTCTTCAAGCGGCCACCAGCTTCGGCGCTCTTGAGCATGTCAATGCGGTCCTTGTAGCCGGCGATGCCAGGCTTCATGTCTTTAGCGGCCTTCTTTTCACCGGGAGTAGGATTCTTAACGTGCTTCATCGTCATGTCGGCTTGATGACTTTCATCAAAATCTTCAACTGACTCATGTACTGGAATATTAGTATGTTTCTTTAGGGCAGCGCCTAAAGTTGCATGTGTAGCACGTGCCATTGTTTGACCATTTTTTGATGATAGTATTGCTTCACCAGGTTGGGCCTTTGTCACTAAAATAGTATGACCATGTTCTGGATGTTCATACTTCTGGGAAGTTTTAGAGTCAGAAGCTACTGACTTAAATCCATGTTGTTTTATTGCATGACGTAATACACCATCTGCTTGAAATTCTTTAGCTTCGTCAAGCTCATCAAAATCTTCAACTGACTCATGCACTGGAATATTAGTATGTTTCTTTAATGCTGCAGCTAAACCAGATCTATCCGTGCGTGCTAATGTGCCACCATTTTTTGATGATAATATTGCTTCACGAGGTTGTGCTTTTGTTACCATAATCGTACTGCCGTGCGTTGGATGCTGGTATTTTTTAGAAGTCTTAGTATCAGAAGCTACTGGCTTAAATCCATGCTTTGTTATTTCATGATGTAGAAAATCAGCGGGCATAAATTCTTTAGCTTCGTCAAGCTCATCAAAATCTTCAACTTCTAGCTTGTTTGCTTCTTCGAGAAGATCAGCGATCTTTTGTTCGATAGACATTATTAGTTCTCCTATTTCTAGATGATTAGTTTATTTATACGATGTACGTATTTACTTTAGATGTTTCAGAAAACTCTGAAATGCCATAATCGAAGCTTCGGTTAACCGCTTCTTTGGAGTAGACTCAATAAACTCCTTAGTACGATCTATCTGCTTCTGTTCAAATTTTCCATCAACAAAGATCCAGTCAACCGATTCCATGATGCCCCTTACGAAGGCATCAGGCGCGGATGGATCCGCAACAATGTCTGCAGCCGTCGAGAGCAAGAAGTCATCTTGAACGACTTGTACACCCTCTTTGTTCATACGAAGAGTACCAAGGGCGCGACTAGAAACACCAAGATTAGCACCACCCTCGAGTAGACCACGTGCAATCTTACCCATAGGTGTTTCAAGGATCTTAGCCCTACCGATCCAATTAGTGCCTTCTTTCTTTAGACCAGTAATCATGTGTGAAACACGATCTAAGTTAATAGATGGACTCTCAGGATGGCCTAGTTCACCATACGCACGATTCTTTTCTACGTATTCCTTCATATAACGATTGACTTCATTGTCCATCGTATTTTCAGGATACATACGTCCATTCTTGTTCTTGAGGTTAGACTGAAGAAACACACCTTCAATGTAGTACTGTTTTTCCTTGGTGTCTTTAACAGCTTCGGTGATACATTTCACCGACTCTACATACTCTTTAATAAGTTTCATTGATTAGCTCCCAACCGCAGTGGTGTTGTCGTAGACGCTATACTCAGCGGTTTCTATCTTATTAGACCAACCAGTTACTTTACGAAGCACTAGATATACCTGCATGGTGCCCGTACCGGTGACAACGATGTCAGAACTATTGCCAATATTATCAGTGAATTCTTGATCAACAAACATAAATGAACCTGCTGTGTCTGCTGATATATTCATGATCACAACACCACCACGTGTAATGATTGCTGTTCCGCCAACAGTACCAGTCCAAAATACACTCACGATGTTAGCTCGAGGTGTACCTCCTGCGGTCAACGCTTGATTTGACGGTAGACAATCAACCGCAAGCGTGATCGTTTCATTCAGCGTAGTGCCATACAGCTTAAAGGCTGCCTTGCTATCAGTTAATTTTAACACTGCTTTTGTCATCTTATTCCCCGAGTTTTCTAACTACGTGCATGAAGTTGTCTTTTGACACGCGCATATACTTCACTATTGAGTATTTATCTTCAAGAAGTGACATCAACATTGACTGTGTTTCTTCGCTTATCGCGACAACGCTACCGTCATTAAGCGCATACTCAGTCTTATCTGCGAAGTTTGAAGACATACGTCGACGAACCTCAGTGATCACTGGGTCTATGGAGAACTCACGTGAATTTAGTTGATGCTTGTATGACTCTAAGACAGTCTCTGTTATTTTTATATCATGTGTAGAAGATATAATAGAGATCAACTTCTCGTCAGACACTGTGTAGTGATCTTCAAGAAGCTGGTTAGATGAAATACTCATTTTAGCTTGACTGCGAGCTTCGTTTAAGTCGGCGTATGTTCCAATCAGTTCATTGTTAATCGTCACTTCGAGTGTATTAGAAACCAATACATGAGATCCACGATAGATGAAGCTATCAAGTAAGCCAGCGCCTTCTCGTAGGTTCTTTCTGAATTGACTAAACAACAGAGACATAGGTTACTCTGATGCCTCTTCTGGTGCATTAAACATTGTCTGTGCGACTTGAATTCTATAGTCGTCTAGTGCACCTGACATCTTCTCTGAGATGGCTGCGTTAAAATTATCTTCAATCGCTAGGGAGTCTCCTGCGATTAGTGCGTCTACTAAGTCTCGTGTGCTCATTTTGTTCCCTGTGTTGTATCGGGCGGGGCATCTGGATCGATACCCTGCATCACTTGTTGGTGAGCCATAATGGCTTCACGGTTGTTTTCCATCTCAGAATCAATATTCTTGATGTCATCGTCTGTCTGCTTAAGGATGTTCTTGCGCACCCACTCGATAGAATAGTACTTGCCAACGAAGGGATCGATCGTCTGAAGGATGTTCATGCGCCCCTGGATGATCTCGTTGTCCTTGAGTTCAGCGAAGTTGTTGTCCTTCATATAGTCAAGACGGATTCCACCTCGAATCTCATCCCACTCATCAGGATTAATGATGCCCTTCAGCACCAGTTGCATACGCATGGCATCTAGGAACAAGTTGGAGAACTTCTTACGGATGCGCTGAACGAACTTGTTGAACTTGATCTCATCACGGGTGATCTCTGAGGACCTACCAATGTTGAAGCCGCCATCACCTTTGAGGCGACTCATAGGCACGTTAAGCGCTTGAAACAACTTGTTCTGAAAGAATTGAATGTCTTCGATTTGACCTAGTGTTTGTCCACCCGGTAGTGTGGTGATCTCTGTGCCTTTGCCACCCTCGCGCCGTGGCATCCAGAAGTCTTCCATCAAGGACATGTGTTTACGATCATCACGAACCTCGCCGGTAGTGGCGTCATACACCACCTTGTTCCGGAATTTGTTCATCATGTCATTGACGTACTGCTCAGCCTTAAGCTTAGGCAGATTACCAACGTCGATGTAGAAGATCCTGCGTTCAGGAGCACGTGAGATGCGATAGATGACTAGCGAGTCTTCCATCATCTTAAGTTGGTTGACGATCTTAATCGCCTTGTGTAGGTACGACATCATTAAGCCGGAGTTCGCGTCTGCGAGTCCTGACGGTGTATAGATCACCGAGTCTAGAGGAAGCCTGACACCTTGAACCGTGGTCTCGGTGATACCCTTGTCATTGTAGAGGTAGTACTCATCAATGCTCTCAATGATCTCAACACCTTTGGCGTTCTTAGTCTTCTTGATGTTCTTGATCTTACGAATCTTACGAGGATCAATAGGACGTAGTTCAACGATGCCATTCTTTGGATTCTTCTCGTCAACTAGTACTTGATAGTAGATACGACCATCAACGTACCATGTACGAAACATCTCGTGGCCACGTTGATCAAACTTCAATAGGTTTAATACGTTCTCAAACTCATCGGTGATCTTTTTCTTGATACCGGCAGAGACCTTGAGGTCATCCATGTTCAAGGTGATGGTCTTTTCATCTTCTTCTGTAACGATAGCTTCATTACAGATGTCATCAATCGCTGCATCACAGTCGCAGTAGAGCGCGATCTCCCGATACCTACGGATCAGATCGTTCTCGTTCTTTATGTGGGCTTCAAGTTCTAGAACCTGAGCGTAGTATCCCGCTGTAGCAGAGGAAACAACAGTCGAGCCGTCATCACTGACCGGCGCGACTACTGAAACCGGGGGTAGTTCCTTCTTGTTAGATAGAAACTCTATCCCGAATATCTTCATAATATATCTCTCGTTCCTATGGTATTAGATAGGACCGCCATTAACGCCGCTGCTCGTAGGAACAACGAAGCCAGTAGAGGTGTCAGATACCCAGAAGTTGTAGAGGAAAGTGACGTTGAACGTCTCGATCGCGTTACCCTGATCATAGCCTAGAGCGATGTCGCCGACTTCAGTTGGGAATGCATCAACAAAGGTATACACCTTGATGATTGCACCATTACGATCCAACTGTTGAACTTGTAGGTCAACTTGATAGTCTAGAGGATTGGTGACACCAGTCGTTGCATCAACGTTCTGAATACCATCAGACCATGTCTCAAGCGCGTTACGAATGTTAAAGTTGGTATCGTTATAGATCGACACTGTCCAAGGTTGGAACGTACGCTCGCCCGCGAAGTTAATTGGACGACCACGATACAACACAGTGATTGGATCAATGGTTGAACTAGGTAGTTGAGCTGAGTTGCATAGGAACTGAGCTTGTTCAGCTGCAGCGCCACCGCCACCAACGAAATTGGGGAAGAACAGATACGCTCTAAACTGATTGGCGCGAGCACCACCACCAGCAAGGCGTGACTTGAATTCTGAAATGTTTGCCATTTAATGACTCCTTTGTGGTTTATTTATCAAGAGGAGGGGCGAACCCCTCCGATTGAATTAGCCGCCGATTTCGTTGAAGTTGACGCTAGAGCGTGCAGCAACGAAGTTTAGTGTGATAAAGTTGATAGAACGATTCGGCTTGATGAAGATGCTAGCCACGAACTGATTGGCGTCAATGACGTCACCAGTGTTGTTGCTTGTATCACATTTTACCACGAAGTCGGTAATACCACGACGACCTTGTACGTTACGAAGGAAGGGCTCAATCAAGTTCTTGAACTGTGCACGTGTAAATTCGTCATTCAATTCAAACAACTGAAACTTAGCTGCGATTGAGATTGACTTCTCAAGTACAATGAACAGACGACGAACGTTGATGCGATCAAAGGCGCTAGGCTTA
>Ga0049082_10000609_pt1 | contig 10560 bp, 10 predicted proteins | sample GreLakmeHU45MSRF_FD_66718 | JGI IMG/M metagenome (GOLD analysis project Ga0049082, IMG submission 66718) | Freshwater lentic microbial communities from great Laurentian Lakes, MI, USA - Great Lakes metaG HU45MSRF | ecosystem: Environmental > Aquatic > Freshwater > Lake | place: Great Lakes... | reverse complement strand
AAAAAGTTATAAAATGAAAAAAGAAGGCTTTGATTTAGAAGAAAAAAAAATAATAGGTGGGAAAAAAAAATATACACTAAAAATTAAACATAAATAAATATAATTTATATTTTATATTTTATATTTTATATTTTATATTTTATATTTTATATTTTATTATTTTTTTTTCTTCTAAATCAAAGCCTTCTTTTTTCATTTTATAACTTTTTGTTTCATCTTTTTTGTCATAATTTGTTTCATCTTTTTTGTCATAATTTGTTTCATCTTTTTTGTCAAGTATAGCAGGTATAGCAGGTATAGCAGGTATAGCTTTTTTTGATTTATTAAAATTTAAAAGTTTAGTATACAAATACGTTTCTGGAATATTTAATTTAGTATAAAATAAGTCATTAAAAGCTTTATCTAATGTTCTAGCTCTTTCTAAACACACTTCGGTAACTAATCGCTTTTGCATATTTGGTTTGTTACCTTGCTCGTCTGCTTTATAACATAAAAAAACAATAAAAATCAAATAAGTATTTGTATCTTTTAAACGGTTATCTTTTGGAATGATTTTATAAACATCGAATTTGTCTGTTAAATGTATATTAGGTCTAGGAGCAGGAGCAGGACCAGCAGGAGCAGCAGGACCAGCAGGAGCAGCAGGACCAGCAGGAGCAGCAGGACCACTATCTACAGGAGCTGATTGATTATTTGGAAGCATTAGCTCTCTCTTTTTTTTAAAAAGCTTAATAACTTTTTCGCTATTTATATTTTTATAGTCAATAACTTTATTTTGCACAATACTATAAAATTTAGGACTAGTTGTAGATGTGGGTTTAGGTTTAGTTTTAGCACTATCTACATTATCTGGAAGTTTATGGCTAATTAACGTATCATAAACGAAGTATTTATCATTATTATGTTTTATTTCCTTACCATTATATAGCTTAAGCACATTTTTTAATAAATATATAATATTTAACGGAATATTTCTATCTTTAATTTTATTGTCATTTTCGATTATTTCAGCTCTATCATTATCAATTATTTTTTTATCAAGGCCTTCGAATTTAATATCTAATAGATCATTAAATTCATTTAATGCAGTTTCATTGAAAAACATTTCTTCTTTATTTTTTATAATTTTTTGTATTTTTATGCTATTTAAAAGTCTTTTTATTTTAGCATCATAAAGATTATATTCAATTGTGTCATAAATATATATGGACTTGTAATTATTAGAGCTAGGATTTGTTAAGAAATTATTAGGTTCAAAATCACTTATTTTTAATGGAATAGTGTTGTCCAATATTTCTTTATTATCTAGTATATAGTTAATTTTTAATATAGGATTACGATTAATGTATGTTATATCGGCTCTAAATTTAATAGTTGCAATTAAAGAACTATCTGGACCCATAGATCGTATAAAGGGGTTATTTTCTTCTAATTTAAGATTTTTAACGTAGAATTTTTTAGTGGTGCCACTATCAATATCTTCTGCGTTAATGATTGTAGTATCTACTAAATAAATTTTTTTAATTATGTATAAAATATTATGAAATAATAATACAGTTTGTTCTTCGTTATCGTCTAATAACTCAATGTTGGTTTTATTTGGAAATACATATTTAACATTTTCTTTAATTATTTGCATTCTTTTTTCCTTAGTATTAAACAAAGTAGGTGTTCGGTATATACCCGAATAAGTGTCTGGATTTAGTGCTTTGTTCATATTGTCGTTTATAGCACTAAAAATATAGTCTAAATATTTTGTATCTAAAAAATATTCATATTTTTCATGAGTATGAAATTTAATAGTGTCATCTAAGTCTGAAGATTTATTTAACATAATGTTACTCAAATTGGTTCTAAATGTTTCGTTATCTATGTCTTTTGCTTTATCTTTATTAATAATATTATATTTATTTTTAATTTCAGACATTAGTGGTTTGCTAGTTAATAGCCCATATAAATGTTTAATAACATCATCATAAAATGTTTCTGCTTTAGCATCATGAGCTAACCTAGCAATTAAATCTTGTACCTTAGTTATTTCAGTATCTCTTTCACTTTGTAGGACTGCTAGATTATTTGCAGGTGCTTTAGATTGAATAGATCTTTGTACTTGATCGTTATTTAAAAAATCAAGAGCAATTTGTAAAATAAATTTTAATGTTTCATTTCTAATTGTAACCTCCGAATAATTTCCAATAATTTCATAAAATTCATTTTTTATATCTACTTCGCTTTTCTTGGAAAATTCCATGAATTTATATTTAGTATTTTGCGATTTAGAAGTCAAACTCTTTATTTGTTGTAATACATCACTATCAATATACGCGTTTTCTCTTGACATTAATAAATTGAGTTTTGCTATTGTACTATCCATAGAATGTTCTGCAAAATTTTCTAATAATATTTGGGACATTTTATCAATAATAAATTCTTTTTCATAAGCATCATTATTTTTTGTTAATACTATTTTTATAGTATATAATCTTTTTGTAGTGGCCATGATTATATTATTAATAGTTAATAATTATTTAATAATTACTAATTATTATATGTTAATTATATGTTAATTATATGTTAATTATATGTTAATTATATGTTAATTATATGTTAATTATTTACTAATATTGTTAAACGCTTCTACTTTTTCTAATTTTTTATAATTATCAATTTGACCGCGAGCTTTACTTAATATAGCATATGCTTTATTAATCTCATCATCAGAAATAATTTTGTCTTTATTTGTATCGATCATTGATGCCAACTTTTTATATTTTTCGGGCAATATAGTATAGTTAGATTTTTCGTTAAATACAAAATTTGCTAAAATAATGAAAATACCTGTTATAATAAATGACATTAATAAATCTTTAGTGGCAATAAAGGATATGGTAAAAATAAGAGCTTCGCGAGCAATATTTTTGAGTATCATTTCTTGACCATTTGTTAACCGTAACTCAATATATCGCGAACCAATATTCATAAATATCATAAGTAATCCCAGCAATAATTTACTAGTGCTTAAATTGGTTAACATTTTATTAATATCAAATGTTTTTAAAGCGTCAAAAGTTTTAAAAGTTTTAAAAAAATTCTTATATTTTTTATATGGATTATACATATATTATTATAATAATAATATATAAAAATAATATATAAAACTAATATTTAAAACTAATAAATAAAAAACACTATTGCGAAATAATAGCAATATAATAATATAATAAAAAAACAATATAAAGAATAAACACTAATATTTATTTAGAGACCAAGCTAAACAATCTAGCCTAGCCTAGCCTAAGCAAAAAACGATTTATAGTGTATCCAATTAAAAACCCAATAAGGTTTGGGACTAATTCAGCAACCGACCCATGCCACCCATGTAGTGTTGAATTTTTTACATTAAATAATTTATCAATATAATTTAGCGGTTTTTCAATCCCACGATAAACTGTATAATTGGTAATAGGGTTATTACTTTCATTATAATCTGATGGAGGATAGCGTAAACAACCTCCACTATACTTTATTGCAAATATAGGAAATTTGTCTAAAATATACTCAGCAAATTCCCATAAAATACCTATAATTTGAATACTATAAAAATAAGAAGGAAATAATATTCCAAGTATTATAAATAGAAACAAATGATTTGGCTGAACTCCGTAGAATTCTTTTCTAATACATGTCGTATTGCTTGAACATGGACAACTTTGCCCATAAGAATATGCCCATACTAAGAATAAAACACAAAATAATAGTATGCCATTTTTATCATTATAAAATTTCATATATTATAATATATTATATTATATTATACTATAATATAGTATATGGGTTATATAAAAACCTTTATAATTAATAAACATTTTAAAAAAATATTTAAGTTGTTATTAATAATAACGTTATTAATAATTTTAACTACACTAATGTATTCATTATTTAATAAAAATAATTCGTTTATAGAAAATTTGGATGGTATAGATAAGAGTAAAACAAGAATAGAATGCTCCCTTGTTACATCACAAATTAATAAACACAGAGATCACGAATTTGCAGTTAAAAATGGCGACTGGGACACACTAGTTAATAAGTATAGCGGAAATCCAAGAATAAGCATGCGAACTGTAAATATAGATAATATATCCACGATTGTTGATACTAAACAATTTGTATTTGCACACAGTGATTTTCCTATGGTTATAATATCGATTTATCTTAATGATAAAAGATATACAATAGCATTAGTTAAACAGTCACATTTATCTTATATTAATGTGAACAACTCAATGGAAGCATTAATTAAGCATTTGTTCTAATGCTTGAATTATTACATGAATTATTACATGATTTATAATATTAGATAATTTATAATATTATAATAAACAAGTAATTAATAACTTTATTTAGTAGTTTTTACAAATAATATAATCTTATTTTTTTATAATAATATAATATGTTTCAATTAAGCCCTGCTCTAATAGATTCTGAAAATAGTAATTTAATAGACACAAAATTAAATAAGAAACCATCTTCGATGGCAAATAAAACTTTAAAAAAGAAAAATGTGGCATTTGACGAAACAAGCAACAGCAATAGCAATAGCAATAGCGACAATAACGATAGTATAAAAAATAAAATAACAAGTTTAGGAAATCTCATGTCAAAAATCCACACTAATAGTCAAGAAGAAGATACTTATAGTAGCACAAATTATCAAGCCAATGTAATAGATGAAAGCATTAGCAATTCTTTGACAAACAGCCTAAATAGTGAACTAGCTAAAATACAAAAAATGAGAGAAACAGGAAATAATTTACCCCAAAATAAATTTTTGGATAATTTAAATAATCCAACTAATCCAATTAATTCTGACAATTTAACTAATCCAATTTATCCCAACAATTCTCTCGGCCTAGATAATTCAAACAGGGATAATAATGTATTAGGAAATTATAATTCTTCGAAAAGTAGCTTATCAAATTACAATGAAAGTTATAATGCCACGTCGCATAACAATGAAAGCGCTGCAAATTTTGACAATAACAAATTATTAACAAAACTAAATTACATAATACATTTATTAGAAGAACAACACAATGAGAAAACTAACCATATTACTGAGGAGCTAATTTTATATTTATTTTTAGGACTGTTTATACTATTTGTTTTAGATTCCTTCGCACGTGCAAGCAAATACCAGAGATAATCCATTAAATTAAGAAGCCTTTTTAAGAATAAATAAAAACTCATGTGAATGGTCAATATTATCAAATGTTTTCTTATCTTTTATAATAAATCCCTTTCCTTTAGCAATATTTAATATTTCGTCAATTGTTGGCATATATAAATTAATAGTATTTTTGCGAATACTATTTGTTTCAATGTTTTCGAACGTTTCTTCATAATACGAATATGGAGTATTATTATTATTAATTTGTGATAATGCTACTTCATGTGTATCATTACTCTCCTGACTATCAGTTTCATCATTCTTCTTATATGTACATAAATATTCTAAATTAGCATTAAATTTAATGAAATTTCTTGTAATATTATTATTATGCTTTTCGGGGTTATATAAGATATTTTTATCATGTTTATAAATTACAAAAGGCTTGAATTTATCCCTGTCTATAAGATGTAGTATTAATAGTCCGTCCGATGTTAATAATAATGAACAATTATCAAAAAAGGTTTCCTTATCCTTAATATAATAAATGGTTTTATTTAAGCATATTATATGCGTAAATGTACTATAATCAAATAAATTATTTTTCAAAATATCTCCTACAAAAAACCTACAATCATTATATTTAGATTTGGCTTTTTCTATCATTATTTTGGATTTATCAACACCAGTAACATCATATTTCATTTTATTTAATAAATAAGTATGGTAACCCGTTCCACATCCTATATCTAAAAACTTTACAAATTTCTTGTTTTTAGCATAATTTATAATCACTTTCAATTGGGCAACATCTCTGTCTTTGTTTTCATGAATGGTATCGTAATATTTAGAATAAAATGCGTCATACACTTCATTATCTATTTTGCTTTCAAATCTTTTTCCTGATGTCATATCCTCATAGTTCTCGTATATTAATGGTCTAGGATTTACTAAATACGTAAAAACAATTATTAGCACTATTATAAATATTTTATGTAATAACGGTAAGTCAACAAAACTTTTATAGGCTTTAAAAATATTAGATTTCATTATGGAATACATTATTATTAAATAATAATATATATTATTATTATTTATTAATATAAAAATTTTATGTATATATAAAAATATTTTAATGTGTTTCATAAGTATTAAATAATATTAATAATTATGGAACCATCTTACATAAATGATGGCCGACCATCATTTAGGAATATAACTTTTTCAAAGTTTCAAAAATCTAAAGCTCGTATTGAGCTAATTAAAAATTTATATGATGAAAAAATAGAAAATGCATGTTATTGGAGCGCTGAATTTATATGTGCCGGCCACTTTTTAGACCTATGGGATATTATTTTATACTATTCATATAAATATATACATAATGGTAATCCAAAATTATCTTTATATTTAAATATGCGCTATAACCATTTTGCAGCCATTTTAAATAATGGATACAATGATAATATTATCAAAATGAGAAACAATGATAAAATACGCAGATTATTTTGCGAACTTATATGTGTATTGTGTTATTCTAATAAGAAGAATGTTATATGTGATGTAAAATTAGATAAAAATAATTCATTTGAATTATCTACAATGAGCGAGAAATTCAAAGCACCAAATATAAATTATGTAGATGCTATATTAAAGCAAGATGATCCAAAAGAACTAATAATACCTATAAATGAACTGGTCTATAATTTAATAAGTAAAAATATTATTCAGGTTTGTTATTGGTATGAATGGCTAATAGAATATGAAAATATATGTATTAAAAAAAAACGAAAATGTAGTTGCGAAAATAGAATGTATGCGCCACAAGGACACACACATGACCCAATATGGATTATATGGGACATATTATTTTATTACAGCGATCCATCAATTACAGACAAAAAATACAATATTAACAACAATAACAATAATAACAACAACAATAACCAACTAAAACATAAAATAATAAAAAACCTTTTCGAACTATTTATAATAAAATATAATAATAACGTCAAGAAAAAACGAAAATATATAATATATTTTGCGTTTAATTTATTAATCGAAGAAATGAATTATTCAATCAATATAATTGAAAACCAAGAAATTGTTCAAGTTATTGTTTCAAAAATAAACTCCGTTTATAAAGATATAAAAAAAAACGAAGAAACACCCAATACCGATTACTTATTTAATAATCTAAATAAAAGCAATTTAGAAAAATCTATTGAAAAATTAGACATGTTTAATGAATTATGTTAATTAATCTTTATTAATCTTTATTAATCTTTATTAATCTTTATTAATCTTTATTAATCTTTATAGTTATAAACATGCAAAAAATAAGCCCGCGACCCAACATCTAATGGTTTCACAGGAACAATATGTTTTGACTTACTAATAAACTGCAAAATCTTCCTCCTGCTAATTTTTAGATGTCCACGAATTGTTCTTAACGAGAGATTTTTACCAGTATTTTCTTTTAAATAATCTTCGACAATGTTTGAAGTAGTCATCAAATTACTAGTCATCAAGCTATTTATAGATTATATATTTTATTTAGTAATCTTTAAATAATTTTTGTATATTATATTAATCGCTAATTTTATATTTAGCAACCTTTTTTATTATATATATATAATGAATAGGTTGGATGATACTATTGAACACGAACTACGGGAATCGCTTATAGTATTACAAAATACTTATAAAGATTATAAAAATGATGGAAGAGTTGTCGGTCTAGACGTATCAGAATTAGAAGAAGCATATGAAGACGCATACACTGAATGTAAAACAATAATGGATGATATAAGGGGAAAATATAATAGTATTACTTATAACGATTGCATGAATGCAATAGAGAATATAACTGAAAGAAACCATAACCCAGAAAATGTTATTAAAGAATTTAATGCTATTATTAATAAAGGGACTATTACTGCTAGCGGTAAAAGAAAAAGAATTAAAAATAGTAAAAAAATAAAAAGAATTAGTAAAAGAATTAAAAGAAAATCACATAGACGTAGTTATAGAAATAAAAAAATGTAAAAACAAATTATTTATATATTATTTATATATTATTTATATATTATAAATGATATATGAAGATGAAGTACCTCCTTATGATCCAACAGAGGAAAAAGTGGATAAAAACTCATATATATTGACTAGATTTAAACCAGAAGATTTAGAGTTAGAAACTAGAATAAACCAAGAAGACTATTTAAAAGGTCTTCTAATAGAAACATTATATGATTTATACGATGCACATAAGAAAGCAGGTGCTGTGTGGTTCAATTCAGGAGATGATGCTATACGTAAGACAAAAGAGGACTTATCCAATGCAAGAAACAGGCTAACAGAAGTTTTAATATTTATATATAAACTATTAAATGTAGATACTGATATTTCAAACATATTTAATTATTGCGACAATATATTAATTAGTATTATCCATAGTGATGCGGATTATGTTCAAGCCATTATGGGTAAAATTGCTAATAATTATATTACCAGAGAAATGATATTGCGCTATAATATGCAGAATTCGTATGGAAAAAAAAATAGAAAAAAACATAAAACAATTAGAAAAAAAAGAATTAAAAGAATTAAAAGAAAATCACATAAACGCAGTAATAAACACAATTAACTTCTATAATAAAACATGATTTTGTATCCTTTTGTAAAATTATAACGTTCAGGCTCATATTCTGGGTCTTCTTTAAAAGTCCAATCCTTATCTTGATTTATCATTTTTTTCCATTCAAAACGTGATAATTTTGATAAACTGCTTCCATCAAATTTATACTCTTCTTTATTAACCGTTAATACACTAACAAAATGACTATTTGCTTTAGGGTCAAAATGATCCTTATTTGTTATAATTATTGCGTCTAACACATAATTATATGTGTTATTTTGCGCATCTGTTAGTTTAATAGTATTGTCAAACAATGTTCCACTTTGGAAATCTTCTATTATAACAATGTCGGGAATAACGTTTATTGAACTTGTCGAATATTTTTTTTGCATAACATCATTAATATTTATTGTTCTTGTTATAGAATGTTTAAATAATTTTAGCGTATTATATTTGAGATATTTTAAGATCGTTTCATAATATGTAAGAGGGTTTCCTGGATCTTCTACATCTGGTATATTATATATTTTGTTGCTGTTAGTTATTAATAATGTAGGACTTATAGATTTAGCAGGATTATTTATAATTTTGTATATATGATAAACAAAATAGTTTGTGTTTAATTTATCTGTGAGAGAATTTATTTTATTAAATAATATATTTGACTTTGAACTCTGATTGTATGATGCCTCAATAAACAAATTTAATATAAAAAATATTTTTGCAAATTCTTCAGGAATTAAAGTGGAGTCTACTTTTCTTCCTGTAATCATTAATTCTCTGAAAAATCTGAAAAAAACTCTGCCTTTATCGCTGAAGAAAAAGGTTACAAACATCGTATTAAACCAACAATTTGATAAAAATTGTACAGGTGGTATGAATTTAGTAACATCTAAATGTTTAGATGCCTTTAAGTTATGTAATAATATATCTTTAACTTTGTTACTATTATAAGGAAGACATACGTCGTTGTTAGTAGTGCTTATATTTAGCTCTAATAAACTATCACATAAACTTATTGATAGTTGTGGTAGTGTTCTTAATGACCGGATTTGTAATTTATTATTTATTGATGGAATATAAGACTTATTTCTTATAGATGATTTAGGCGCATAATTGCTAATAGGTTTAGTATATTTTACTGTTTCTGCTTCTGCTTCTGCTTGTGCTTGTGCTTGTGCTTGTGCTAGTGCTAGTGCTTCTTTTTCATTAAAACTATAATTTTTAGAATTATTTGATATATAATCCTTTAATGCGCTCTTTTTTAACATGCTATTTTTTAACATGCTATCTTTTAAAGTGTCATACTTTAATACACTACGTTTTAACGTAGTTGCTAATTTTCTTCTTACATGTTGCTTTGTTTTAACAAATGATTTGTGAATAGTAGGTTGTTTCTTATGCTTCTTTTCTGTATGCTTCTTTTTTGTAGGCTGTTTATTATGGTTTTTCTTTATAACTTGCTTATTCTTTTTTGTAGCTTGCTTCTTATGCTTCTGCATCTTTTTATTCTTTGTAGGTTGCTTTTTCTTCTTTGTAGGTTTCTTCTTATGCTTCTGCATCTTTTTATTCTTTGTAGGTTGATTATGCTTTTTCTTTATAACTTGCTTTTTCTTCTTTGTAGGCTGCTTATGTTTTTTCTTTATAATTTGTATTTGCTTATCTTGTATTTGCTTCTTTTTTGTTTTTTTTTTAATTAGTGTTATTATTTTATCCATTACATTTTTAAATTTATGAATAATGGTTTTTT
>Ga0049082_10000607_pt1 | contig 10574 bp, 9 predicted proteins | sample GreLakmeHU45MSRF_FD_66718 | JGI IMG/M metagenome (GOLD analysis project Ga0049082, IMG submission 66718) | Freshwater lentic microbial communities from great Laurentian Lakes, MI, USA - Great Lakes metaG HU45MSRF | ecosystem: Environmental > Aquatic > Freshwater > Lake | place: Great Lakes... | reverse complement strand
CTGCCCTGCATCAGGCGCGGCCTGGGCAAGAGCGACTGGGGCGGCGACGGTAAGGACTGCGGCCGCGAGGGCGGTACGTGTGCGGTGGCGCATGGGGAGTCTCCTGAGATTGGGACGTGTGGAGTGACCCTAGCCCCATTGCGGGAAAATGCCAGCACGGCCGGGTGCAGCCTGCGGCCCTGTGCTCCCGCGTGCGCGGATGCCGCGGGCACGACGGCCGGCAACCAGGTGCGGCCGGTTTCAAACTCCGAGGGACCCACTCCCCGGGTTGCACCCCGGGGAGTGTTTTCGCACCCTCAGCTTGAGCAGACCTCTCGCCCCTGCCCGACGGGCATTCTGGGTCCGAGCGTGTCCAAGCGAGTCAAAAAGGTGCCTGACCCACCCCCCATTCCTATGGGGGTTCCTCACGAGATGCCCTGCACTTTGGTATCTCGAAATGGGTAGAGATTACCTGATAGCAGTCGGACAGCCCACTCCACTAGAGTGCGGCGCCGAGGAAGCCCGAGAGGAGCCACGTGGATCCCGATACGCACACCCTGCTGTTGTACGAGTACGTCGACGACATCATCGAACGCCGCGGACCCTATCGCGACGCGCACATCGCGCTGCTCGAGAAGCTCAAGGATGCCGGCACGATCCTGATGGCCGGTGCAGTGGGCGACCCGGTGAGCGGCGCCGCCATCGTTTTCTCTCCGTGCGACCCGGCCGAGGTCGGCGAGTACGTGCTGCGCGACCCGTACGTGGTGAATGGGCTGGTCACCACATGGAAGGCCCTTCCCTGGACTGTGGTGGTGTAGCCGACGGCTACGAGGGTGCGGCCAGCTGGTCTCCATACGTGCGGCGATACACCGTCCACGCCGCGAGAATGTCCTGCACGTATGCCTTGGTCTCAGGAAATGGAATGTCGTCGGGCAGCCTGAACTGACCGCCGCGGGCAAGCGCCTGCTGCTTCCACTTGGCGACGTTGGCAGCCCCGGCGTTGTAGGCGGCGAGTGCATCGGGCACCGACCCGTCATATCGGTCGATGAGCGTGCCCAGATACCAGGCCCCGTACGCGATATTCACCTCGGGGTCGGCCAGATCGACAGCGCGGCCCACCGGCGGATTGGGTGACGCTGCGATCTCACGAGCCGTGGACGGCAGCACCTGGGTGAGCCCCACGGCGCCCCGATGGGAGCGCGCAGCCGGGTCGAACCCGCTCTCGCGCCAGATGACCGACGCGAGGAGGGCGGGGTCCAGTCCATCGATCCGGGCCTCCCGGTTGATCGCGGTCTGATAGTCGAGCGGGTACCAGAACTTCGCGTACCAGGCCGGCTTTGACGAATGGATGACCATGCCGGTGGCCACAAGCGCACCGATGATTACCACGAACCAGATGAGGCGGCGGCCTCGGCGGCGTCGCCTACCGCGGGCCATCCGCCGCCCATCGTCCAAACACCTCGCCGATCCAGGCGTCCAGTGCGGCCTCAGTGCCGTCGTTCACGTACGACTCATCGGCATCGCGCACCTTTCGGTCTTCGGGCCACTGCAGCGCCGCCCGCGCATCGAAGTCCTGTCCGCGTTTTGACACCCGCGCCCGACGTACCGACTCGGAGGCCGTCACGACGACGATCGCATCAAACTGATCCTCGAGCCCCGCCTCAAAGAGCAATGGGACCTCACACACCAACAACGGCGGATTCGGCACGAGCGCCCGCTGCCGCGCGATCCACTGCAGGCGGGCCTGGGCGATACGGGGGTGGAGAAGTTCCTCGAGAAACCGCATGCCTCCATCGGCAGCCATCGCCTGGTCGCCCAGAGCAGCGCGGTCCACACAGCCGTCGGGCGCGATGACCCCGGGTCCAAACCGCTGCTGCACGGCATCGATGATCACCGGATCGGCATACAGCCCGTGCACCACATCATCAGCGGAACACACCGCGGCCCCCCGGCGTAGAAACGCCTGAAGGGCCACGGACTTCCCGGAGCCGATTCCCCCGGTCAGGCCGATGCAGACCGGGGAACTCGGCATGGGCTGCTGCCTAGTCCTCGGACTCGGCGGGCTCGGCCGGGTCGGTGGTCTCTTCGACCTCAACGGGCTCCGCTGCTTCGACGGGCTCGTCAGATTCCGCGACCTCGACCGGCTCATCGCCAGAGGTGATTGCCTCGGCTGCCTCCAGCTCCAGCTCGGCGGCCACCGCTGCGGGGGCCTCCTCAATCTCCGCAACCTGCTCGGATGCGATGTCGTCGGCCAGCTCGTCGTCGTCCCCACCGAAGCTCATAACGGCACCCTCAGTGGATCCGTCCGGCGCCGGGGTCACGCGCTTGAGCGACAGCGACAGACGGCGGCGGTCGGCGTCGATCTCGATGATGCGCACCTCGAGCTCGTCGCCCTGGTTGACGACCTCACGCGGGTTCTCCACGTGGTGGTCGGCCAGCTCAGAGATGTGCACCAGACCCTCGACGCCCGCGTGAATCTCCACGAACGCACCGAAGGTGACGACCTTGGTGACCTTGCCGGGAACGATGTCGTTGATCTGGTAGGTCTCGATGACGCTCTGCCACGGGTCGGCCTGGGTCTGCTTAAGGCCCAGAGAGATCCGCTGGCGGTCGCGATCGATCTCGAGCACCTTCACGTCTACCTTCTCGCCCACGTTCAGCACCTCAGACGGGTGATTGACGTGGCTCCACGAGAGCTCGGAGATGTGAATGAGGCCGTCGATGCCGTCGAGGTCCACGAACGCACCGAAGTCGACGATGTTCGAGATGACGCCCTCAACGACCTTGCCGGGCTCCAGGTCGTCGAGGATGCGCTGACGCACCTCACGGCGCTCGTGCTCGAGCACTGCGCGACGGGAGAGCACGACGTTGTTGCGGCTGCGGTTGAGCTCGATGACCTTGCACTCGAGCTTCTGGCCGAGGAACTCGTCGAGGTCCTGGACGCGGCGGATGTCAACCAGCGAGGCGGGCAGGAAGCCGCGCACCCCGAGGTCGAGGATGAGGCCGCCCTTGACGACCTCAATGACCGTACCCTCAACGGTTTCGCCCGCGGTTGAGGCGGCTTCGATGCGCTTCCAGGCCTTCTCGAACCGGGCGCGCTTCTTGGACAGCACCAGGCGACCGTCCTGGTCCTCCTTCTGCATGACCAGGGCGTCGATCATCTCGCCCAGCTGCACCTCATCGGCAACGTTGACCGACTTGCGGATTGAGAGCTCGCTGAGGGGGATGACACCCTCGCTCTTGTATCCGATGTCGACCAGGATCTCGTCCTTGTCGATGCGCACGACCCGACCGGACACGACATCGCCCTCACCAAACTCCGGGATGGTGATGTCGTAGTTCGGAATCATCTGTCCGTCGACCTCGACGTACTCCGGCCCATCAAGGGTGAAGATGGGGGTATCGAGTGGGATGATGACCACGTCGTCTGGGATTGCGGTGCTCATGTTGTTGGTGTCCTTGGCTGAAACGGTGCCATCCAGACGCTGCAGATGACACCGGTCGAATTGGTGGAACGCGGGAGTATAGGCGGGATCCGCGCCTCAGCCCGGGCGGTGAGGCGACATCAGCACCCGCCGCGCCCAATTAAGCCGGGCGAGCCAGCGGGAGCCGTCATTCACGTCGCTCGCAGCCATCTCCCGCAGCACAGTGAACGCTGCCTCAATCACCTCGGGGCGGGCATCCGTGTGTACCTCGAGCACTGCATATGGGTCGAGCCCGGGCTCGGGCGCGGGCGGATCCCAGTGGGGGGTCAGGCCTTGGCCTTCAGCCATGTGATGCCCTCCCCCGCGTCCACCGCCAGCGGCGGGTCCATCGCGTATGCACCCACCATCGCATCAGTGATGAGCGATCGCACCGCCGCGCCGCTCTCCGGCGGGGCCTCCACAAGCAATTCGTCGTGGATCTGCAGTACGAGGCGGGCACCGAGCTCCGGCGCCGATTTCAGGGCAGTCGCCGCACGGATCATCGCGATCTTGATGATGTCGGCCGCCGACCCCTGAATGACCGTGTTGACGGCGAGACGCTCCCCCAGTTGCCGCTGCTGCTGCGTACGGGCCGTAAGCTCAGGAATCGGCCTGCGCCGGCCAAGCAGCGTGGTAACAAATCCATCGGTGGTGGCCCGTTCGATGACGCTGGCGATAAACGCACCCACCTTGGGGTATCGCGCCAGGTAGGTGTCGATGTATTCGCGGGCATCAGCGCGGGAGATGCCCAGTTGCTCTGACAAGCCGAAGTCGCTGATGCCGTAGACGATGCCGAAGTTGACGGCCTTCGCGCGGTCCCGAAGAGGCCTATCCACCTCGGAAAGGGGCACCCCAAATACCTCGGCGGCCGTGGCCGCATGCACGTCGAGGCCCTCGCGGAATGCCCTCTGCAGCGCAGTTTCACCGGAGCAGTGCGCGAGAATGCGCAGCTCAACCTGCGAGTAGTCAAAGCTCATGAGATGGGTACCCGGACTCGCCACAAAGGCATCACGGATCTCGCGCCCCGCCTCGGTGCGGATGGGGATGTTCTGCAGATTCGGGTTGGTGGACGACAGCCGGCCGGTCTCCGCCACCGTCTGGTTGAAGGTGGTGTGAATACGCCCATCGACGGGATCCACCAGGTCGGGAAGCGCCGACAGGTAGGTGCTGTCCAACTTCACAAGTTCGCGGTAGCGGCCGACGAGGGGCACGATCTCGTGCTGGTCCTCGAGCGTGCGCAGGACCTTTCGGTCGGTTGAGTACCCGGTCTTTCCCTTGCGCTGGGCCGGCAACCCGAGCCGTTCAAACAGCACCTCAGCCAACTGCTTGGGCGAGTCAATCGTGAATGGGCCGCCAGCGAGGTCGTGAATGCGCGTGGTGAGCGAGTCGATCTCGATGCGGATGCGGTCACGAATCTCTGCGAGCCGGTCGACATCAATGGCAACTCCAAGATTCTCCATTCCTGCGAGCACCCCGATGAGCGGCATCTCAATCTCGCGGTACAGATGTGTGAGCCCTTCCTCCTCCATGCGTCGCACCTGCACGGGGGCCAGATCGCGCACGAGTGCAGCCTGCACCGCTGCGGCAGAGGCGTCCTCGTCCGGTCCCTCCGCCCGAGCCGATATCCCCTCATCGGCTGCGATCTCATCAAGTGGGTACCCACGCCGCCGAGGGTCGAGCAGATAGGCGGCCACCATGGTGTCGTGCGCCGGAAGTGGCGCATCCAAGCGGGCACGCCGCAGAAGCGCCTTGCCGTCGTGCGCTGTCCACGGGGCCGCACCGAGCACCGATCCGATTACAGGATCACCGGTGGGTGCCACGGCGAATGTTCGTGCCGGACCCTCTCCGGCCACCACCGCCACCCGGTCGCCCGACAGCCCCACAGCCGCGCCTGGGGTGCCCGCGAGCGACATCGCGAGCGACTCCGGCGCATCCTCCACAACAGTCATCGACGGCGCCGATGTATGTGCCACAGCCGCTGGCTCGTCTCCGCCGCTGCCACCCTCTTCCGCGATCCGGCGCGCAAGGGTGCGAAACTCAAACCCCTCAAATGCCGCATGAAGAGCATCGAGGCGCTCGCTATCGCGTGTGATGAACGGGACGTCGCCGGGATCGACGTCGAGCGGCACGTCCACGTCGATCACCGAGAGGTCGCGGCACATGCGCGCCATGTCGGCGAACTCGGTGAGGTTCTGCTTGCGCTTGGGGGTCTGCTCGTCGGCATGGGCCAAAACTTCCTCAAGCGTGCCGTACTTCTCCATCAGTTGCGACGCGGTCTTTGCTCCGATGCCCGGCACGCCGGGGAGGTTGTCGCTCGAATCACCAATCATCCCGCGAAGGTCCGGCATGAGCGCGGGCACCACTCCATACCGCTCCAGCACCATGGCCGGGTCGTACCGGGTGGTGTCGGTTACCCCCCGGCCCGTGGCAAGGACGCTGATGAAGTCGTCAACCAGCTGCAGGGCGTCCCGGTCGCTGGTGAGGATGGTGACCCGCATGCCAGCCGCGCCCGCCCGCTTGGCCAGCGTGCCGATGACGTCGTCGGCCTCAAATCCCGCCGCCTCCACGTTGACCGCCCCGAACGCCTCCATAAGCGGCCGGAAGTGCGGCACCTGGGCCTTGAATCCCTCCGGAGTGGCACGCCGCCCCGCTTTGTATTCGGGGTAGATGGCGTCGCGGAAGGTCGGGCCGGGGGGATCCCACGCCACGATGACCCGCGATGGCCGCTCCTCCTCAATGACCTTGATGGTCATCGCCGAGAGCCCATAGAGCGCGTTGGTGGGCATACCATCCGACCGGGTGATGGTTTCGGGAAGTGCGAAGAAGGCCCGAAACGCCAGGCTGAAGCCATCGATGAGGAGGATCTCGCCATCCGGGTTGACGGCGGCGCCCATGGCGTCGGTTCGGGGCTCAGAGGTCACACGGGCGAGTGTATCGGCGCCCATCGGCCGCCCCTGATCCGGAAGGGGACACCAGTCCGGGGGTGAATGAGCATTTCGTGGGTAGTCTGCCCGCGTTTGCAATCGGTCTTGGAGGACCACGTGGGCGTCACACCATCAGCGCAGTACAGCATCACCCTCCGCCTTGAGATGGCGCACGGCCTGCCCGGCCTCGCCGCCGAGGTGGCGAGCGCCATCAGCGCCGCCGGGGGGTCGATTACTTCGATGGAGGTGGTGGAGGCCGATCACCGGCGCGTCGTACGCGAGATGGTGGTGAATGCCACGAGCGTTGAGAACGAGGATGAGGTCATCGCTGCCGCTGGTGCAGTGGACGGCGTCACGGTCACCTCTGCCGAGGACCGCACCTTCCGTCTTCATAAGGGCGGGAAGATCGAGATGGTGCCCCGTGCACGTCTCGAGACCCGCGAGGACCTCTCCGTGGCCTACATGCCCGGTGTGGCGAGCGTGGCCCGCGCCATCGCCGCTGACCCCCTCGCCGCCTTCGACTACACGCTTAAGCGCAACATGGTGGCCGTAATCACCAACGGCACAGCAGTGCTCGGCCTCGGCGACATCGGGGCTGCCGCCGGGATGCCGGTGATGGAGGGCAAGTCACTGCTCTTCAAGGAGTTCGCTGACGTGGACTCCTACGCCATCTGCGTGGACAGTAAGGACCCCAAGGAGATCATCCGGGTGTGCGAGGCCATCGCCCCGGCATTCGGTGGCATCAACCTCGAGGACATCGCTGCCCCGGTGTGTTTTGAGGTTGAGGACACCCTGAAGGAGCGCCTGGACATCCCGGTGTTCCATGACGACCAGCACGGCACCGCCGTGGTACTGCTCGCGGCGCTCATCAACGCCTGCAAGATCACCGGTCAGAAGATCGAGGACCTGAAGGTGGTCGTCAACGGCATCGGTGCCTCCGGGGTGGCCTGCTCGAAAATTCTGCTGAATGCTGGCGTGACCAACATCATCGGCTGTGACACCCGCGGCGCGATCTACCACGGCCGCACCGAGAACATGAACTTCATGAAGGACTGGTACGCGGATCACACCAATCCCGAGGACATCCGGGGGGACCTCACCGAAGCGGTAAAGGGCGCCAACCTGTTCGTGGGTCTGTCTGGCCCGGGCACGTTCTCGGTAGACCAGCTGAAGAGCATGGGCAAAGACCCGATCGTGTTCGCCATGGCCAACCCGACCCCTGAGATCATGCCCGAGCAGGCCGCACCCTACGTGCGCGTGATGGCCACGGGGCGGTCTGACTATCCAAACCAGATCAACAACGTGCTGGCATTTCCGGGGCTCTTCCGGGGTGCGCTCGACGTCCGGGCCACCTCTATCAGCGAAGGAATGAAGGTGGCCGCCGCGCAGGCGATCGCCGACACCATCAGCGACGACGAGCTGCACGAGGACTACATCATCCCGAGCGTGTTCAACCCGGCCGTGGCGCCGGCCGTGGCGGCTGCCACCCGCCGTGTCGCCATTGATGAGGGATTGGCGCGGATCATTCCCGAGGAGTAACCCTCCTCTGCCGCGGGGACGTGGCGGAACGGCAGACGCGGCGGTCTCAAACACCGCTCTGGGAAACCAGGTGTGGGTTCGACTCCCACCGTCCCCATTGATGCCGGCGGGCACCCGCCGGCATCGCTCCATATCGTGACCCCATGAAGGCGATCACATTCGACACGCCGGGCGGTCCAGAGGTGCTGTATCTCGGGACGGTGCCGGATCCGTCCCCGAGAGACGGCGAGGTACTCGTGCGGGTGCATGCCACGGCGGTCAATCGGGCCGACCTGATGCAACGTGCCGGCCACTACCCCCCGCCCCCCGGCGCGAGCGAGATCCTGGGTCTCGAGTGCGCTGGCGAGATCATCGACATCCCGGCGGGCACCCACACCCACTTCGTCGTGGGGCAGCGGGTGATGTGCCTTCTGTCTGGCGGTGGGTACGCCGAGATGGTTGCCGTGCCCATCGGTCAGGTGATGCCCGTGCCGGATGGACTGAACTGGGAGCAGGCGGCGGCGATTCCGGAGGTGTTTCTCACTGCATGGATCGCTCTTGTGACACTCGGGAACGGTCGCCCCGGCGACGTTGCGCTCGTGCATTCGATCGCCAGCGGCGTTGGCACGGCGGCGGCGCAGCTGTGCGCGGCCATGGGAATCCGGTGCATCGGCACCTCGCGGTCGTTGGACCGGGCCGAGGTGGGTGCGCAATGGGGCGCAGAGGCAATCGCCGTGGGCGATGGCGGCTTTGCAGACGCCGTCACCGCCATGACTGGACAGCACGGGGCAGACATCATCGTGGACCTTGTCGGAGCGAAGTACCTCGCCGAGAACGTGGCGTGTCTCGCCCGCAGCGGACGCATCATCCTCACCGGGCTCGTCGGGGGACGTACGGGCGAACTGGACCTCGGAACCCTGCTCGCTCGTCAGGGCCGCGTGATCGGCACCACCCTCCGTGGACGCACGACCTCCGAGAAGGCCGCCATCGTGACGGCGTTCTCGGTATGGGCCCTCCCCCGGTTTGCGTACGGCACCCTCACGCCCGTGATTCATCAGGTGCTGCCACTGGCACAGGCAGGCGACGCACATCACGTTGTCGGGAGCAACCTGGCCGTGGGCAAGGTCATCCTTACCGTACCGGGGTGACCACACCCTCTCTCCTCGGCGCTGACGCCATCTGACACAGCGTCAGACCCCGCGTGTTAGGTTTGCCGCGGCTCGCAAATCGAGGAGAAACATGAAGACCTTCATCAAGTTGCTGGCGCTCATTGGCATTGGCGCACTCGTGTACTGGTTCGTGCGCGAGCGCCTTGGCGGTGAGCCCGACGAATTCACCTTCACCGAGGTGACCGACGCCGTGGCCGACGACGCCGCAGGCGCGGTCGCTGACGCCGCCTAAACGCGCTGCTGCGGGGTCTGTGCCGTGCCGGTGATCCATCCGTCCGGCGCGGACCCTGTGGGAGATCTTGACCCCGACCTGGCAGCCGCCGGGCGGGCGATCGGCATGGCGGTGGCCATGCGCTTGCGGGAGCTGGCACCAGCACTTCGGCCCGCGGACGACGATGGTCGTGAACCGACCCTCGTATTGGAAGAGGTGGCCCTTGTGCCTGCCGACCCTGCCGACGCGCTCACGCTCGTGGCCTGCGTCGCCGCGCACGACGCGTATGTGAGCCATCGGCGGCGCCCGGGAGCGGTAAGCCCGGGAGCGCTTGCACTCGCCCGAGTGCTCGTCTGGGCATCCCGGGCAGAGATGCTGGGACGGGCTCCGTCGATCGTGTGGATCGGACCCCCGAACCGCCGACCTGAGTCGGCTGACGGCTACCCGGTGACCGCATCAGTGCGCCTCACCGCGCCATCGGGCACCGTGCGGGCGACTGCATGCGGCGTGATGGCGCCCGTCTAACCCTCGCCCCGGAGCACCACCTCAAGGCGCTTGATCATCGATTGCAGGCGCAGGTACTCCACGTCGTCCCCGGCCGTACGTGCGGCCCCCATGGCGTCCTCCAGAGCCCGCTTCTCAACCCGGTAGTACGCGTCGCGCAGCCGTGCCTCGCTGCCACCATCGGCGGCCTCGGCGCGCAGAGCCGCCTCAAGGGGGCGAAGGACCTCGGGCCACTCGGTGGCGCCATCCACGATGAGCCGGAGCGCGTCACGGTGTGCCGGCGACCCGAGGTGGTCGGCCTGCATTCCCGAGAGCAACGGACGGCCCACCTCCGGCACCGCAAGCGCAAGCGCCAGCAGGCTGCGCTCGCGGGCCTCGTCCAATGAAGGTGCCGGGGGCGCGTCAGGGTGGAGTGCGTTCGGAGTGGCGGCTGAACGCTTCGAGCCCCCTCCTGGCGCCTGAACCCGTCGCACAAAGCGATCGAGCAGCGCCGGGGACACACCGAGCGCGGTCACCCGCCGCAGCGCTTCGTCCTTGTCGGGCGACTCGGGCATGCCCTCAAGCAGCGCGCCAAGCTCCCCAAGCGTGCGTTCCCGGTCGGCAGGGTTGTCGGGCGTGCGTGCGATTCGACGGTCCACGAGCCACGGGATGAGGGGATCGGCATCCGCGACCGCTGTTGCCAGCACGCCGAGTCCCCCTGGCGTGCCTGCCAACTCGCCGGGATCCGAACCCGGGGGCAGCGCCACCACCCCGAGGCGCAGGGGAATCCCCTTGGCAGCCTCAATGGTGCGGCGCGCCGCCTGCT
>Ga0049082_10000603_pt1 | contig 10590 bp, 8 predicted proteins | sample GreLakmeHU45MSRF_FD_66718 | JGI IMG/M metagenome (GOLD analysis project Ga0049082, IMG submission 66718) | Freshwater lentic microbial communities from great Laurentian Lakes, MI, USA - Great Lakes metaG HU45MSRF | ecosystem: Environmental > Aquatic > Freshwater > Lake | place: Great Lakes... | reverse complement strand
TATTCTGCGATGAAGATCGCCGTCATCGGTTGTGGGGCACTGGGCAGCTATTACGGCGCCCTGTTGTCTCGTGCTGGACACGAGGTGTGGTTCCAACTGCGAGCCGATCACGACGTGGTGGCCCGCGACGGCGTCCATGTCGTTAGTGACCGGGGTGGCGAGTTCCACGCCCGACCGAACTGCGTCCGCGTGCCCGAGTTCGCGGGCGTGGTCGACTTGGTCCTTATTGGCCTGAAGACCACGGCCAACGCCGAGTTCCCCCGGCTGATTCCCGGCTGGGTCGGGCCGCAGACCGCCGTGCTCACTCTTCAGAACGGCCTCGGCAACGAAGACGCCCTCGCCCGCATCGTACCGCCTGAGCAAGTCTTGGGCGGACTGTGCTTAGTGAGCCTCAACCGCACGGCCCCGGGCCGAATTCGCCATATCGACCTCGGCACCATCTTGCTGGGCGAACACCTCGGCCTTCCCACCGAGCGCACCCGCTCCCTGGCGGCCGTGCTGGAATCGGCGGGTATTCCGTGCGAAGTCTGCCCCGATTTGCTGCAAGCCCGCTGGCGCAAACTCGTCTGGAACATCCCCTTCAACGGACTCGGCGTCGCCGGTTCGGCTGGCCTCGACAGCGTCTCGCGCGGGAGATGGCAGCCCGAACAATCTGTTGGCCCGGCGCTCTCGGCCCAGAATATTTTGCAAACGCCCGCCTGGCGTGCCCTAGCTCGCGACCTCATGGGCGAGACCATCGCCGTAGCCACCGCCCTGGGTCATCCCATCGACCCCGCCCATGCCGACGCCGAGCTCGTCCGCACCGTCTCCATGGGAGCCTACCGACCCTCTACGGTGGTCGACTTCGAGATGGGCCGCCCGATGGAACTCGACGCCATTTTCTACGAACCCCAGCGCGAGGCCCGCCGAGCCAACGTTCCGACTCCGCGCCTCGACGCCCTCTGCGCCGTCCTCCAATCCCTTGAAGCTGCCGGAGCACGGCCACCGAAATAACGACGCTCTAGTGATCTAAACCCCCAGGGCATTTCCGTTGCCCGACGAATGGCTCATCCATGCCTGAAGTGGTCACCCGCGGAGCCCCCGTCGAGGCACTGATTCCTAGCGGCAGCTCCGGCACTCTGCCACCGCAAAACAGGTCAGAGCACACGAGGGTATGCGGCGTTCCTTCAGAACGCTCCGGTTGTGCGTCATACCCGGGGTTTCACCCCGGGCTGGTATGCGGTGCCCCGTTGGGGCACTCCGAACGCCTCACCTTCCCCGAGGCTTCCTGCGCCTCCAAGAAGCGGCAGCGGGTCGGAGACGGAGCGAGTATAGGAAGCGAACACCAAAACCCCTCGCGCGCAGCGCGAACAGTTTATCCTACCCCAGAGTTTCCCTGCGAGCGCAGGCCCCGACCCGCGGAGCCCACCGAAGACGTGCCTCTGAACCGCGTGCCTCTGAACCGCGTGCCTTTGAATGACATGCCTCTGAACGACGTGCCCTTGAGTGAAAATCCCAGCACAGCGTGTGGCTGGATCCCCAGTCCTCTGTGGTCCCCAGCTCAGGCCTTTTGCGCGATCATGCCGCTCTGGCGGGCATAGTCGAAGATCCCGCCCGCATCAATCACCGGCCGGACCTCGCCCAGGGACTTCAGCGGATAGCTCTTTCCGGTCCCGTGATGGAGGATGGTCTGGGTGTTAATATCTACCGTGGCCACATCGCCCGTTTTGAACTGGTCCCGGAGATTAAATTCAGTTTCCACCGGATAAATTTCACCCGTCGCCACGCAGTTCCGGAAGAAGATGCGAGCGTAACTCTCGGCCACCACGACCTCGCAGTTGGCTGAACCCATCGCGATCGGAGCGTGCTCGCGAGAGCTACCGCATCCGAAATTTCGGCCCGCGATGATGATGGGGAACTCCGTGTCCAACGCGCCTTCCTTCACAAAGCGTGTCGTGTAGAGAGAATCGGGCAGTCCCCACAGCGCGTACGCGCCAAGCTTCTCGTACTCCTCGGGAATCGTCGGTATCAAGTTAAGGAACTGGGCCGGGATAATCTGATCGGTGTCGATGTTGTCTCCCACCACATAGACCGGCCCCGTGAACGTCGATTGCATGACGACAATCTGGCGGACGGGCGATACCAGCGGCAAACCGAAATTCGGCAGGATCAGCATCGGCCTCACCGGCGATATCCGCGGACCCCCTGACTCAGCTCTCGCGGATCGAGAGTTTCATCACAGTTTTAGAGATTTCTTAAACTCCACTGAAAACGTCGGGTATTCGTGTTTTCCGCGATTGATTCGGAGCCGCCATGAGCGATGATATGTCCGCCTGTCGCTTCACGATAAAACAGGCGTTTTGGAAATGAGCACCGCTGCCACCCCTGAAAAAAAGCCCAGCCGCAACGAAGAACTGAAGACGGCGATCCCGACCTTGGCTGGGAACATCGCCGCCACGCTTGCCGACACAGCCGCCGCCTGCTTCTCGGCAGACGACGAGCAGTTTCTCAAGTTTCACGGCATCTACCAGCAGGACGACCGCGACCTGCGCAAGAGCGGCAAACAGTACATATGGATGATCCGCGGCCGCATCCCCGGCGGCGTCTTGAGCGCCCGGCAGTGGATCGCCTTGGACGACCTGGCCACCCAGCGCGCCAACAACACCCTGCGACTGACGACTCGGCAGAGCGTCCAGTTCCATGGTGTCGTCAAAGATCGCCTCGGCCCGCTCATGCGCGAGATCAACCAGGCCATGATCGACACCCTCGCGGCCTGCGGCGACGTGAACCGCAACGTCATGGCCTCGCCCATGCCCGCGATTAGTGCCGCCCGTCAGCAAGTGTTCGAAGATTCTAAGAAGGTCTCCGAGGCCCTGCTCCCGCAAACCAAGGCCTACCACTCCATTTGGATCGACGGCGTGCAGCTCAACTTGGACGACACCGAGAACAAAGACTTCGTCGACCCGCTCTACGGCAAGACCTACCTCCCCCGGAAATTCAAGGTGGGCTTCGTCATCCCGCCGGTGAACGACATCGACATTTTCACCCAGTGCATGGGACTCATCGCCGTCATTCAGAATGACGAGCTGGTCGGCTACACTCTGATCGCCGGCGGCGGCATGGGTCGCAGTCATGGCAACACCGTGACCTACCCTCGCCTCGCCGACGTCGTCGGATTCTTTCCGCGCTCCGCGCTAATTGAGGTGTCCAAGGCCGTGCTCACCGTCTTCCGCGACTTCGGCGACCGCACCGACCGCAAGCACGCCCGCCTCAAGTACGTCTTGCAGGAGAAGGGTGTGGAGTGGTTCCGCGGCGAGGTGGCCCGTCGTGCGGGCATTGAATTTCAGCCGGCCAAGCCGGTGCAGTTCATTACCACCACCGACGCCTACGGTTGGCAGAAGGCCGTAGATGGCCGCTGGTTCCTGACCCTCTTCGTCGAGTCGGGCCGTGTGAAGGACACCGAGACCCGCCGCCAGAAGACGGCCCTGCGCCGCGTGGCCGAGCAGTTCGACAACGTGGAGTATCGCCTGTCGGCCAACCAGAATGTCGTGCTGGCCAATGTCACCGACGCGGACAAGGAGTCTATCACCGCGCTGCTCCACGAGCATGGCGTGAAGACCGAGAAGCAGGCCGGCGTGTTGCATGCGGCCGCCATGTCCTGTCCGTCGATGCCCACCTGTGGACTGGGGTTGGCTGAGTCCGAGCGCTTCCTGCCCTCACTGCTTGAGCGTATCCAAGACTTGTGCACTGAAGTCGGCCTCAACGAGGAGGAGATTATCATTCGCATGACTGGCTGCCCCAACGGCTGCGCGCGTCCGTACATGGCTGAGATCGGGTTCGTGGGCAAAGGCCCTGGCCGCTATCAAGTCTGGTTGGGTGGCAACAGCACCGGAACGCGCCTCAACCGCGTCTGGAAGGAAAGCCTCAAGGAAACAGACACCGAGGCCGAACTGCGACCGCTCCTCATTCGCTACCAGGCAGAGCGCCTTTCGGGTGAACGTTTTGGCGATTGGGTCGCCCGAGTCTTCTGGCCTGAGCAGCCGACCGAGACTCACGCCGTCACCGCCTGACCTACTCCACGGCGACGATCCTCTCAGCCTTACTGCACTACTGCCTTATCCGGTGATGACTCCCGCTGAACTGCAAGCCGCCAACGCCACCCTCAAGTCCCAGTCCCCGCTGGACATCGTCCGCTGGGGTTTGGAGCGCTCGGGCGGACGGGCCATCGTCTCGACCAACTTCCGTCCGTACGAGGCGGTGATCTTGCATTTGGTGACCCAGCTCCAGCCTGACATCCCGGTGCTGTGGGTCGATCACGGCTACAACCGTCCGGCCACTTACCATCATGCCGAGGTACTTCGTGCGCGCCTGAAGCTCAACATCAAGGCCTACCTGCCGCGCAAGACGGCCGCCCATTATGACGCGGTGGACGGCGGCATGCCCGAGCCCACCCCGGAGAACGAAGAGCGCATCAAGGCCTTCAGCACCGTGATGAAGCTCGAGCCCTTCCAGCGCGGCATGCGCGAGTTGGCGCCGACGGTTTGGATCACCGCATTGCGACAAATCCAGAACCCCAACCGAGCCGGCCTCGACATCGTCAGCCCCGACGGCAATTTCGGATCACTCAAGCTGAGCCCGCTCTTCTACTGGAGCGACGCCCAGATGGAGGCCTATTTGAAGGAGAACGATTTGCCCAACGAGTGGGATTACTTCGATCCGGCTAAGGCTGACGACAAACGGGAGTGCGGTTTGCATGCCGCCTGGGGTGGCAAGGCCGTTGCCTCGGTCTGAACCTGCCTAACACTGCCTCATTCTGACCTGAGCCCGCCTTCCATGAGAAGCTACCAACTCGACCACCTCCAGTACCTCGAGACCGAGGCCATCCACATCATGCGCGAGGTGGCCGCCGAATTCGAACGACCGGCCCTGCTGTTCTCCGGCGGCAAGGATTCGATCTGCCTCCTGCGCCTAGCCGAGAAAGCCTTCCGGCCCTCCGACCTGCCGATGCCCTTCCTCAACGTGGAGACGGGCCATGAGTTTCCTGAGCTCATCGAGTTTCGCGATCGTCGCGCCCAGCAACTGGGGGCCAAGCTCATTGTCCGCACCGTCGATGAAGGCGTTGCCAAAGGCTTTGTCACCCCGACACCGGGTCAGTTGAGCCGCAACCAGTTGCAAATTCCGGTGCTGCTCGGCGCCATCGAGGAGTTTCGTTTCGACTGCTGCATCGGCGGGGCCCGCCGTGACGAAGAGAAGGCCCGGGCCAAGGAGCGCTTCTTCAGTTTCCGCGACGCCTTTGGCCAATGGGACCCGAAGAACCAGCGGCCCGAAATCTGGAACCTCTACAACGCCCGCCTCAACCCGGGCGAAAATATGCGCGTGTTCCCGTTGTCTAACTGGACCGAGATGGACGTGTGGGAATACATCCGCCAGGAGCGTCTCGAGGTACCCAACATTTATTTCAGCCACCGCCGGGATTGTTTCCGACGGGGGGGACAGTGGCTGCCGGTTCCGCCGCCGCACACGGACGTGTCCCGTCCCGATCCCTACTTGGGCGGGCGCCCCAAGCCCAACGAGCCGGTGCAGTCCTTGGTGGTCCGGGTGCGGACCATTGCCGACATGATTAGCACGGGCATGATCGAGAGCCCGGCCGAATCGGTCGACGACATCATCGGCGAGGTGGCCGCAGCCCGGGTCACCGAGCGGGGTACCCGAGCCGATGACAAGGCCAGCGAGGCCGCCATGGAAGACCGCAAGAAGGCGGGCTATTTCTGAGACGAGTGTCTTCCCTGTTCAGCCCATCCCTTCGCCCCCTCCGATGAGGTCCCAACCGATGACCCCGATTGCATTCCTGAATCCCGGAGCACAGACCGCCCCCTTGCGCGAGGAGTTGCTGCGCGCCGTCACAGCGGTCATCGATGCTGGTCACTTCATCCTGGGCCCCAATGTCGCAGCCCTCGAACAAGAGGTGGCGACCTTCTGCGGAGCCGCCCATGGCATCGGTGTCAATTCTGGCTCCGACGCCCTGACGCTGGCCCTCAAGGCCCTCGACATCGGTCCTGGCGACGAGGTCATCACGACGCCCTTCACCTACATTGCCCCAGCCGAGAGCATTCATCAGTTGGGGGCCAAGGTGGTTTTCGCCGACATTGATCCACGGACCTTCACCCTTGATGCCGCCGACGTGGCCCGGCGCATCACGCCGCGCACCAAGGCCTTGTTGCCGGTACATCTCTTCGGTCAGGCAGCGCCGCTTGGGGACTTGTTGCCCCTGTGCCAAAGCCACGGATTGTCGCTGGTAGAAGACTGTGCTCAAGCCATCGGTGCGACGTGGGAAGGCCGAGGCCTCGCGGGTATCGGTCGTATTGGCTGCCTCAGTTTTTATCCCACCAAGAACCTTGGTGCCGACGGCGACGGCGGAATGTGTCTTACCCAGGATCCGGCCCTCGCCAAGAAGCTGCGGATGCTGCGCGTCCACGGCATCGAGAAGCGTTACTACCACGACTTGCACGGGTTCAACTCCCGGCTTGATGAACTTCAGGCGGCCATCCTCCGCGTGAAGCTCCCGCACCTGGCCCGTTGGAATCAACGCCGAGCCGAGATTGCTGCTCGGTATTCGGCCGGATTGGCCGGCCTGCCGGTCGAGTTGCCCGTCGTCGCCCCCGGCAATACTCACGTGTGGCATGTCTACGCCTTGCTGACCGATCGACAGGATGCCCTGCAGAAGCACCTCGAAGCCGCGGGTATTCCCACGCTCATCTACTACCCGGTGCCCTTGCACCTCCAGCGTTGCTACGCCGATCAAGGCGGCCAGCCGGGCGATTATCCGGTGGCCGAAGCGGTCAGCCGGCGCATCCAACCCTTGCCCATGTATCCTGAACTCACCGACGATCAGGTCGATCGAGTCATCGCGGCCGTCCGCGGGTTTTTCCAGTAGGCCATCGCCTGGGCGGAGCCATTGCATCGGGAACGCTTTTCTTCAGTGAAGCGGAACGTGGTGCGCCATACCCGGGGTTTCACCCCGGGCTGGTATGCGGTGCCCCGTTGGGGCACCCCGAACGCCTCACCTCCCCGCAGCCTTCCTGCGCCTCTACGAAGCGGCAGCGGGACCGGGCCGGAGCGAGCATTGGAACGTCGACATCCTGATCCCCCTCGCGCGCCAGCGCGAAAGCTCAGGTGGCCCCAACGTTCCCTGCGAGCGCAGGACTGATCCCGCGGAGCCCCCTCGATGAACTTTGCCTCGCCAGCAGTCCCAGGCCCATCACCCGCCCCTGGAAATAAGTTGGAGTGGCCCCTTTTGAATCAGACCAATTTGGCCTTCTATTGGTTGCCATCCGGGCGGCGGTGGGCTTTGCTTGCCAAGATATGGCGGTGACTTCCAGCAAGGCGTGCGGTTCCCAGATTTCTGACAACGGCTTCCTGCCGATGACCCGCGCGGAAATGACCGCCAAGGGCTGGTCTGAACTGGATGTACTCATCATCACGGGCGATGCGTATGTCGACCATCCGTCGTTCGGTTCGGCGATGATCGGTCGAGTTTTGGAAAACATGGGCCTGCGCGTGGGCATCATCGCCCAGCCCGATTGGAAGGATATCCAGTCGATCCAGGGCATGGGTGCACCCCGGTTGTTTGTGGGCATCACCGCGGGCAACCTGGATTCGATGCTCTCGAACTACACGGCCGCCCGGCATCGTCGGAAAGACGATGTGTACAGTGCCGGCGGGGTTCCGGGACGTCGCCCCAATCATGCAGCGGTGGTCTATTCCCAGATGGCCCGGCGGGCCTTTCCTGGTGCACCCGTGGTGCTGGGTGGCATGGAGGCCTCCATGCGCCGCGTGGCTCATTACGACTACTGGGAAGACAAGCTCAAGCCCTCCATTATGGCCGACGCCAAGGCCGACGTGCTCGTCTATGGCATGGGGGAGTCGGCGGTGCGTGAGATCGTCAGCCGCCTTCAGTCTGGCGATCGGGACTTTTCCGGCATCCGCGGCACGGCGATCTTTTTGGGCAGCAAGGCAGCGGCTGCAGCAGATCTTTCGGACTGCATCATCCTGCCTTCCTGGGAGGAGCTTCAGGCCGACAAGAACCACTTGATGCGCCTGACCAAGGTGGTCGAAGCTCAGCAGACACCTTACAGCGGTAGTCGGTTGGTGCAGATGCACGGCAAACGGGCCTTGTTGCAGGAGGCACCCGCATTCCCGGTCGATGGCCCCGACCTGGACGCCCTGTATGAGTTGCCCTTCATGCGGACCTCGCATCCCAGCTACACGGAGCCCGTTCCCGGTTTCGCCACCATCAAGGACTCTATCATTGTATCGCGGGGCTGTCCGGGCGGGTGCACCTTTTGCGGACTCGGATTCCACCAGGGCAAGTTCCTCTCCAGCCGCAGCATCGACTCGGTGCTCAAGGAGATCCGCAAGCTGGCGTCCTCGCCCACTTTCCGTGGAACGGTGTCCGACTTGGGTGGACCCACGGCCAATCTTTACGGCGCCCGCAACGGCCACGCCGAAGAGTGCAAGAAATGCCACCGCCCCAGTTGTCTCTGGCCTTCGATTTGCCCGGTGCTCGAGATCAACGAAAAGGCCGGCCTCGATCTCCTCAAGGGATCCCGCACCCAGCCCGGGGTAAAGCATGTCTTCGTCCAGTCCGGCATTCGCATGGATGTCGCGCTGCGGACCCCGGAATACATGAAGGAGCTCGTCCAGCACCATGTCTCGGGTCACATGAAGGTGGCACCAGAGCATATGGATCCTGCTGTGCTGCGTCGGATGCGCAAACCGGCCGGAGACTTTCCGGCCTTCATGGACAAGTTCTTTGATTTGAGCGAGCAGGCGGGCAAGGAGCAGTACCTCGTGCCCTACTTTATTTCGAGCTTCCCTGGATGCACCGAGAAGGAAATGGGAGCGGTGGAGCAGTTCCTCAAAGACGAGAAGTGGAACCTCCAGCAGGTGCAGGACTTCATCCCTCTGCCCATGACCGGATCGGCTGCGATGTATGTGACCGGGCTGGACATCAACACCGGTTTGCCTATTCCGGTGGTCCGGGGAGCGGGAGACCGCGAACGGCAGAAGCGCATGCTTCGACCTAACCCGGTGAACGAGACCCGCGTGACCGGTAGCCGTCGACGTATGGCCTCGGCCGAGTTCTGCCCGGGTGTCCAGATGGACACAGTAGACTAATCGGTTTGCCAGGGTCTGGAACGCAGACAGCGCCGGTAAAATCCTAGGGCCCAGAATAAACGGGCTCAGAATAAACGGACTCAGATAAAAGCCCTGAGAAGGGCTCTAGGAAAGAAAGTCATCGAGTGATGGTTTTTGGGGATATCCAGTAATTCCCGCCACCGCTAACCCCGCCACCGCTTCGCTCAGGCCGCCTGGAGCTGGGATTCGTCTTCTGAGGAGAGCTCGTCGAACTGAACCCTGGGGCGGGCGGGGGACTGGGTCCTTCGACGCGATAGGGTTTCGACTAATCCTTTTCCGGCCTGAGCCTCCGCCCGGACTACGTCCCGGATCTCCTCGGCGATCATGAAGCAGAGCTTGGGCAAAAGTTGCTCCTCGATTTGCGTGGCGACGAGTTTCTGCACAAAGAACGCTTCTTCGACCCGCCGCTGTTCTTCTTGGAACATGGTTTCGAGGGCGTTCCGGCGATCGGTGCCCACGGGCATGGGTTGCTTGGACCAGGCAGCGATCTTGTTGGGCAATTCGGTCTGGAGGAGATGCTCGGATTCGTCGTGTCGGCCGTTGCGTCGCAGCACACACGCCTCCCGGAATTGGTCGACGAGGGAGATCCACAGCGGGTCGTTGGTGTACGCTCGATTCATCATGATCAGTGAAATCTGGTTAAGCACCGAGGATGCCAAGCCGTGAATCAGGGCTTTTCTGGGGGTTTTCCCTGGCCGGGGTGGATGGGTCTGGGAAACTCGTGCCGGGTCCGGCCGGCCGGTCTTGCCGACTGCGGGGGCTCCGGTTGGCCGGAACGATTCTATCCGATTGATCGCGCCAGCTAAGCCTTTTGCCGCCAGTGCGTTGTTTGTCCGCTCGTGACGGGCCTCAAGCACCAGCCTTAGCAGGGCCCTAGCAGGGACAGATTCTGGCTCTCGCCTCATCTTGCCAAAGAATCGGTCACGCAACCCCGGGGTCTCCTCACAGAATTCGTTCCGGTCAGTCATTTCGACCCAAGGCTCGGGTGAAAAGCCGTCGGGGTTCCTGAATGAAGAGATCCCTCAGCAGGGTTTCCACACCCGCTGCCTGAGGTTCTTCCAGCCGCAGGCTGGCCCGGAAGGCGACCAGGAAGCTCACCATGACCAAACCGAAGAACAGACTGTAGCGGTTCCATTCTAGCCCTAGGGCCAGCGACCGAAATCCGCCGACGGTGTCGATGAGCAATCCCCACAGCACCGGCGAAAGGCCGAGCGTCACCTGCCAAACCACCATGAAGAGAGCGAAGAAGTGGTTTCGGCCCAGGCGCGGCACGATGGCCATCGCCAATCGATTGTTAGCCGCTGAATGCAGGGCGTTGAGCAATCCCAGTGGAACGATAAACGTCAGCACCAACGGGATACGGGGCATCCAAACCCCGGCGGCCATGAGGAACCAACCACCGGCGACCAAAAC